>Ga0187827_10004895_pt1 | contig 16114 bp, 3 predicted proteins | sample ETNtaG_39_FD_167969 | JGI IMG/M metagenome (GOLD analysis project Ga0187827, IMG submission 167969) | Marine microbial and viral communities from oxygen minimum zone, Eastern Pacific Ocean - ETNP2014_SV_150_PacBio MetaG (Illumina Assembly) | ecosystem: Environmental > Aquatic > Marine > Hypoxic...
GTAGTGATAGTGGTACTTACGTAGGTACAGGCAACACAGGTAGTAGTAGCAGTAACAATGGCGAAGAAGGAAACAGTGGTGGAGAAGGAAACAGTGGTGGAGATAGTGATGAGACGCCTGGCTTCGGTGCTTTGATGACGCTCTCAGCCATCAGTCTAGTCGCCTTCATTCGAAGGAAACGCTGCACTGTATGAACCACGCATCCGAACTATCCTACCTCAGTCATCCTGTAGAAATTCAGCCGCTCCACCTTTCTTCTTGCGGCGCATGAAGAAGAATAGTAAGAATATCACGCCAGCTGAAGAACCGGCGGCTATTGTAGCAACTGCCGCTGGAGAGGTTCCGCCTTTTCCAGATGAGGTGTTCGTACTATTATCTGGTATTTCATCTGGTATTTCATCTGGTATTTCATCTGGTTCTGGTATTTCATCTGGTGTTTCATCAGGTGTTTCATCAGGTGGTGGTGCCCTTTCTCCAACAAGTAATTCCAGCAACCTCTTCACTTCATTGTCAAATGGTTCAGTAGTACCATCATTCTCATCGTGGTCTTGGAAAGGAAGATCGCTTTCTTCCACCCCGTACAAGAGTATGGAATAGAGTTTAGCATGCACGAATTCATGTATGATTAATTCATACAACACGAAGGTACTGGCATTGCTAGAGTTAGCAGATTGTTGTTCAATGATAAGATTCTGTAATCGTTGTTCAGCGAAAAATACAACCTTGATTATTTGGCGGTCTGATGGATCTCTGTTGTTAGAGATATACGCGACGGCTGTGTGTGTATCGTAAAACTCTCCAGCCTCAGCTTGATTATTTGTGGTATCATTCTCATACTGTTTGATGAATGTGCTACGATTCTGAATGTAGTACTGCACCGTGATTTCACCGGCGCCTTTCCCTTCGGTTTCATTTCGTATCTGATTCTCAATGTCTTTCAGAGCCAAACTATCATTCGTGAAATCCTTGATTGCTTTTCTGAGTTCTTCATAGAGATCCTCCTTGTTATCGAAAAAGTCTGGAGGTGCATCTGTGGTATTGTCCTCTATTTTCAAACCTCTTTCTCCAACGGGTGGTACAATAGGCACTGTTGCGTAACAAACAATCAATTCATCATCGGTCTGCCCAATGCTATCCTCGAGGCTGAGTTGTATGGTCCCATTTGTACACGGCACTGAAACATTTGAGCCGTAAACCTGAGAATTGTCCGGAAGCGTCCAAGTCCAATTGGTTATACCTCCTTCTCCTGTTGAAGAGCTGGCGTCCAGTTGTATCATCGCCCCTACATCACAATGAATCGCACCATCATCTACTTGCGGGGAAGGATTAGTCACAATATTCAACACTACCTCATCTGGTGGGATTACTACTGGTTCGTCAATAGAGAGGTTTGCTGTTACTTGTTCTGTAGTGGTTCTACTCCACGAATCTATCAAAGTTGCACTAAATTGAACATCGCCATCACTACATGAAGATAAGTTGAACATGTAAGAATAAGTATCCCTGAAATCAACCACGTGTTGAGAGGTCATTAGGGAACAACTCTCATCAAGAGCAGAAATATCGATACTGAGTACGCCACCAAGAGCCAATAGGGGATGTGAAGAAACTAATTGCAACTCAGTAATTTCAACTTCTATCAATTCAGAAGAAGCCGGTTTTGTAATTTGCAAATCAATTGGAGGTAGAACCCACAACGAATGCATGCGCTGACGTGTATCACCATCATCAAGGAAGGCAGTCATCACCAAAGGCTCTTCTTCATAGCATTCACAACTTAAGTTGACATACATTGTATAGAGTGTCAATTCATCATCTACAGCTTCAAGTTGTGCTGAATGTGGGAAAGTGAGGCTTGCTCCAGCAGCCAAGGTCAAATTATCTTCGCCATCTTCCAAGATAGTTGCGTCTGTGCGTAGCAATAACGCTACATCATCAATAGCGACCATTTCTCCAGCAATCCAATCATCACTCACCACGGTCCAGCGAAATTTAACCTGACTGCTCAGGATGGTGGTGATAGGTAACATATAGACAGTCCAATCACCGGGAGCGCAACAAAGCCAAGCAGTATATTGCGATTCTAGTTCTCTCCATTCAGATACAAGTGACCAGCTCAATCCATCATCCCCTGAATACCACAAACTAACACTGTCATCACGGGGTGCAAGGTCTGCTCGCATAATGAAGCGCAACCACAATTCGTCTCCAACCTCCCCAGATAAATCATACGATGGTGATGTAAGTGAGGTGTTGGTATCTTCACCATAGGAATAATCCGGGCCAATTGATTGTGCCATCCCTCCTAAAACTCCACCTACATTAGCTGACGAGTCACAATCCAATGAACAAAGTGTGCCTGCCCTTTGATTATTGGTATGAGTGACTAATTCGTTCGCCATATCTGATGTATGAATTCGCTCACCACCATCGTCGTCTCTCATGAAGCCGATGGAACTTCCTTCACTACTAACGCTCCAAGAATTCCAAGCGCTCTCCTGTTCAAAATCTTCTAAAGCGAACGATTTGAACTGTGATTGCTCGAGTGTCCAATTTACACTAATATTGTTTATTTGCTTGTCTGTAGGATTGGTAATAATTGTTTCATAATTACCACTACCTTCATCCACATAACTACCATGAGCAGCGGGACCATTTATCGGTTCTATTTCAGCAAGTGGTATTTCACAGGTGACTACTGCTATATCATCAATATACCAACCAGCAGCATTCCCTGTATAATCGCCGTATAGCGTAAACAAGAAAGCAACATTAGGTAGTAAATGTTCATCTCTCAAAGGAATACGCTTGGCTGTCCAAGCACCACCATTTGCCCCGCTGTTTCCATTCCGTGGGATTATGAGATCAAATACTTCACTAGTATCAAGATTTACCACTTGGACATTGACATTATCCGAATCCCAAGTACTTTGATTAATTTCAAACCATTCATTAAAATGAAGTTGGGCGTTGTTAAGGTCACTGAGATCCATTGCGGGAGTCAATAATTCGTGGGCCGTATTATCACCATAATTTCCACCGAGGTTTGTCCCCCACAATGTAGGGATGGTAACTGCTGATAATGGACCAACCGTTCTAGGGGTGCCGGATTCCCAATCACCAGCAAGTACGCTCCAACCGTTACGGGGCTGGGGGTCAAGATGGTCTACCCAAACTTCATCCAATGGTTGCTCTGAAGCCTGAGTAAATAACTCAATTACAAGGTTGTTTGAAACATTGTACTGTGATTGAATCGTTATCGTAACTTTATCTATTGTACCTGGTGCTGTGCCAGGGGGTACATCATGCAAGATTGTAAGGCGCTTTGGCTCATCTGGACGCATAGCCCATAATTGGTTTAAACCATCTAATTGAACTGGCCAATCATTTTCTGATGAAATGTTGATGTCGTATATTTCGTATAAATGGGCATCTAAATAAGCAGTGTCATTTAGACTGCTGTTAGTCCCATTGGCTGCAAACATACTGAAACGATTGGTGAACACATCTGCATCATTCCCGACCCACACGTCGTGTGCAACTGGTGAACCTTCACAATTACACTCTGGTCCACCCCCGCCGCCGCCATCATCGCCACCACCACCATCATCATCATCATTATCGCCACCACCGCCAGGTGGATCTGGCCATAACACAATATGTTCCTCCCAAGGTATGTTGGCTGCAGTTGGAATCGTTACATCGATAAAGTGCTCGACTGCATAAAAGTTACCTGGCTCACCAAAACCACAGCCACCACATGTGTAGTCAGACCATCCCTCTTCATTAGAGCCGTAACTAGTGGTTGTGGCACTATCCGGCCCCATAATCAGCCACTGCATGAATACTGTATCTCCTGGCTTGGGAACGCGTGAATAATCTGTATGGGTACCATAACTCTCAGGCTCAAATGGATTATCTTCATCTCGAATGGCTTGCACATCTGGATTGCCTTCTCGCCCAACATCATCTGAATGCCCGTCGCAATCAATCTTGAAATCTGATGAAACCTGAAAACTACCCTTGAATAGATCCCAAGTAGCTGTTTTAGTATAATCAGCATGGAATCCCCAAATATTAACCCCTGCACTAAACCCAATAGATGCTGAGATGGTAGCTTCCACACTTCCAGTAACTGTCAATCCTGCGACTTCTGTTTTCATCTCTCCTGGATATGTTATCTTAGCCTCAATTCCAGCAGTGACTTCTAACTTAACCAACCAAATATCTTTCCCTAATTTAGCACCCAAGTAAATTGTTAATTCACCCGCACCAGTTTTTTCTTTACATGTCTGAATTATTTTTACTACTCCTTTAATCTTCACCTCCAGTGAAAGTCCGGGAACTGCTATAGGAATTTCGAAGTCGGCTCCAGAAGAAAAGGTTACAGTCCACAATATATTGGTTCCATCTCCTGGTACAACTGTGATATCTAAGAGTTGACCTAATGTACCCGTATGTGCCATTATTTTGTCAATAACCCAATTAATAGCATCCCACGCCTTATCTTTCACCCATTGCCAAGGATTTTTTATGAAGGCTATCGCTTCACTACCTAACATTTCAAATAATTCGTAAGTCTCAATTATACCAAAGCGATCACTATTATTTTCTTCGGCATAACTGTAAGGTTGACCACTTTCAAAGATAATCATGTCGATGAAGGTACCGTTGTTATTATCACCAGACCAAAGCACAAGTAAGGCAACATCACCATCGACATGGCTCCCAAGAGGGCCTATATGAACAACCCCTTGCCCATCTGTGAGATCGGTATCATCTGTTCCTTGATCAAATACAATCTGTAGCGAGGAACCGCCAACAAAATTGAAGGCAGGTAATGATGAGAATAATTGACGCGTGTGGTTCATCACTTTCCAGTCATCAACTTGAATATCTGACCCAAAATTCTCAACAAGGAGAATTTCACTTCCTGCCGTCAACCAATTGACATTCAGAATCGATACGCTCATCTCGTTCTGCGCACCGGGAGTCGGCCCGTTGGCATCTAAACCACCATCAATTTCCCAATCAGATATAGAATCATTATCGCCCCCTTTCATATCCCTACCTATTGAATCATTTTCAGCGAGATTACTGATAGAAACTACATCATTCTGAGTCCAAATTCCCGCGTCGTTAGCATGAATTGATGAAATACTAGACGATGGTAATCCCCAAGCTACGAAGTCTGTGATACTGTTATTGTTTGGTTCTCCTCTGTATAGTGCCAAATCTCCACTAGTATTTGAATCGGTGTTGAAATAATCCATAGTGTGTCCAGCAAAGACCTCAATACTCCCTTCAAACCAATTAGAAGGGGTATCTAAGAAATACTCATCAATATCAATTTGATTTCGAAGATGCACAACGACTGTTTCGCCACCAGATAGTAATGCATCTTCCGGGAATACGTACAAAGTTGAATTGTTACTTACTAATTCCCATCCACCTATTTGTTGAGTTGACGCCCCTGGATTAAACAACTCTATCCATTCACCCCCTTTATCTGAATTAGGTACATCCAGTGCCACCTCATTGATGACCACATTGGGTTGATTAGTGAAATCGCTGGAACTATTTGTGTCCTTATTACCTCGCTCTCTAACTAATCCTTCACCTTCAGAAAGCCAGCCACCACTAATATTGACGAAATCTCCTGCAGTCCACTGGCCTGTCGTAATGGCTTGTTGCTCAGCTACAGAAGGAGTGCTAAGGGGCGCATTGCCCCATGCAACGAAGTCTATGACGGCGCTATTTACCTGATTATCTAGCAATGCTAATGCACCATTGGATGAATGTAATATCTCTCCCAACGAATCAGTGTGCAATATAATTGGAGAAAATTTTTCCTCATCCTCAAAATCCTCTCCACTACCTAAGATGATAACATATTGAGTAAACTGACGCAACACATAATCTGATGGAAATGTGTAAATGCTTGTAAGTGAATCATCAATAATTTGCCATCCCCCCACTAATGCTGGAGACGCATCGTTGTTCCACAAAACAATTGCTTCACTGCCAGCATCATCACCTAAGGGGTCAATTATTACCTCTCGAATGAGTATTTCATTTGTGACAACAGAATCAGAATACCAACTTGGTACTTCATCAACTTCAGGCTCTAACTCTGACTCTAAATTAGAATCATTCCATGTATTATACTCAATCAAAGGAGTGAACACACTCAACATAAACATCGTTAGGGTTAGGACGGCGAACCGAACTTGGCGAGTGCCAACAGTCTTAGAACTCATGAATACGCATTGATGCGCTTGAATATCATGTTTTCCCATGTGTTATTTCCTTAGAACAACTACGTTGCAATAGGCTATGCGAAAGGGTGCTAGACCCGCTAATTTCTTTAATTTGCTATAATCAAAGAGTGAAGTTGGTAGCTTCAGGGTCGTCATCAAGTCCGGCTTGCTTTACTTCGCCATCTGCAGTAACGAATTCTCCTGCCTTAGTTAAGCTCGTGTGCATACTAGCGTCATGATCCTCTGAACGTGTCAGCTGCTGCTCTCCAAGCGCTAGAGATATACTAGTTGTAATTGCCTGCATTGTCTGCATCGCACGATCACGGTGACTTGCAGTAATCTGGTGGTCAGAATAACGAGCCTCTTCGAATATTGAAAGGAAACCATCCAATTCTGTAGGAGAAGCGATGCCTCTCAATGCCTCACGAACAGCCCACTCAAACTCACGGGTTGTTTCGAAAACTTTCTTCATGAATCCATTTTGGCGGAAGAATCGTACCAAGTCCTTGTAACAATTGAAAATTACCTGCACATACTCGTTTGCAACCCTCAACTGCATCATCGTATCAGTCAAAATACCTTGTAAAATTCTAATTCTTCGGCGTTCAGCATAACGTTTGTACATTACCGCTCCAATAATTGAAGCAAACAAGAATGCGAGGATTACAGGCAAAAGATACTCTGGTTGAGTCCACCATGCGGCACCCTGTGCATCAACATTAGGATCGCCTAGGAAGACCATGCCTTCAAGATCTTCACCACCCACAAAGTGAGCGGATTCAGGGAAGGTTGCGAAAATACGCCATCTACCTTCACAAGTTTCGTCACCACATTGAGTACCCGTATATTCTTTGGAAAAATTGGCTATGCCACGGTCATTGGTGGTCTCAATTGCCAGAGATTCATTAATCCAAGCAGTACCATTCCAATACTGGAACACAAAGTGAACTTGTTGGCCTGCTGCTGCTGCTTCGATACGGTTTCTCAATACAGCAACGCTACCGCTGATCTCTTCCCCGGGTAGATATCCGTTGATTTTCTCCCAAGGGTCATCAAACTGCATGTCCACCTTACTGCGAACTAGCAATAGAATATCCATATGAGAACCATTGACAACTGCGGAACTTTCCTTGTCACAACCCTTCGAAACATCTCGAGAAGGCTCGTAAGCAAGTCGAAGTATTCTGAATCCTTCTAACTCACTACCCATCGGTTCTACACCCTTGCGGGATGGATTCTGTTCAGGGTCACCACTAAACCAAATTATTGCCCCATCTTCATCGTTGGTGTATGCTGTAGCAATTGGACGGGTATTCTGGTCTGGATTGAGGTAGATGTTGATACACTTACCGCCTATTGCCTGACCGTTTGACTGCTTGAGGACCCCTCCAATATGGAAAGACTCCTTCAAATATAGTACAGGGTAACTTGTGCCGTTTGAGAAGGTGTAACGGTCTACGTCGGTCTGATATGGGCCAACATCAGTTATCTCAAGTGTTGAGTTTGAGAAAACCGGGAAGAGATGGGTTACTGAGGAATTCTTGTATCGCTGACGATCATTGTTCTCCCATGAATTGTAATCAATTGTCACTCTAGCTTGACCTGCTAGGACTCCCTGTAGTGGACAAACAATATCGAAGTATCCTTGCATATTGGTTGCGCCTGGGTCACAGGTTACTGGGCCTGCACTACTACCTTGCATCTCGTAATAGACGCGAATCTGTCTGTTAGTTAGATTGCCACCCAATTCATCAACTAGACGCCCAGTAACAATCATCGGCTTCTCAATAACTTCGCCGGTGTTGGGGTCTGTTTCAGAAGTGTAAACGATTTGTTGGTCAACATTAAGCACTGTTCGACCAATTAAAGCAAAACCATCAACATCAGAGCGTAATTCTCTGCGGTAATGGTCGCTTCCTGGCTGATTTGTACATGGGTCCCACTGACCTGGCAACGACAGATGGTATTCTTCGAGAGCTATTTCACAACCTTCATTGGGCAAATTCTCATTGAATCGTAACACCACATTTACTGGTCCAAATCCTTCTGGAAGGAATGATGCTGGGTCCATTCGCAACGCTTGTGGGTCAAGACTACGTTCATAATGAATAACACCCGCATTAGGAACTAAAGTAGCCACTACTTGTCTATGTGCTATATTTTCGAAATCAAGTCCTTCAAAGATGACTGACACATTCCCGCCATCTTCACCATCACCTGAAAGTGAAGAACCAAGATCACGTATGCCCGGCGTCCTATTATCGTCAGTCACTTGTGCTGTAAATTCCCACACATCGCCACTCTCGCATACATTCGAACCGGTACACTCTGCATTGACAAGATTGATGAAAGTTTGAGAAACTATCCAGAAGTCTTGGGTGACTGATGAGCCCTTCAGCAATGGGTTTCCAGGGAATTCAAAGTGCATGGTGAAGTTCCCAAGTGCGTGCTCTGATGAGATATTCATTGGTATCTTGAATATGCCATTGGCATCTGTCTCTGATGAATTCATCTCACCAGTTGCAGACCAACTCCAATTAACTGCGACATTCTTGACTGGTCGTAGCGCGTTGTCAACAAGTCTAGCTTCGACTGAGGTGTTGGTGTTTCGGTATAGTCTTGGAACTGTGTTCAACTCAAAGTCGGTAGTACCAACGACCGAGATATTAACATAGGCACCTGTTGGCGCTAATACTGTAGTCTGATTACCTGTAAAGTAGTAATTTGAATTAGTGAAATCAACCTTGATCCCATATGTTGATGCAGGATACTGACTGTACCATGACCAGTTGTAGTTGAACACAGCCTCATTGCCCATCAATGTAGGTTTACGAGCGTATCCTGTCTCTTGAGAACCTTGGAATATTCCGTTGTGGTCAAGGTCAACTTGTAGGGCCATTGGGTCCTGATCCCATGGATGGAATGTTCTATTTGACACATTACCAATGACAGTGAACGATTCGCCTGTATCCATCTCAGGAATTATCTCACAACGCACGCCACTTTCAGGGTCATTAACATCGACTGGTCCACAAGGTGGAACATCGAAATCTCCTCCATTCTGCATTGTAATGAACCAGTGTGTACCATTGTGATTGATGAATGGCCTCAATCTTGCCGACTCATCAAGCAGAGTAGCCTTGTCACCATCCCATTCAATTGGCCACGGTTTGCCTATACTAACTGCAGAGAAATCTGTGCCGGCTGCCGCCAATCCCGAAGTTAGATAGATTGCTCGCCACGCACCAAAATTTGAACCTGTAAATACTGTGGTATCCCAGAAATATACCGGATTATCACCTGAAATTACAATTTCAGCCTCAACATACATTCTATGCATTGCTTTCATGGAGAAAACATCTGTCTCATCGCCCATCATGTAGAGGAATGGCCAATCTCCCGCAAGAGTTGGGTCGACTCTTCCTTTGAAATCATAATCCCCAACAGGAAGTGATGTGGTTGTATAATTGTAAACTCCCTGAACAACATGATTTTTACTTGAATTATCCCAAATTACCATCTCATAACCACCAGGTAACATGCCGGGGCCATTATCCAAAGTGGAATTCCATACAACCTGTTCCCAAATACCATTGATGCCATTTGACTGAACGAATGTTAGTGAACACCAGCCGTTAAGATCGGTTCTATATCCCATACCATATCCTGTGAAATTCGTTGGACTTGAACGATTACCAAATGGTCCACCTGACACCTCAAAAGTGATTGGAGCATTATCAATTCGCAAATCAAAGAAGCCGCGGTCCCAATCTGCTGAATAGTGTGCCTTGAAGTCAAGCCATAGCGGCTGTTCATCGCTGCGGAAGTAATACCATGCAACATAATCTACAGTCAGATTGGCTTTCACACCGACTGTTTTGGGAATAGATGTTGAACCATCATGGATAAACATCTCTGTAACTTCTGCAGTTACTGTGTAAGTTGTATTATCACCAACGTGTATATCCTCAGGATAGAGGAACTGACCCACAGTAAACTGGCCCCAAGAGTTAGTCAAAACATCGATTGTCTCCAATGCCTCAGTACCATTGTCAGTCCATTCAATCCTAACTTGTACTGGTAGATTTGATGCCGCTTCAAACGTCATCGTTGACATATTCAGCCATTCAACCCAACCGCTGAACAATGCTGGACTTCCTGCATCAATCCACAACGTATCATCCATGCTTATGTTAACATGAGTTGGAATCTTGTCATCCTTGTCAGGGATACAATCATTGTCGCTATCCCAATCAGATGAGAGAGAGCCGTTGTAACAAGGATCTGTATTGTGGCCTTCTTCTAACACATCAAAATCAGTGTCTTGTCTGCTGTCGTTATCATCGTCAACATCCTGAGCATCAGGACCTGTTGATGAATTCATCCAATTATAGATACCTTCACCATTTCCAAAATCGTCGTGATCCCATGGATTTGTTGATTCTCTGTTAAAGCGTGTTGGCCATAGAAGAATTTCATCCTCATCCTTCATTCCATCCTCATCATCATCGGGGTCTTCGTCATCTCGCAGACCATCATTGTCATGATCCCATGGTGAAACAAGCGGAGTAGAGGTTGCTAATTCTGCAGCATTGGTACGACCGTCGCCATCCCAATCATCATCACCCCAATTAGGTACACCATCATTATCATGGTCCCAAATCGACTGTTCTTCTCCAGTAAAACATCCGGTAGTATTCTCTTGGAGAACGTCTGAATTACCATCATTGTCATCATCCCAATCTTCACCATCTGGAACACCGTCATTATCATTATCAACATCGTAATATTCGGGGAAAATCATTCCTTGGCCCATTACTCCTTTATCCCATACAGCTTGGTACCAACCATCTCCATCCGGGTCAGAATCATAACCATCGTCATCATTATCTTGACAATTCAAACCAGTGAAGAAATATGGTTCATTCGTCCCCATATCATCATCTAAATCATTATTGGTATCAACTTCAAAATAATCCCAAATACCATCATTGTCATCATCGACATCATATAAATCGTAAACTGAATCAAAATCATCATCTAAATCAGCAGTATCGTTTACCATACAAGTTGGAGTGAGAATTGTTCCATTCATGTTAATTGCTGCACCACAGTCATTATCGGGATCGACTTCGTCATCTAAATGATCTGCAAATTCATCGGGGAAGAAATTACCATTGATGTCCTGATTCCATGAGAATAACTGCCATTTTAAGCCAAGCCAACCAGTGAATAAATCACGGTTGTGGTCAACTGCGGAATAGTTAGTTGAAGAAAATACTTGAGGTCCAAACTCAAAATGATAACATTGGCTATTGCACATCCAATTCTGCTGAGAATTGGCCCCGTCATATACGCCATCAGAATAACTAGCATCTGGTCTAGTACTGTATGGGATACCCATTTGTGAGCCAAAACCACTCAATGGATAACCGTACTGTAAAGCATATTCAAATCCGCAAACAAGACCTGTTGATGCTGCTCCATTTGCCTGTTGTGGTTGAACAACATAACCACACTGGCCGAAATCAAGTGAACCGCCCATCTTAGGGTCATCTACATCGAGAATACCATCATTGCCTTCATCTTGGTCCCACCAATCTGGCATACCATCAGCGTCTTGATCTATGTCAAGACCATTCTGTAAGGTATCTCCATCTCCATCAATATCCCATTTATTATCACCGTTCCAACTAGACCAGCGTGAAAGATAAATCCACCAGAACTCTGGAACAACTCCAGAAGTGGGTGGATTGGTGGTGCCATCAAAACCGTTGTAATTAAGAACGAAGTTTTGATCTACTGAGAACGGATTGAACAAGAAGGTCATGTTCCAATGATCAGTTATGTTGTCTGTATAACGCTGTGAATCACCTGACCCATCGAGGTCATCTCCATCTCCAAGTGGATACCATGTGCGGTAGAAGTTATCAGTGGTATCAGTATCAACAATACCGCAATTACCATCATCAGGGTCGTACAAATCAAAGATTCCATCGTTATCATCATCCCAATCCTCATCATTCTGTAACCCATCGCCATCGATGTCTGTATCCACATCATTTGGCCCGTCGTCACGATAAAGACTACCATTCATCTGATGAATATCATTGTCATTGTCAAGATCACAATCTGGATCTATGTCCATAAAATCAGGAATGCCGTCATTATCATCATCGATATCTTCGTAATTGAGTATTCCGTCGCCATCCCAGTCATTGTTTCCAGTGTAAGATGCGCGTTCGGTAATACAAAGAATATTGGAACCTCCTGGTTGTCCATCACCATCACCATCTGTAGCAGGATTGTAATTTGAATTCCACTCGCAATTCCAAGTATTCACCACGTTTGTGTGGTTCAATGGATAAGGGTCAACCTCATTCTCAAGACCATCATCGTCCATATCCCAAGAAAGATTTGCTGCATTCCAACTCGGCTCAAAGAGTGGATTATCAGGGGAGGGCGTGCCACCTATTTCAGAATCAAACCAATCCCATACATGATTGTAGTTGAAATCAATGGCTCGCCAACGATCGTTGTCGCTGTCCCAATCATAATCAAGTTCACAATCGATTCCAGAGACGCCATCTGTATCAGCACCTGGTGTTTGGTATGGGCTTGTATCAACACGGGTGTAATCATTTAGGGTATCGCCGTTGATATCTATATCCCAACATACATCACGAATGCCATCATTGTCATCGTCAGGGTCCCACATATCCAATAATCCATCATTATCATCATCTGCATCCACATTATTTGGGCTGCCGTCATTATCACCATCTGCGTCGAGGAAATTGGGGATTCCATCACCATCTAAATCACCATCCCAAATGGTAGTGAATACCGGACTACCGGGATGGAATAGGGCTTCAAGAGCAACGAAATCAATCCCACCGCTATAAGTACGGTAATCTGCAAATTGCCACTGATGGGGAGCATCGAAATTACCTGTTGACTGCATAGTTGTTGACACCGAAGAATCGTAGGGATTTTCGTCAATCCAATCTAAGGTACCATCGTTATCATCGTCATCATCGAAGTAATCACGGACACCATCTGCATCATCATCACAAGGCCATGAAAACTGATCTATTCGTCCATCGTTATCATCATCCTCATCGTAACTGCCACGGCCACTTCCATCCATATCTTCATCTGGTACTCCATCGTTATCATGGTCCCATAGATTCTGGTCAATTCGATAACCAAATCCTACTGCTTGGCCGGTTGCCGGATGAATAGTGGTTGAATCTACATAACGATCCGATGATACATTAACAGGGTCAGAACCTTGATTCCAATCAATTGGGCCCTCCAATATACCATCGTTGTCATCATCCCAATCTTCGTGGTCAAGAATTCCGTCGTTGTCATGGTCGTATGGGTCAGTAGCATAACAACCATCGAATCGCTCGATGAGATCATAGATGCCATCATTATCATCATCAAGGTCATTTAAATCATCGATGCCATCGTTATCGTGATCTTCAGTATTTGTCTCCTCAAGATTAGGCCCAATTCCCTGTTGTCGCAAATCAATAAGGGAAAGGTCGGAAATTTTTCCATACATAACCGCGGGGTCACCATATTGCGGATCCAATAGCGCTGGATGGAGCTCCTTGCCCCACATAGAGGGTGAATTAACCCCAATATCTTCTCTTTCTTGGTCAAATGTTTGGATGGCTTGGCGCTCTCCAATCACTCCTACACTCAATTCTGTAGTTTTATCGTCAGCATTGTTTGCTAACTCAATCCACGGAACTGCTGTCAATACACTCATCAGCATTAGCAATATCATTGAGAAGGCTGCTAGCCCCTGATTGCTTTGCTTTCTGTTCATTCTAATCAAGTTGGTTTTTGGCATCATATCACCTATTGAAGTGCCTCGGCACTAACGCCCGATATATCAACGACTCGGCGCGTCTGTGCTTCGATGTATCACCCAGTGATACCCGTATCATTTCTAATCATGTTACACAAAAATAGCATTGAAAATAAATCGGCCCCCCGGGGGATAATTCCCCCGAGGGCACCTGGCACCATTCGCAAGCAAATGGGATCTATTAATACGGCTTTAATTCTCAAGTTCGTCAAGAATGCCGTCGTTGTCATCATCGTCATCTTCGTGGTCAGGTATGCCATCATTATCATGGTCAAATTGACCTGTTAAATGGTTTCCATCTGAAGACTCAACCCAGTCTTTCAAACCATCGTTGTCATCATCATCATCACTAGCATCCCAATCATCATCATTGTCGTGATCATAACGGAAGGAACCCCACATACCACATACTTCATCGACATCTAAGATTGCGTCATTATCATCGTCACTATCTGATTTGTCATCATTACCGTCGTTATCGTGGTCACGCATTGTGCTGTTACCTGATTCATCGATGTCGTACCAGTTGATGAGGCCGTCATTGTCAATATCAAGGTCTAACCATCTTGGGATTAAGTCATTGTCATGATCGTAAATATTAGTTGCAATCCAAGTGTCAAACACTTCTACTACGTCCCAAACACCATCACCATCATCATCATCATCTTCTGCATCATCAATGCCGTCCCCGTCATGGTCTTCTGGCGTGCTATCCAATACATCAATCAGACCATCGTTGTCATCGTCTATATCAAGGTCATCAGGAATTCCATCTCCATCATTATCGTTCTCGCCATTCACACGCTGCCTTTCCAACCATTGTTGCTGCTGTAGTACAGGTATTATGTATTCAATTTCTGCCTCTTCAACAACACCTTGGTGAGTACCTTGTACATCTTGGTCGCCTCTGCGATGTTCGCTGCAAAGAAGGTCAGAAGGGGGTGACAATAGTGGAGGCATTTCAATTGGTGGTGGAGGGCATGGGCTACACGGTTTATTAGGGTCAATCGGTGTATCTGGTGGTGTTCCTGGTACAGGCTCTTCCCCTGGCCCTGGCCATGGTTCTCCTGGGCCGCCCGGTACTCCTGGATTTGGTCCACCTGGTTCTGACCCCCCTGCTCCTGGTTCCTCTGGGTCAGGGTCGCCGCCACTATCTGGTGGGTCTCCATCACCATCGCCCGGTACTGGTGTTTGATAATCAGGGTCATAGGCATCTGGAATACCATCGCCATCTTCGTCTGAAAATTCACCATTACTCGGGTCATTGGGGAATGCATCTGATGAATCTGGTTGTCCATCTCCATCAGTATCTGCGTTGTTAGGGTTAGTTCCTGCTGCATACTCCTGAGAATTAGTTAATCCATCGTTGTCAGGGTCTGCATTGGCATCTCCAGCCGAATTGGGGTCGAGGCCGTAAGCCACTTCCCAACCATCAGGAAGACCGTCTCCATCCGTGTCTGCATTTGTCATGTCCGTTCCATGTGTCTGTTCCTCTGCGTTGGTCAAACCATCAGCGTCCCAATCTGCCCCTCCATCTGAAGGGTCTAGTGGATCACTGCCTTCTGCCATAGCTAAAGGCACAAACACAAGCATCAATGCAACTAATGTTGCAATTCTCTCTATTCTTTTTTCACTCGTTTTTTCTTTTTTCATTCGTTTTTCAACTCTATTTTTCAGGGTACCCGCTGTGCCCTCTTTCCGATAGAGCCCAGACTCATCCGAGCTTACTTCGGGAGGTTCCTCAAGTGAGGAATTCCTACGGTTGACTATCAATCGATTGACAGCCAATTGCCATCTAGTGCCGCCAAGGTTGGCGGCCCCCCGGGGGATGAATCCCCCGGGAGTGCCTGGCACCACTCCGCCGAAGCGGGTGGGATCTTGTCAGGTGATTATACAACTTAACTTAGAATCAGTTTTCGAGCTCGTCGAGGATTCCGTCGTTGTCGTCATCGTCATCGTTATGGTCATC
>Ga0187827_10004898_pt1 | contig 16111 bp, 16 predicted proteins | sample ETNtaG_39_FD_167969 | JGI IMG/M metagenome (GOLD analysis project Ga0187827, IMG submission 167969) | Marine microbial and viral communities from oxygen minimum zone, Eastern Pacific Ocean - ETNP2014_SV_150_PacBio MetaG (Illumina Assembly) | ecosystem: Environmental > Aquatic > Marine > Hypoxic...
TCTTCTTCAATCATAAAAAGATCTGTTGTTTGTGTGATGCACTTTATTTTAGTCCAATAGTAAGAGTATTAAATATAGATTGTATGTTTTTATCTGAATGTCAGTAAGAAATAAAATATAACATGACTCAATAAATATATTTTTCTTTGTTGAAATGAAACAGTTAATCTTAGGATTTTGTTAGTTTTAATCGTAAATAATCGTTGCAACTATTTTTCTAGAACCAGCATGTATACGATGCTCTCCCATAATAATTCCTTGCCAAGTTCCAAAGCTTGGACGGCCAGAAGCAATTGGAATTGAAATATCAGACCCAAGAATTGAAGCTTTAACATGAGAAGGCATATCATCAGAGCCTTCAGAGGTATGGGTATAGTAAACTTTATTATTGCAAAGTTCTGAGTAAAATTCTTCTAAATCACTTCTTACACTTGGATCGGCATACTCGTTAATAAATAATGATGCGCTTGAGTGCTGAATAAATAAATGAAGCAAACCCACACTGACTCTCGCCAACTCTGGAATTTGCTTAAATACCTCGTCAGTGACTAAATGAAAGCCTCTTTCTTTAGCTTTAAGTTTTATTTCAAACTGTTTTATTTCCATTATTTCAGATTAATTATTTATTAGGTTATTGTAACTTACAACTTATTAGTAAACCAAAACATTGAATACACCTTATCACATATCAAACAAGAACTTATCATTAGGTCAAAATAACCTTGGCACTGTATAATTAGGTGCTTAAATTCACAGTCTATATATTGCATGTCATATATTGCAGCACTAAGCGTCAACCACCAGCTAGCAAACGTAGCAACAAGAGAAAAAGTAGCTTTCACTCAAAACGAGCTTGCGCCTGCTATTGAGGCCCTTAAATCAACAGCAGGAATTAAAGCATGTGTAATACTCTCTACTTGTAACCGCTCAGAAATCTACGTAAATTGTGACATTGAAGATAATCGTGAAATTTTATCGCAATTCTTGGCTTCAACTCACGGTGTCGAACATACTTCATTATTGCAATATATAAGCTATTTTGAAGGGGATAAAGTTATTGAGCATATATGCAGTGTAGCTGCTGGCCTAGATTCTCTTGTGTTAGGAGAGCCTCAAATTTTTGGGCAACTTAAGGAAGCTTATCAGTTTTCTAAAGAACATAATGCTCTCGATAAAACCTTAGAAAAAATGTTCCAACATGCTTTTGCAACCGCAAAAAAAGTTAGGACTGAGACAAAAATTGGCGCCTCACCGGTGTCGGTGGCATATTGTGCAGTTAAGTTAAGTGAAAAGATTTTTACCGATTTATCTAGTCAAACTGCGATCTTAATTGGAGCAGGTGAGATGATAGAGTTGAGCGCCCAACATCTACATCAAAAAGGTGTTAAGCGCATGATTATTGCCAATAGAACAATAGAAAACACGCATGATATTGCAATTAGATATGATGCTGAAACAATCAATCTAAAGCAATTATCTGAATATCTTCACCTGGCAGATATTGTTATATCTTCTACTGCTGCGCCAGTGCCAATTATTGGTAAAGGGCTCATCGAAACTGTCCTTGTGCAGAGAAAACATCAACCAATGTTGTTAATTGATTTAGCTATCCCAAGGGATATCGAGCCAGAATCTGATCAACTAGAAGATATCTTTCTCTATACTGTTGACGACCTGCAACAAGTTATAGAAGGTAATAGAGAAAGTAGAAAGCAAGAAAAAATTCTCGCTGAAAAAATTATTGAGAAAGAAAATATAGAATTTAAAGCTTGGCTAGATAGTATTCCTAACGAAACTATAATTAAAGAATATAACAAACAAGCAAATAAAGTAAAAGATGATGCTGTAAATAGCGCTATTAAGAAGCTAGACTCTGGTGTTGATGCAGATGCGATTATCATGGAGCTAGCCGACCAATTAACGAACAAATTGCTACATGCGCCTTTTAAAAATATAAAAAAAACAGCAAATATAAATTTACTTCAATGTAAAGCTTGTGTGCCCAGTAAATCTAAAAAAACTATCAATATAAGTAATTCATGAATGACTCAATTCTTGCAAAACTTGAACAGCTGTCAATGCGCCTTGAAGAAATAAATGCACTATTATCTGACCAAGCAATTGCATCCGATCAAAATAAATTTAGAGAACTTTCAATTGAACATGCTCAGCTGAGCCCAATTGAAGATCTGTATTCCCAATACCTGTCAACCCAAAATGACATTTTTTCCGCCGAAAAAATGCTAAAGGAAAGCGAACAAGATTTAAGAGAGATGGCTGAAGAAGAGATTGCCTTGGGTCGAAATAATCTAGAAAAATTGGAACTAGAGATAAAAAAATCTCTCTTACCAAAGGACCCGAATGATTCGCGCGACATTATTATTGAAATACGTGCAGGCACTGGTGGTGATGAAGCCAGCATATTTTCAGGCGATCTTTACAGAATGTATACTCGCTTTATAGAAAAACACAAATGGAAAATAGAGGTTGTGAGTTCAAATCCAGGAGAGCATGGAGGATTTAAAGAAATTATTGCTCGTATAGGTGGTACAAATGTTTATTCAAAACTTAAATTTGAGTCTGGCGCTCACCGAGTCCAAAGAGTACCAGAAACAGAATCTCAGGGTCGAGTTCATACCTCTGCATGCACCGTCGCAGTTATGCCAGAGGCATTAAATATTGAAGAAGTTGATATAGATATGAATGATGTCAGAATTGACACCTTTAGGGCTTCTGGCGCTGGAGGTCAGCACGTCAATAAGACTGATTCTGCAGTTAGGGTTACACACATACCCACAGGAACAGTTGTTGAATGTCAAGATGGGCGATCACAACACAAGAATAAGGCGCAAGCCCTTTCAGTATTAGCTTCTAGAATTCTTGACTCGCAACAAAGAGAACAAAAAGAACAACAAGCCTCTCAACGAAAAGAGCTTGTTGGTAGTGGTGACCGCTCTCAGAGAATTCGCACCTACAACTACCCACAAGGAAGAATTACTGACCATCGTATCAATTTAACGCTCTACAAGTTAAATGAAATTATGGAAGGTGAACTCGACTCAATCATTGAACCATTAATTGTTGAACATCAGACTAACCAGCTAACTGAACTGAGTGAAACACTCTAACCTATTCAATTTTTGGCATCAACTGAGAACCAACAAAGAAAATTCCTAGAGTAATAACTATCGCAGGTCCTGTTGCAACATCAAACTCAATGGACGCATAAAGACCAAGCAATACAGTTATAACAGAAACAGCAACTGAACTAATAATCATAATTAATGGTGATTTTGAAAATGCCCTCGCTATAGCTGGCGGCATGATGAGTAATGATGTAATCAATAACACACCAACAATTCGAACTGACACAGAAACTGCTAAAGCTATTAGAAACATGAATAGAAGCTCGTAGAAGACTTTATTCAAACCTTCTGCAGTTGCTAATTCCTCATTTAGCGTTAGAAGCAGCAATTTCTTCCAATTCATAACAAGTAAAGACAAGACGATTACCATAACTGTGAAGATCCAGTATATATCATTGCTTGTAATGGAAAGAATGTCACCAAACAAGTAGGCAAAATAATCCGTATTCGAATCACCAACAAAGCCCAGCACAACAATACCAATAGAGAGAGCTATATGAGAGAAAATACCTAGAATAGCATCATTCGAGAGTAAATCTTTTTGCTGTAAAGCAACAACCAAGGCTGCAAAAATAGCGCCCACAATAATCAATCCAAAATTTATCCCAAGACCGCTAATAATTCCGAGCCCAACACCTAAAAGTGCACTATGAGAGATTGAATCAGAAAAGTAAGACAGTCGTTTCCAAATTACAAAGCATCCCAATGAACCGGCAATTACAGAAACCGCCAGAGATGCAATTAGCGCTCTAGAAACAAAATCTTCCACATTCAATAATTATTATGAAGAGATATTTTGAGAATCACTTCTACAATTATTACAAAGACCATAAAGGTAGAGTGAATGGTCCGTAAGCTGGAAACCATATTTTTTTGCAATTATAAGCTGATGTTCTTCTATTACGTCATCTTGAAATTCAATTATTGTGTCACATTTAACACAAACGAGATGGTCGTGGTGATCTACACTACAAAGCTCATAAACAGCTTGATTATTTTCAAAACTTAGTTTATGTACAATTCCAGATTCTTCGAACTGTGATAAAACCCGATAAATTGTTGCAACGCCAATCTCCTCATTTTTCTCAATTAAAGATCTGTATATATCTTCGGCACTAAGATGATGATTAGAAGACATCTCAAGCACTTCTAAAATTTTAAGTCTTGGCAAAGTAACCTTTAAGCCGGCGGTTTTTAAATCTTCAGCGTCCATAAAAAATCCTTAAGGTAAAATCCTAAGATTATTTTAATCGTTTGAGAATACATGAAACAACTAACTTTTATTGCTCTTATTTTTGTCTTATTGAGTGGTTGCTCTGATAGCACAACAAGAATACCGGAATTACCTAAAATTAAAATGCCGAGTTGGTTAGATTTTTCAATGCCAAAGATTGACCTATATAAACCAACTATTACCCAGGGTTCAGATCTCGAAATTGAGTCAGTTAATAAAATAAAAATCGGCATGACAAAAGATGCCGTTATAAATTTAATAGGCACTCCAAGTATAAATGACCCCTTCCATCAAGACCAATGGGACTACATCCATCACTCATCAATAGACGGTGAAAAGATAGTTCATTACCGATTAACATTAATTTTTTCAGGAGACTATTTAGCTGAAATTGATAGTAGCGGTTTAGATGAACTAGAAAATAGTGAATAATTAAAAAACTGATTTTCCACCTCCCTAACCTCAATTATCTTTTGTCGCCTAAAAGAGGTTAATCCACTAAAATGAAGTTATGTCGAGATTAATCGTTAATGATTTGAGTTGCCAAAGAGGCTACAATGAGCTCTTCGGCAATCTATCTTTCGAGCTTAGTCCAGGTGAGATTCTCAGGATTTCTGGTGCGAATGGTTCTGGCAAAACCTCCCTGTTAAGAATAATCGCCGGAATTAGTTCTGGAGAATCTGGCAATGTAACTTTTAATAATAATGCTGCTGGCTCTATTGCATACCAATCCGATATTTTTTATCTGGGCCATCTTCCAGCCCTCAGTCCAGAGCTGCACTGTAAAGAGAATCTTGACTACCTTACACAGCTAAATAGCATCAATACAGACCGATTTGTCGATGATGCACTTACAAATGTTGGGTTAAAAAACTACAAATATGAATATGCTGCTAATCTTTCTGCTGGACAGAAGAGAAGAGTGGTTCTAGCAGCTCTATTTGTCACTCAAGCTAAGATTTGGTTACTCGACGAACCTTTTACTGCGCTCGATGCTGATGGTATTAATTCTCTTGAAAATCAAATCACCAAACACTGTGAAAATGGTGGACTTTGCATTCTAACAACACACCAAGATTCTAAATTGCCAAACCTTAGGGTGCTTGCATTGTGAAAATTTATACAAAAACCTTGATAAGGGATTTAAAAATGGCTCTGAGAAACCCTTCAAGTTTCCTTAATCCTTTGCTTTTTTTTGTTATTGCAATTTCCCTGTTTCCTTTAGCAATTAGTCCAGAAGCACACACACTATCTAATATCGGGCCAGGGATAATCTGGGTAACATGCATGCTATCAGTGTTACTCTCTCTTAACGCGCTCTTTCATCATGACTACGACAACGGCGTACTTGAACAGATGGTTATTTCACCTTTCTCCCTGTCTCTTATGTTGTTGGCAAAAATAACTGCACACTGGCTTCTAACTGGCCTACCAATAATCCTACTCTCACCACTGATGGGGATGGCTCTTTTCCTAGATATCAATAGTATCTATGTATTAATGTTGACTCTTTTATTGGCCACACCAAGTTTGAGCCTAATAGGTGCTATTGGAGCTTCGCTCATTGTCGGCATTAAGAACTCTGGAATGTTGTTATCTTTATTAATACTCCCGCTCTATATACCTATTTTGATTTTTGCAACAAGTGCTGTATCTCAAGCACAATTTGACCTTTCTATTAGCGGTCAACTCTACTTTTTAGTGACTATACTATTGATTAGTCTAATGACATCACCATTTGTGAGCGCTGTAGCGTTAAAGATTAGTTTAGAATGAACTTTACTTTTGATAAATAAAAGTTATAATACTAAGACGCTGATTTGTTCCGATTGCTAGCGTTGTCGCTCCAAGGCGACAAAAACAAGCTAAAGCTGGTGTTTTTCCTATAAAACCCGGTTTATTTTTTGGTTTTTTTTAAGGATTAATTACCATGATATTTACTTCTGAATCTGTTTCTGCCGGTCACCCAGACAAGGTTTGTGACCAAATCTCTGACGCCATACTTGATGCCGCCCTTTCACAAGACAAAAACTCACGAGTTGCTGTCGAAACTTTAGTTAAAGACAATCAGGTAGTATTGGCTGGGGAGATTACTACAGGCGCTAATATTGATTATGAAAGTGTTGTTCGTAAAACAATTATCGATATAGGGTATGACAAAGAAGATTACGGTTTTAATGGATACACGTGTTCAATAAATAATTTACTTGGCAAGCAATCACAAGATATTGCCCAAGGTGTAGACGAGAGCGATAGTCATGAGCAAGGTGCTGGCGACCAAGGATTAATGTTTGGTTATGCAGAAAATTCAACTGATGAACTCATGCCAGCACCAATTATGCTATCCCATCTGCTTGTCAGACGTCAAGCTGAATTACTATTAAATGGATCTATTAAATGGCTAAGGCCTGATGCAAAATCGCAAGTCTCTTGTGTTTATGAAGGCAATAAAATTGTTGGTATTGATGCTGTAGTACTTTCTACTCAGCATGACAGAGATATCACACTTTCCGAACTTAGAGAGGCAGTCAAAGAAGAGATAATAAAGCCGATACTACCGGAAAAATGGCTAACAACGAAAACACAATATCACATCAACCCGACTGGCAACTTTGAAATTGGCGGACCTGTTGGTGATGCCGGCCTTACAGGCAGAAAGATCATTGTAGATACCTATGGCGGCATGGCTCGTCATGGCGGTGGAGCATTCTCTGGAAAGGATCCTTCAAAGGTTGACCGGAGCGCTGCCTATGCGACACGTTACGTCGCAAAAAACATAGTTGCTGCTGGAATTGCAGATCGTTGTGAGATACAAGTTTCTTATGCAATTGGCGTTGCTGAACCAACCAGTATTGGCGTTGATACTTTTGGCACTGGAAAGATTTCAAACCAAGAAATAGTCAACTTAATAAGAGAGCATTTTGATTTACGCCCAAAAGGACTGATTGCAATGTTAGATCTCAAAAGGCCCATCTACCAACAAACTGCTAGTTACGGTCATTTTGGCAGAACTGAGGATTCAATTACCTGGGAAAAAACAGACCGCGCCCATCTTCTAAAGTAGATTTTAAGATAAATTTTGGTATAATTAGCTCCTTGCCAAGGGGCGTTGCATTGGAATTTATCCAACAGGCTTGGCAATCAAAACGACGCTCATTTTTTTCAATTTAAAGGAAAGATAATGAGCAATTCAACTATTGACAATAAAGACTACAAAGTTGCTGATATTGATTTAGCTGACTATGGTCGTAAAGAGATAGAGTTAGCAGAGTCTGAAATGCCTGCTTTAATGGCACTTCGCACTAAGTATAGTAGCCAAAAACCATTGCAAGGCGCAAAAATACTAGGCTGTATTCACATGACTATTCAGACAGCTGTTCTTATGGAGACTCTCGTTGCTCTTGGGGCGCAGATTCGTTGGTCATCTTGTAATATTTTTTCGACCCAAGACCATGCCGCTGCAGCAATGGTGGTGAAAGATATACCGGTGTTTGCCTGGAAAGGTGAAACTGAGGAAGAGTTTTTATGGTGTATAGAGCAGACTATCCTTCAAAATGACAAGCCTTGGGATGCCAACATGGTGCTTGATGATGGCGGAGATTTGACACAAATGCTACATGAAAAGTACCCCGCAATGCTTGACAAGATTCATGGCATTAGCGAAGAAACAACAACCGGCGTTCACCGTTTACTAGAGATGATTGACACTGGTGAACTGAAAGTGCCTGCAATCAATGTCAATGATGCAGTAACTAAGTCAAAAAATGATAATAAGTATGGCTGCAGACATTCATTAAATGACGCTATTAAACGTGGAACAGATATATTAATGGCAGGGAAAAAAGCGCTTGTAATCGGCTACGGTGATGTTGGAAAAGGGTCGTCACAATCTCTGCGTCAAGAAGGCATGATAGTAAAGGTAAGTGAAATCGACCCTATCTGTGCCATGCAAGCATGCATGGACGGTTTTGAAGTAGTTTCTCCATATAAAGACGGCATTAATACTGGATTAAAAGATAGCATTAACAAAGAATTGTTATCTACCACTGACTTGATAGTTACAACCACCGGAAATATAAACGTGTGCGACTCTGCTATGCTGGAAACTCTTAAAGCTGGATCTGTGGTCTGCAATATTGGCCATTTTGATAATGAAATCGACACAAAATATATGCGAGATAACTGGCAATGGGATGAAATCAAACCACAGGTCCACAGAATCTTTAGATCTTCTGACAAAAGTGATTATTTGATTCTTTTATCTGAAGGTCGTCTAGTTAATTTAGGTAATGCTACAGGTCATCCTTCTCGCGTTATGGATGGCTCATTTGCAAACCAAGTTTTGGCTCAAATGTATCTTTTTGAACAAAAGTTTGCAGACCTTCCCAAAGATCAGAAACCGTCTAATATTTCTGTAGAATTGCTACCCAAGAAACTTGACGAAGAGGTTGCAAAAGGTATGGTCGGGGGTTTTGGGGGTGTGCTAACAAAAATGACAGATACTCAGGCAAAATATATTAACACTCCAATAGATGGACCATTTAAACCAGAGGCATACAAATATTAGTCATTTTTTTGAAATATAAATGCGGGATTTTCCCGCATTTATATTAATTCTGATACATTCCAATTTCTATTGTCACAGATTGAACTTGAGGATATTTTTCTTGTAGTTGTTTTGTTATATTCTCAATAATATAATCAATCCGGCGAACTGTAGCAAAAACTGCTGACTTTTCATCACGTATTATGTCGTCTTCTGCAATTTTTAATTTTTCTTGTTCTATATCTACCTTAATGTTATCTAATAAAGCTTCCTCCCTAACTTCTAATTCGGCCACAAGAATAATATTGTTTTCATCCATCACAATCGACTTAACGTCATGACACAACTCAACTTCAGCATGTTCAGAACAAATCTTAATAAAATTATTTTCAACCTCTTGGTGACGAATATCAGACAAATATATCATATTCACCCGACCTAAAAATATTGCTGCAATCCCAAGCAATATAGCTATCAATGAAGAGAACAATATATCCCAAAAAGGATTTCCACTTAAATAGGAAAGTGTTATACCAATTATGGCGAGGAGAATACCAAACATAGCGATACTGTCTTCAAGAATCATAGCGACAAGTGTCGGATCTTTGGCCTCTGAAACATATTGCAACAAGGAGGTTTCAACATTCTCAGTTCTTTGCTTATATTCTTTATATGCAACTCTCCAGGCATTACCTTCAATAAAGAAAGAAACAACCAATACAATATAAGCCAACATTACTCCGCTGATATCAATACTAAATATATTAATAGAATTTACTTTAGCTTCAACATCTCCCATGGTAATGTATGAGTGATAGGCATGATAAAGGCCCAACCCTGAACCAATTGAAAAGAGACCAATAGCAGACCATAAGTTCCAAATAAATTTTTTCTGATGGTGACCAAACGCATAATCTTGATCAGGCTGTTTTTCCCCTGCAATTAGACCAAACAATAAAAAGACCTGGTTAAGTGTATCCATCATTGAGTGAATTGCTTCATTCATCATTGATGCTGATGTGGCTACAAATGCAGAAATAAACTTAATGATTGTTACCAATGCATTACTAATTATCCCTACAACAACAATTTTTTTGCTTCCAGATGACATATCTTCCCTAAAACATAAGTAACAATCATATTAACTAATCATTCATTATATTAGATATCGGTCTATTGTGATTTGTACAATTAAGTTTGCCTAATAATTAGTATCAATTCTATATAATGAGCTAGTAAATAAAGGCGAGGTTAATTTACAAATATGAATGATCAATCCATCGTTTTTTTACTAATATCTACTGCCTTAATTTTATTTATTTGGGGTAGAATCAGGTACGACCTTGTTGCATTTATAGCTCTCATCTCTGGAGCCGTTGTTGGGGTTATTCCTACCCAAAACGTTTTCTCAGGTTTCGGTCACCCTGCCGTTGTCATTATTGCACTTGTGCTTATTATTAGTAGGGGTTTAGTCCGTTCTGGAGCAGTGGAACTTATCACTTCAAGCCTTTCAAATCTTACAAGTGGTGTTAAAACTCATATCGCCTTGATGGGTGGTATTTCTGCCACCCTTTCAAGTATTGTCAATAATGTAGCTGCCTTAGCGATACTAATGCCAGCAGATACACAACTAAACAAAAAAGCCAAAAGAAAACCCTCTTCGACCCTTATGGCACTAGCATTTACATCAATATTAGGCGGGATGGTCACTATGATCGGTACCGCCTCAAATGTTGTCATTGCTACCTATAGAACAGATGCTCTTGGCACCCCATATTCTATGTTTGACTTTACTGCAGTTGGCCTAGTTGTCGCTACTGCAGGGGTAATATTTATAGCGCTTTTTGGCTGGCGATTGATGCCTAGAAGTAATGATCTAAACTCTGATGCAACTGATGACGAATTAAGAGAATATGTTTCTAATGTTCTTGTTACGGAAGATTCTCCAATTATTGGCAATTACTTATCAAATTTAGACGAAATTTGCGAAGGTGTAGATGTTGCAATTCTTGGGCTAATTAGAGATAACGAGAGACTTGAAGGTGAAGGCTTTATTCGCAATTTTATTATCCATAAAGGTGACTTACTTATTCTCGAAGGCTCAGTTCAAGGTATTGATGAATTTATGAAGCAAACAAAAACTCACTACATTAGTGATGCTGAGTCAGATTTTGAATTTAAACACACCTCTCTTATGGAAGTTGTTGTCCCACCCTTTTCTAGGTCCATTGGGAGAAATGCCACTCAATTAAGCCTTCTGAAACTTAGACAAGTTTCTCTTTTAGGTATTTCACGGGCGGGAAAATCGATTATTCACCAAGTTAGAAATACCAAAATTCAACCTGGTGATGTTTTGCTTTTACATGGTGATAGCGCACACCTAGAAAACGCAGTGAAATGGATGGAATGTCTTGCCCTTGAAAAACGTGACTTGCAAATCCCACATCGCAAAAAAGCATCACTAGCAATAACATCATTCTTAATCGCAATCATTGCTTCTAGTCTCGGTTATGCTGACCTTCCAGTTGCACTTTCGTTGGTTGTCATTTTCTATATTGCTGCTAACGTTATCCCTAAGATTGATATTTATCGTTCAATAAATTGGTCCGTAATTGTACTCCTTGGCGCTATGATTCCAATTGGCGAGGCATTGCAAAGTAGTGGTGGTGCAGAGACATTATCGAATGCTCTTATTTATTTATCGTATGGCGCATCACCTATAACAATTCTATCCCTTATGTTAATTATCACAATGTTACTAAGTGCTGTTCTAAATAACGTTGCAACGGTTCTTGTAGCAGCTCCAATTAGTGTCGAAATTGCTAAAACATTGAGTGTCAACCCTGATACATTCTTAATGGCTGTAGCTATTGGCGCATCTTGCGCATTCCTAACTCCTATTGGGCATCAAAATAATACCCTTGTGATGGGCCCGGGAGGTTATCGTTTTGGTGACTATTGGAAGCTAGGCCTTCCACTTGAAATTGTTATAACATTAGTTAGTATTCCTGCTCTTCTATATTTTTGGCCTCTCGATTCAATGCCTATTTAATTTCTTGGACTTATTAATGCAAGTAAAAGACTCAACTATGACAATCGATGCGGTAAAATTTTTATTATTTCTCGCCCAATTTACATGTCCTTATCAGAATTAGACACAAGTAAATCTTTCCAAAACTTAATTCTTAAATTACAGGATTTTTGGGCTACAAAAGGTTGTGCAATTCTTCAACCTTTTGATATGGAGGTGGGCGCTGGTACTTTTCATACTGCTACATTTCTACGTGCAATCGGTCCAGAACCTTGGAAAGCTGCTTATGTGCAACCTTCTCGTCGCCCTAGTGACGGTCGTTATGGTGAAAACCCAAATCGATTACAGCACTATTATCAATTCCAAGTTTTGTTAAAGCCCTCTCCTAACGAGTTTCAGGATGTCTATCTAGAATCATTATCTGCGATTGGTATAGATCTCAAAGTACATGATGTACGTTTTGTAGAAGATAACTGGGAGTCTCCAACTTTAGGGGCATGGGGGCTTGGTTGGGAGGTATGGCTTAATGGTATGGAGATAAGTCAATTTACCTACTTTCAACAGGTTGGAGGGCTGCCATGTAAGCCAATCTCTGGTGAATTAACCTATGGCCTAGAGAGACTCGCAATGTATCTTCAAGGTGTTGATAGTGTTTTTGATCTCAAATGGAATACTGACGGACTAACCTATGGCGACGTCTTTCATCAAAACGAAGTTGAACAATCAAAGTACAATTTTGAAATTGCCGATACCGATGTATTGTTTAGACAATTCGATGAAGCCGAAGCCATGAACTCCAAATTAATTGAAAAAGAGCTGCCATATCCGGCATACGAACAAACAATGAAAGCATCTCATTTGTTTAATCTTTTGGACGCAAGACACGCAATTAGCGTTACAGATCGTGCTAGATTTATTCGTAGAGTGAGGTCAATGAGTCAAAAAGTTGCAAAAGCCTATCTTGATTCTAGGGATCGGCTAGGCTTTCCAATGCTAATAAATACAAAATAGACCTCGATCTCTATATGAGACCTTTCAATACCCTCTACAAAAAAGTACTCGAATGGTCTTCAAGTCGCTACGCTATTGCCTGGTTGGGTACAATAAGTTTTTTAGAGTCCTTTATATTTCCTTACCCAGTTCAAGATTTCTTATTGGCATCCATGTCACTCAATAATATTAATAAAGCGTATTTCTTTGCTTTTTTCTGCACAATCAGTTCAGTCATAGGAGCTATTGTCGGTTTCTACATAGGTATTTATGCTCTTGAGTATATTACACCATTACTGGCAAAAATGAATCAACTCTCATCTCTTCAAGTTGCTGATGAATGGTTTAACAAGTACGGAGTTTGGATTATCTTAGTAGCTGGATTTAGCCCTGTACCATACAAAATCTTTACTATTAGTGCTGGCATGTTGTCTATGCCATTACTTCCTTTCGTTTTGATATCTTTGATAGCACGCAGTGCAAGATATTTTTTAATTGCCTTTCTGGTAAGAAAGTTTGGTAAACAGTGCGATGCATGGTTAAATAAATATATTGATAGATTAGGGTACTTACTGATATTTGTTGTAATTCTTGGATTATGGTATGCATACTAGGAACTTAACTTTAGCTTTATGTTTGCTTTTATCTGGTTGTCTTACAAATGATCCTGGACAAGTCACTATTGTTGACAAGTCATATAACATATCCAATCCTGATCTGTTATCTACTCAAAATATAAAAGAAACAAAAATTATAGCTTTAGATAGCAATGCTGGAAGCTGGATTTGGCCTGTTAAAGCTAAAACATTGAAAGATTTTTCTGAAAAAGATAAACACCTAGGTCTTACTTTTGATACCCAGGCAGGTCAAGAAGTCTATGCAATTAGAGCTGGAACAGTTGTATATAGCGGTGACAAATTAAAGAGTCTTGGTAAGATGGTAATTATCAAGCATGCCTTCGGTTTCTATAGCACTTATACCCAAAATCAAGAATATTACGTTCGTGAAGGCGACCATGTAGAAAAGGGGGAGTTAATTGCTAAAACCGGTAAAAAGCCATTCTATTTCGAAATGAAAAAATACTCAGACACTATTAATCCGTTAAAATATCTTCATGAATGAATTTATACAAAATATAACCCCAATCCAAATGTCAGGGGTTCTGTTATTTGTGGCAATTGTTGTCCATATTGGGCTGAGCTTTATCCTTAATAAACTATCAAAGCATACAGACTCAACAAAAACACAAATAGACGACTACTTCATTGACGCCCTGTCTGCCCCATTAAAGGTTCTGATCTGGTATGGCTGGATATATTTTTCAATGCTGCAACTTAGGCCTGATTTTCCAGCGCTTGGTCAGATAATCGAATATATTGACATTGCTCCAATCTTTATTCTAGCCTGGGGAATACTCAGACTTATATCTAGCATTGAAAAATTTATGCTAGAAAAAGATGGTAGTGTCGATAAGGACTCGATCAGACTATTTACGCGACTTATAAAAATAGTTTTTGTTTTTGCAATTATCCTTGGCGTTGCTCAATACTTCGGTTATTCAGTGTCATCCATTCTGACTCTCGGTGGTGTTGGCGGTATTGTAGTTGGTTTTGCTGCCAAAGATATGCTTGCCAATATTTTTGGTGGGCTAATGATCCAGATGGACAAGCCCTTCTCTACCGGAGACTGGATACGGACAACGGACAAAAGCATAGAGGGTGTGGTTGAGAAAATAGGATGGCGAATGACTCGTCTTCGAACTTTTAACAAAAACCCTATTTATGTTCCCAACGGTATTTTTGCGACCATTCCCATTGAAACACCGTCACGTATGACAAATCGGCAAATTCATGCAACTATCGGTATCCGTTATGACGACATTGCACAAATGTCAAGCATTATCGAAGCTATCGAGGAATTGTTAAAAAATCATCAAAGCATTAACCATGACGAGCCACATCGAGTCTATTTTGACATGTTCAACGCTTCCTCGCTTGACATCGTTATCTGGGCCTTCAGCTCAGTCACTGATTCTTCTGAATTTAAAAAGATTAAAGGCAAATTATTGCTTGATGTAGCCGATATTATTGCCGAGCATGGCGCAGAAATGGCCTTCCCAACGCAAACATTGCATATTCAAAAACCTGAATAATGGGTATCTCCAAATTACACATTCGCACCTTCGGGTGTCAAATGAACGAGTACGACTCCAACAAAATGACAGACGTACTCAAAAATTCCCATAATCTCGAGCTCACCGATGACGCGGACGATGCAGATGTCATCTTAGTCAACACCTGTTCTATTCGCGAAAAGGCAGAAGAAAAGTTATTTCACCAACTAGGTCGATGGAAAAAATTAAAAACCAACAAACCTAACTTGGTAATCGGAGTTGGCGGCTGTGTTGCCTCTCAAGAAGGCGAGCTTATTCTTGAAAGGGCTCCATATGTTGACCTAATCTTTGGGCCACAAACCTTACACAGATTACCAAATATGTTGAATGATGCCCTTGATAATAAACAGGTAAGCATTGATATTTCTTTTCCGGAAATTGAAAAATTTGATCACTTGCCGGCTCCGCATTGCGATAGTGCATCAACCTTTGTTTCTGTGATGGAAGGTTGCAGTAAATACTGCACATTTTGTGTAGTACCTTATACTCGTGGTGAAGAAATTTCTCGACCATTTGCTGATGTAATTCATGAAATTGAGGAGTTAGCTATACAAGGCGTCATAGAAGTAAACCTTTTAGGTCAGAATGTTAACGCCTACCGAGGACTGATGGATGACGGTGAGATGGCTGACTTAGCACTTCTTATTTCTATCATTGCCCAAGTAGATGGTATTGAGCGTATCCGTTATACAACTTCTCATCCTGTTGAGTTTAATGACCGCTTAATTAAAACCTATGCAGAGGTTCCAGAGCTTGTGTCGCACGTACATCTACCTATTCAAAGTGGTTCGGACAAAATACTTAATTTAATGAAACGAGGTCACACTGCTATTGAATATAAATCCAAAATAAGGAAATTAAAAGAAATCCGACCTGATATTTCTCTATCTTCTGATTTTATTATTGGATTTCCTGGTGAAACGGAACAAGATTTTAACGATACACTGAGTATTATTGATGAGATAGGATTTGATAAATCATTCAGTTTTAT
>Ga0187827_10004900_pt1 | contig 16108 bp, 14 predicted proteins | sample ETNtaG_39_FD_167969 | JGI IMG/M metagenome (GOLD analysis project Ga0187827, IMG submission 167969) | Marine microbial and viral communities from oxygen minimum zone, Eastern Pacific Ocean - ETNP2014_SV_150_PacBio MetaG (Illumina Assembly) | ecosystem: Environmental > Aquatic > Marine > Hypoxic...
GATACTCTTTCTTTTTTAAAGGAGATTAAATCACTTCTTAAGCCAGATGGATTCCTGCTGATAAGTACTCCTAATACTGATGATTGGTTATTGGAATTTATGCCAGTGGAGTATGGATGTTTTTTTTATCGTTATGCACATGCCTGGTATTTCAATAGGGCAAGTCTAAACTATATATGTAAAGCAGCAGGGTATAGAGATATTGATGTAGTTTTTAAACAAAGATTTGATATTTCTAATGCTTTGCTGTGGGCATATGAACACCGTCCAACTGGATTAGGGAAATTTGAGGTATTAAAAGGATTGGACAGTGTTTACAGGGAATTTGTAGAAGATAAAGGCATATCTGATTTTATTTATGCCAGAATGTATAAATAATTATCTATCAAACACTATCTCGATTAATACAAGATTTTACACAATAAAAAAATATTAGTAATTGTTCCTGCACGTGGTGGAAGTAAAGGAATAAAACATAAAAATATACGTCCTCTGAATGGTGTCCCTCTTGTTGCTTCGGTTGGAAGGGTCATACAGCAGCTTGAATATATAGACAGGGCTGTAGTCTCTACTGATTACCCGGAGATTGCCAGGATTGCTAAGGAATCAGGGTTGGATGTGCCTTTCATGCGACCAGAATCAATTTCAGGCGATAGGGTTCCTGATTGGCCTGTTTTACAACATGCATTAAATGCAACAGAAGAGGACGATAATGAAACTTATGATATTATTGTGATGCTTCAACCTACGTCTCCACTTCGTAAACCTGAACATATCACCATGGCTATAGAGAAACTAATTGATGGAAACTATGATGCGGTATGGACTCTGAGTGAGGTAGATACTAAGTATCATCCTTATAAACAACTAATTTTTGAAAACGATCAGGTTTGTTATTATGATAACCAAGGCTCTCAAATTGTAGCACGACAGCAACTTTCTCCTACCTATTATAGGAACGGTGTCGCTTATGCTATAAGCCGAAATTGTTTAGTGAATTTAAGATCTATTCAAGGGCAGAAGACCACAGCCATAATTATAGATGGGCCTATGATAAATATAGATACGGAATTTGATTTTAAACTTGCTGAGATACTAATAGAGAAGGAGAAGTCAAATTAGAATATTGTTTGTAACTAAAGATACGGCGCAATATACGAACTGGTTTCCTCAAGGGCTAGCATATTTAGCAGCAGCACTTTTAAAAAAAGGACATGATGTCGAGATATATAGTCAGGATATGCACCATTATCCAGATGTACACCTTACAGAGTATTTAGATAAAAACCATTTTGATGTTGTTGGTGTAGGTGTAATTGGAGGATATTATCAATATAGAAAACTATTAAAAATATCAGATGCTATAAATAATTCTAAGCAAAGACCATTTTATATAATTGGAGGTCATTGCCCTTCCCCGGAGCCAGAATATTTTCTCAAGAAAACCCAAGCGGATGCAATTGTAATCGGGGAGGGCGAAAATACGATAGTTGAATTGTTAGAAGTGGTATCCAATAAAAGGTCCATAGATAATATTAAAGGTATAGCTTTTATGGATGGAGATAATATAAAAATAAATGAAGATCGTCCTTTGATAGAGAATATAGATACTATTCCATTTCCTGCCTATCACTTATTCCCTATTTATCTTTACAGGCTTATAAGGATGCCCAATGCAAATAAAATGGATTTTGTATTGCCTGTTCTATCCGGTAGAGGTTGTACATTTAAATGTACTTTTTGCTATAGGATGGATGAAGGTTTCAGGAAAAGAAGCAATGAAGGTGTTATAGAAGAAATTAAATATTTAAAAAAAGATTATGGTATTACATACGTTTGTTTTTCTGATGAGCTCTTAATGTCATCGAAAGAAAGGACTATAAGTTTATGTGAAGCTTTTTTAAAGGCTAATCTTAATATTTCCTGGAACTGTAATGGGCGTATAAATTATGCAAAGCCTGATGTTCTAAAACTAATGAAACAAGCTGGGTGTGTCTTTATTAATTATGGGATTGAGGCTATGGACGATCTAGTTTTGAAAAATATGAATAAAGGATTAACAATAAAACAAACTGTTGAGGGAATTGAGAATACTTTATCCGCGGGAATTAGCCCTGGATTAAACATGCTCTTCGGAAATGTTGGTGACAATAAGGAAACGCTAAGTAAAGCGGTTGAATTTCTATTAAAGTATGATGATGGTGCTGAGCTTCGCACTATAAAGCCAGTCTCGCCTTACCCTGGCTCACCTCTTTACTATACTGCCATTGAAAAAGGGCGAATAAAGGATTGTGAAGATTTTTATGAGAATAAACATCTTAATTCTGACCTTCTGACGGTAAACTTCACAGAGCTAAACGATGATGAGTTTCATCGTAATCTTTTAGATGCTAATACGAAACTTATTACTAATTATTACAATAACCAAATGTTGTCATCAATAGAATCAGCAGAAAAACTATATCTAGAAAAAGATTCAGGTTTTAGAGGATTTCGTCAAAGATAGGTAGATCATGAATATACTTTTAAGAAATATCTGTAGTTTACTCTTTAGAATAATTGTTCGTAACAGATGTCACAGTAAACTTGCCTTTTTTTATTCATTAATTATTAAAGAGTTGACATCTGATGGAAAAATCAAACGTCCTTCTAAACAAGCAGGGAATAATAAGTTGACGATACTTGTACTTTCTATAGATGGATTTCGAAGCGATGTTGATTGTATAGCTAATACAAATGAATTCAGGGTGTTAATTATTCCAGTACAATGGCAGAGGAGATTGGTATACCAATTTTATCCGGTAGAACTACAAAAATACGGCTTCAAAAATAATCCTGACCAGTTGGGTTATAAATACAGTAAGGAGCAAGAAGAGATCAGGGAGTTTCTGTATGAGTTTCTTGCGAGATTATATAAAAGAATCTCTATTAATTGTGTAATAAGTCCTCATTCTAGATATGTAGCAGATCTGGACTGGGGAGCTGTATCAACAAAATTAGGTGTTCCTCATATTTTGATTCCTCGCGATAGCCAATTTGCGTCTTCACCTTATTTGTTAAATAGAATGAAACACTTTTTTAGTGATGGCCTGCCAAAGTTTGAAGGCAAACACATAATTGTTCAGAGTGAATTAGACCGTGAAGTATATATTGACACCGGTTATGTTGATGTTGAAAAAACAAGCAGTTTAGGTTGTCCTCGAATGGATGGCTTTTTAAGAAAATCTAAGGAGAAAAGACTTGATGCAAAAAGACGAAGAAAAAAGGTGGTTTTTTTACCATTTACGTACAAAGAGAAAGGCACATTTGACATATTGGATTTAAGGTCATATGTTAAAGAATTACAATTGTTTTTTTTGAGGTTTGCAATTAAATTTCCAGAAATAGATGTTGTTATAAAGCCAAAGCCAAAAGGTCTTAAACCGTGGGAAAAAGAAGTTATGTTTGAAATGATAGGTGATGCTGGAACAGAAAATAATAAACTCCTTAATTTAATAATAAGAAACGATATAGATATCCATTCTCTTTTCCGTGAGTCAGATGTGGTTTGCGGACTTAATACCTCAGCTTTGTTGGAGGCTGCAGTGATAGGCCTGCCCATAATAATTCCTTACTTTAAGGATCTTCAATGTCCAAAATATGATGAACGTCTTTTTTATAGAGATGCTTACAATCTCTTTGATATTGCGGAAGACACAATTGAATTAGAGTCTCTGATCCTATATCGACTGGAGAATCCAATAATAGAGGAAAAGATTATGGAAGGACGTAAAGCGTTATTTGGAAAATATGTTTCATCAGTAAAGGGCGACGCTACAGAAAAACATGTTACCCTTATAAAAGAAATTGTTAACAAAAAGGAAGATTCGATATTTTTCAAATCAACCCCAAAACAAGCAAATTGGTAACCACGTAACAATCATAGAGGTTGTCGATTTTAGAATTCATGGCGATGGTAAGTCAATTTAAGCACTATACTGGAGTCCCATAGACAGAAATCAAGGCTAGTGATAACATATAATTAATTAAATAAATATAACAGAGAGGTTTTATGTGGTGAAAGGTGCAAATGTGTCGTCTCGTACTGTTTTTGAAATTGATGAGAGTGATATAGAGAGATTAGACTTATGTCCAGTGTGCTCAGGAGAAAAATATTGTGCTCTGAGCAGAGTATGTTGCAAGAATATTCTGTTTCTTGAAACACGGTTCTGTAATCATTGTGGTTTGGTTTACAGAGGAATTCGACCTAAAATTGAATGGTTTATAAAAAGCTGGAGATATCGAGATCGTCTGCAAGTAGACGGGCGTTGTAGATATAGACCTAGTATGGTTGTAGAAAAGAATCGAAGTGAACGCTATGAGATTCTAAAAGTATTCTTAGAGAATATAATAACTGGAAGAAGTCTAATTGACATCGGCACAGGCACGGGTTATGGATTGGCGTCTTTTCTTGATGGTTCCTGGGATGTGACAGGAGTTGAAGCCGATTCTTCACGTTCTAGGATTGGAAAACAAAAGTTTGGACTTGAAATTTTTGAGTGTACAATAGAAGGACTTGCATGTGCTGATAAGAAATATGATATTGCAACAATGGTCCATTCGCTTGAACATTTTCATGACCCCAAGGGAATAATTAAACTTTTAAAATCTTTTTTAAAGAACAGTGGATATATATATGTAGAAGTGCCTGAACTTTTGAACTCTGACAAATGTTGGCAAGACTCTCTCCATCTAGCACATATGTGTAATTTTTCAGAGTATAATTTGCTTTTGCTGGGAAGTGAAGCTGGTTTAATTCCTATTTATAGAACGTATCCTAAATCATCTGATTTTGGTGCCAAAAATTTGGGAGTTCTTTTTCAGTTGAGTAATGCTGGTTCTCAAATGAATATTGAAAAACATGGAAATAAGGTTATTAATAAGGAATATGATGATGTTTTAACATTATATTTGAAAGGTCTTCCGAAAATCTGCCATACACCTGTTGAGTACGTTGTCCATGAGATAAATGATATGTCTGTATTATTTAAACTCACGGAAGTGATTCATTCACAATATAAATTTTTACGATCTGAAAGAATTCCAGTTTATTCACCAACTGATAAGAAAGTATATTTAGTGTTTCCTGGTAGATTTGTTAGAGCCAAATTGGTTATAAAAAACGCCCTCGCTTCACTCGTTGTTATATTAAGAAGAATGTTACAACGTTATGATACTGAATTCCACAATATGATTTATCATAAATTCCCTCAATGAAATTTCAGGGTTGTGAACAAAAAAATATACATTTCTGTAGGCAATCGAGAAGTTTACTTATGAAATATGCATTATTTACATGCGATACAGAGTTTACACCGCCTTGGAATATAGGAACGTGGCGTGAGCGAGATCCATGGACCTTTGAGGTAGGCATAAAAGAAATTACCTCGTTATTAGCGAAATTTGGTATTAGAGGAACATTTTTTTGTGAAGGTACAGTGGCTGAACGATATCCAAGTGTAGTTGCCGAGATGGCCAAAGACCATTTAATTGGTTGTCATGGTTACAACCACGAGAATTATGGAGGTAGACCGGTTCATGTATGGAGCGAGTCTAAACCGGTTTTTATTGAGGATAAAAATGAGAAGAGGCAGCTATTGATAAAGGCTAAAAAGGCTATAAGAAAAGCTATAGGAAAAGATCCCGAGGTTTTTGTAGCACCTTTTGACTCGATAGATATTACCCTATTAAAGATACTGGAAGAACTGGAATTTAAAGTTGATTGCAGTTACTATAACTATTCGCATGGTTTGCCAACACTTTTTTTTATGCCGGAAGGAGTTAATATTTTAGAACTGCCCTTGACTGTTATTTATTGCAACGAAATGAAATACAAAAATGTGATAGAAGCTTTCACTTATGATAGATAGTTTGGTGAATCGATAACTGAAAAAGATATAATCTTAATTACGGTTCACCCATATGAGTTTACTAATGTAAAAATACCTCATCCTCGTGATGTTTTAATTGTTGGTGAAGAAAAAATAAAAGCTCTAAGTGATTTAATTGATTTACTCTTGGCTAACAAGTATGAATTTGTCGATCCTCGACAGCTTAAAGATAACTAATTGGATGAAAAAGGTTACAAATAAGATTTCATATGAGTATTGGGATGATTTAAACATTGGTTATGACAATTGGTTTAAAACTCCCTTTAGTAGCTATGTACGACAGCAACAATTCAAACGTTTTCAGAAGTTCACAAAGGGTTGTCAAAAATATTTAGAAATTGGAAGTGGTACTGGAGAATTTATATCCAAGGTGGAATGTAGTTACAAGATTGGAATCGATATATCAGAAAAAATGATAGATATTGGCCGTGGACGATCTCCTGATACACAGTTTTATGTGTGCCCTAGTCATCAATTGCCATTTGAAGACAATTCTTTTGACTGTGTATGTATGATGAATGTATTTCAATATCTTGAGAGCCCTGAAGAAACTCTTAAGGAGTTGTATCGAGTAACTATGCCAAAGGGGGAAATATTATTCACCGTTTTTTCCAAGATGAGTTTATCTTTGAATCCATTAAGGTATATTCTGCGTCGAAAAACAGGAGAAAAACTACCATTAGTTAATTTTTACAATCAGTCCCAGATAAAAAAAATGCTGTACGGGAAGGATTTTAAAATATATGGCTCTGGAATACGGCTGCCTTTTGAAAGCAGATTACTATATAATTTGTTATGGGGTCATGTCCAAAAGTTTGAGGATTCGCACAGAATAAATCCTATACTCACTGCAGAAATGGTTGTTCATGTGTTCAAATAGAATTTGTGCATTTGTTATGAGATGTTTTCGAACAGTTGCGGTACATTAAATTAAGAACTATAAATAGTGTCATTAGACTTCAATTGATATGTTAGAATTTTTAAAACAGTTTAAACACAAAACACTTATTATAGCTGAAATCGGCACTAACCACGATGGCAGTCTCCACAAATCTAAAAGAATGGTGGCCGAGGCGGCAGCGGCTGGAGCAGATGCAGTCAAGTTTCAGGCTTATAAGACTGAGAAACTAGTTAGTTCTGACTTGCCCGTATTTTCCCGGGCAAGGGAGTTGGGTTACAAGTATCAATTTGATCGATTTAAGGATCTTGAGTTTAACGAACAGCAATTTAAAGAGCTATATGACTTTTCTTGTGAAAAAGGTGTTATTTTTTTAGCAACGGCTTTTGATATGCAATCTGCAGACATGATTGAACCTTTAGTGTCTGCGTATAAGGTTGCATCTGCTGAGTTGATAAATATCCCGCTACTGCAATATTTGACCAAGAAAAATAAACCAATGATTATCTCTACAGGACAGGCATCTGAAGAAGAGATTAACCGGGCAGTTGAGGTAGTAAGGATGGACAGGGTAGCTTTATTGCATTGTGTTTCAGCTTATCCCACACCGGATGAGCAGGCTAACCTGTTGTCAATACCTTATCTCCGTTCTATATATCCAAATATTCCTGTTGGGTATTCAGATCATACTGTAGGTATAAGTGCATGCATAGCCGCAACCGCATTAGGCTCGACGATTATAGAGAAGCATTTCACGCTTGACCGGAACAGGAACTGTGGTGATCATCCAATGTCAGCAATTCCTAGTGAGTTGAAACAAATGGTTTCGGAAATCAGGCGAATTGAACATATGCTGGGCAAGCCAAACATTGTGTGTCAGGAAGCTGAGAAGATGTCAAGAAAGCAATTAAGAAAAGTCCTTATGTTAACAAAAGATTTAGAGAAAGGGAGCGTTTTGAAAGAAAATATGCTGATTCCGTTAATGTCTCCAACACCGGGTATGTATCCGAACAGACTGTCAGATGTTGTCAGTAGAAGGGCTATATCTGAGCTTAAAGCCGGGCATGTTTTGCAGGAAAAGGATATTGCATGAGACTGTAAAAGAATAATGCGATTGATCAGCAAGTCATCACATCCCCCATGCAATTGCATGGGGCCGTACTTAGTCATTTACGATTTATCCGGAAGGCACCCGACTGTGTGCGTGCTTACTTTAAAATTGAAACAACAAGATATGCGGTGTGATGTTGATTCTACTATGAAATTCTTAATATGTGAATAATATTTGCAGACTTAACCGAAATATAGTGAGCTGAAACATTTTTCGGACAGTTTTAAACCAGTGCCTTTAATTCGGCTGAGAAATTCTCGCTATGGTATTGATGAGTTCATTGAAGATTTAAAGAAAATTGAAGCAAATATTAATTCTCTTCTACCCTACGAAAATAATTCATGAAAAAAAGAATACTCATCTATGCTCAACAGGCTGGAACAGCGGCTATACTAACTCCCATAATAAAATGTTTGAAATCTTGTGATTATATAGTTGACATTTACGCTGCTCATCCTGCGATTCATGTATTGAGAAAAAGGTTTAATAATGTACAAAAATGGTATAGTTTCCCAGAATACAAGTACCATATATTGTTAGCAGGCTATGGAGATTCCAATCATCCTGTCAATCAGAAAATATTTAAAAATGCCAGGAGATCGAGAATTAGAAGCATTGTTTTATTAGATAACTGGAAAGGAATAGATCGTTTTTTTGATAGAAACGGTGATGTTACTGATAATTTACCGGACTTAATTGCTGTTATGGATGATAAGACAAAAGATTATTTAACCCAAAAGGGAATATCTGAAGATAGATTAGTAATTACTGGCCATCCTTTGATAGAATATTTTGCTTCAAAAAGGTTTACAAATAAAGAGAGAATCCAAGTTAGGAAAGAACTAAAAATACCACTTAATAAAAAAATAATATTTATAGCTTCAGAGATCATTCACTATCATTCCTTTTATGATGCTTGTGATACTTCTATAGTAAAATGTTGTAGCTTGGTTGATATGAATGTAAAAGGAATTCGTCTCTGGAAATATTTAATGGAAAAATATAATACTGAAGATAGTGTATTCATTATGAGGCCACATCCTAATGAGAAATTTAAGAATTTAAAAAAACTTCATGTTGTAGATTGGTATAAGATGGACGAAATAACTCTCCTAAAAAGTGTTGACATAATGCTTGGTTTAACATCTATGTTTGTTTTGCTTAGTGTTTCAGCCGGTGTTCCTACTTTTAATGTTGAGCCTTTGTTAAATGGATGGGCTCCTCATAATTCATTTTTAAGGCCTGAATTATGGAAATATCTTGCCAGTCACGGTTTTTTAGGTAACTGGAGAAATGTACAAGCTTCAATTCCTTTGCATAACGGAGCTACTGCCAATGTAGTTAAGCTTATTGAGGAAAATCTATGATAGAAAATATAAAAACCCTTTAAATAACTGTTATCAGTTGGTATTCTTGCCTGTGAAGCTGCTGTTGCAATTGGCGCCAGAATAATAGAAAAACACTTTACACTAGATAGCAATCAGAACTTTGGTGATCATCCACATTCCACCGGGCCGAATGAGTTGAAGAAGTTGGTGAAGAGTATAAGAATTATTGAGAAAATGATGGGTAATGACGTAAAGGAATGCCAGCCCTGTGAAATCGAATCGAAGAAACAAATGAGATGATTCCTGCAAATAAGTTTAACGCTACGCTTCATAAGAAGGTTGTACGTGATATGGTAAAAGGTGAGGTTTTAAATGAGGACGATCTGACATAACCTGATTGTTCGATCTTCTAATTGTTTGCTCAAAAATAGCAAAAGTAATTCATCATAAATAAACTACAGTAATACATTATTTTGTGTATCTTTTTTTTAAACATTAAATAAATATGCATCACCCATTTTTAATTGGAAAGCTTGTTTACCTTAGGGGTTTAGAAGAAAATGACCTGGAAGGTGATTATTTCCAGTGGTTTAATGATCAGGCAAACGATATATATACTAATCATGCTGTATGGCCTAACACTCATGAAAAGATGAGAGAGTTCTATAATCAATCGTCTCAGTCTAAAAATAATATTGTCCTTGCAATAATAGTAGAGGACGGTGACAAACACGCTAAGCTTAATATTATAATAGGCGACAAAGGAGCACAATCAAAGGGATGCGGAACTGAAGCTTTAAGATTAATAGTTGACTATGGTTTTAGCAAATTGAATCTTCACCGAATTGGCTTAGGCGTTCACGAGGATAATAAAGCGGCTATAAAAGCTTACGAGAAAGCGGGTTTTTTTGTGGAGGGCAGATATAAAGACCATTTTCTCAGAAACGGAAAGTATTCTGATGCAATATGTATGGCCATAATAAATAAAAATACGACTTGAATAGATATGATTGTAGAGAAAAAAGAGGGTCAGAATATTGTATTAACTATTGAAGCAAGGATGGGCTCAACACGTTTGCCCGGAAAGGTGTTAAAGCCTCTTGCAGGGGTGCCTCTTTTACAACAATTAATCAATCGTGTAAAATACGCAAAGCATGTTGACAAAATTGTTTTAGCAACAACAACTAATAAGGCAGATGATGTGCTTGAGGGTATTGCCATAGAGCTTGGAATTGATTTTTTCCGTGGCAGTGAAGAGGATGTCCTTGGAAGACTTGCAGGTGCTTTAAAGGCTTTCAAGGCTGACGTGGTTGTTAGTCTGACAGGAGATAATCCTTTAATAGATCCCATTTTAATTGATGATATGATAAGGTTTTTTTATAAGGGCAATTATGATTATGTTTCAAATGCTCATATGCAACACACTGATTTATGGGAGGCAGAGAGAACATTTCCCATAGGATTGGGGGTGCAGGTATATAAGTCATCTATACTCTTAGAAATTGATGAGAAAATTAAAAAGATGGATATTCGTGAACATCCAACCTTTGCCATCTACCACAGGCATGATAATAAATATAAACTGGGAGCATTTTCGGCTACAGGGAAATATAGAAAGTGGAATCACTCTGAGTTGCGACTGACAATAGATACTGAAGAAGATTACAAGTTAATAAGCAGTATTTTTGAAAAACTTTCTCTATTGAAATCTAATTTCTCCACACTTGAGGCTATAAAGCTTCTGTTAAACAATCCTTCCTTACGCTCTATTAATAAGAATGTAGAGCAAAAGATTGTTTATAAGGAAAGAAATATTAATGCCTCTTAGCTTTTGCTTGAAACCATATAGCAGTTTTCCTTGAACAAAAGCAAACCTAAAATAAGCGTCATCATTACTGCTCATAACTATGGCAGATATCTCTCAGAATGTCTTGATAGCGTACTAAAACAGACTATTGATAGTTGTGAAATAATCGTAGTTGATGATGGATCTACCGATAATACTGATGAAATATTAAAAAAATATGAAGAACACATTGACAAGATTATAAAATTAAATGGCAGTGGTGTTGCTGTTGCTTCCAACGAAGGTATTAGGAACTCTTCAGGAGAATATGTTATCAGGCTTGATGCAGATGATTATTTTGTTGAAAATATTCTGCAGATCCTTCTCCATAACATAGAACATAATGATGGATTGGGTATGGTTTACCCCGATTACTATGTAGTAAATGAAGAGGGAGATATTTTAGAGTGCAGAAGATATGGAAAGCCTAAGGAGGAAGAGAAGCTGCTTGAAAGGACGCCTTTAGGCTCATGCGCCCTTTTCAGAAGATCTTGTTACGATGAGATAGGAGGATATGATTGTGATCTTAGATTCGAAGAGGATTATGATTTTTGGTTGAAATTTATTAAACGTTTTAAAATAAAAAATATAGATATTCCATTGTTTTATTACAGGAGGCACGGGAATAATAAATCAGATAAGTTTTATAAAAGAAGGCAAGGAAGACGTTATGTTAAAAAAAGATTTGTAGAAAGTGTGACTGATAAGAAACCAAAAGTTGCTGCTATAATCCCTGTTCGTTATTCAGATAATGATATAGACTCTTATAATTTAAGTCTTCTAAATGATAAACCGGTATTCTATTATGCAATAGAAGCTGCAAAAAAATGTGATAAAATAGATGAGATTATAGTTTCAACAAATAGTGAGGAGGTACAAGCCCTATCGAAAAGTTACGGAGTGGAGGCTCCTTTTATAAGACCAAAGGAGATATCAAAAAGATCCCAGATTATAACACCGGTTCTAAAGCATGCGCTAGATTTTCTACATGCCAGAGGTGATGATGTTGATATAGTTGTTCAAATATCCGCACTGCATCCGTTTATAGATTCTGAACAAATAGAAGAAGCCATATATACAATGTTCCTTCATGAATGCGATTCAGTTATCAGTGTAATTGAAAATAACAAATATCACTGGTACCCCAGTATTAACGGTATATCGCCTGTCCTGGACAGGATAAGGTTTGTTAAGGAAGAGAAAGACATGCTTCTTGAGGAAAACGGTGCGCTGCATGTCTTTAAACGTGATAATATTACCAGTGGTGCAAACATTTTCGGAAAGACAGTTTCCTTTATTCTAATGTCAATCATTGAATCTATTGTGATTGATTCAGAATATAAATTATGGCTTGCTTCAGAGAGCATGAAGGTTATAGACAAATATCGTGAATTATGAGGTAAGAATAATAACCGTTTCTGGCGCGTTCTGTTAAATGTCTATCATTCAGAAATAACAATGCAGAAGAGAAAAGTCAGAGCCGCTATTGTTGGAGCAGGCGACATAGCAACAGGAATAGGAACGAAAAAGTACGCTATGACGCACATTGAAAGCTACAGGTCTTTATCTGATAGAGTCGAATTTGTAGGTTTTGCTGAAATATCAAAAGAACAAAGACAACTAGTTAAGGACAGGTTTCCATATTATAAGTATTATGAGAGTTTACATGCTTTATTAGACTCTGAGCATATTGATATTATAAGTATTTGTACTCCGGATCATTGCCATGAAGAACTAGTACTTGAGGCTCTTGATGCCAACATAAGTGGTTTATGGTGTGAAAAACCCCTTTCAATAACCCTAAAGGGGACAAGAGAAATTTTCCAGAAAAGCAGGTCAGGAGGAACTCCGATTCAGGTAAACTATTTTCGTAGATTCATTCCTGAAATTATAGATATTAAAGAGAAAATAGAAAGCAAGACCTATGGAGACATAAAATTAATAAATGGATTTTACTCCGATACTTATATACATAATGGTGCGCATCTGATTGATTTGATACAGTTTTTTGCAGGTGCAGTCAAGTTAAAGAACGTATCTACTTTGGGAGATGTGAATGATGACGGGTCTGTTGTTATTTTCGGCACTATTAATGGAGACTGTCTATGTACTATTCAGCCTTTTTCACGCAAATATTATAATATATTTGAGTTAGACATCTTTTGTGAGAGTGCAAGAGTCAGGATTTGTGAAAATGGAAGGCGGATCGTGATATATTTAGTGAAGAATGATACAGAGTTTTTACCTTTAAAAATATTAAATCCTGAGCCGCGGACAATACTATGTAATTGGAAAAGTGCCTTTACGAATGCCTTAAGTAATTTGTTAGATGTTGTGGATGGAAAAGAGAATGAGACTCTTTCGAAGCCTGAATATTCTATGACAACAATTGAGTTTATTGAAAGTATTAGAAGGATAATTTCATGTTAATAAAGGAAAAGAAATGCCTGAGAAACTGGCTTTATTTGGTGGCCTGCCTGTAAGATCAAACGCATATTATCCTAATAAGTTGGGTGAAGAGGAAAAAAGGCTGGCCTTGTCTGTTTTAGACGAGGGTGTATTATCTGGCTTTGCTGCGAAAGCTGATGAACAGTTTTATGGTGGAAAATATGTAAGGGAGCTAGAGGTTCTCTTTTGTAGAAGATTCGGTGCCAAGTACGCAGTGTCATTTAACTCCGCCACGTCCGGATTGCACGGGGCATTATTAGCAGCTGGTGTTGGCCCGGGTGATGAGGTTATTGTCCCTCCTTATACTATGAGCGCAACTGCTACGGCTGTACTTATGTGTCATGCGGTTCCGGTATTTGTTGATATTGAGCCGAACATGTTTTGCATGAATCCTGCGCTAATAGAATCTCATATAACAAAAAATACTAAGGCTATTATACCGGTCCATCTCTTTGGATTACCAGCGGAGATGGATTCTATTATGGAAATTGCTGAGTGCCATAAATTAATAGTAATTGAGGATAATGCTCAAGCGTCCGGGGCTTTTTACAAAGGACACCCTACAGGCGCGATAGGACACATGGGTGTATTCAGTTTGAATCGACATAAAAATATTCATTGTGGTGAAGGTGGAGTTGTACTTTCAAAAGACCCTGACCTGACAGAACGTCTTCAGCTATGCAGAAATCATGGCGAGTTGGTACTCTTTTTAAAGAAAGGCAATAATAAAAACGACGATATAGTAGGTTATAACTATAGGTTATCAGAACTTCACGCAGCTGTTGCAATTGGTCAGCTTAAAAGAATTGACGAGCTAAATAATACCCGTAGCTATCTGTCTAATTATTTGACTGAGAGATTAAGTGAAATACCCTATATATCTTCACCGAAGATCAGAGAAGGTTGCACTCACGTCTATTTTCTATATCCAATGCTTTATAACAGAGAAAAACTGGGAATACATCGTGACACTCTTGTAAAAGCTATTGTTAGTGAGGGTGTACACGCGTCGAACTATGCGGCTCCTATTTATATGTATCCAATTTACAAGGGTATAAATAAAAAGGCGGATAATTTTAAGAAGGTCTTTCCTGAATATGAAGGATGTCCTAATTACAAAGATGGGATTTGTCCGGAGACGGAAAGACTTTATAATGATAAGATGCTTTTTACAAATATTTGCCGCTCTCCTAACACGGTTAGCGAAGTAGACGAGTTGATTGCCACGCTGAAAAAAATAGAGGCTAATAAAGAGGTACTGTTGGATTTTGAAAAATAATTATGACAGAAAGATACTTGTATTTGCTCAGGAGGCAGGTTCTGCAGCACTTTTGATTCCTGTAATTGAAAGACTTTCTTCTTATGGTTACACTGCTGAAATACACGCGTTACCCCCTGCTCTTCATTTATTTAAAGCTAGATTTGATTGTGTGAATGAATGGACAGGCTTTCCTGATGAGAAATTTGATCTTTTGTTGGCAGGTTACGGCAATCCTCGTGTGCCAGTGAATAGTAATTTCTTTGCAGAGGCAAGGCGATTTGGAGTAAACAAGAGCATTGCCTTGCTTGACAATTGGAGAGGATTAGACCGTTTTTTTGACAAGAACGGTAATGCGTCAACGAACATGCCTAGCATAATAGCTGTAATGGATTCGGAAACAGAGGATTATTTAATTAGAAAGGGCATACCGGCAGATAAATTGGTTGTGACAGGTCATCCAGGCTTAGAAATACTTTCTACTCATACAATAACAATGAAGGATAGAATAGCAGCACGTGAGAAATTAAATTTGCCAATAGATAAGATGATATACTTCCTTGCATCTGAAATTATCCATAATCATTCCTACCATGAACCATGTGATCTGGAGGGAAACAAATGTTTCAGTCTTTTCAATATCAAGGTGGATAATGTTTCACTGTGGAGAAATATTGTAAGTAAATATGATAAGGATGATACGCTTTTTATATTAAAGGCGCATCCAAACGAGAAACATAAAATCACTGACGAGTTGAGAATTATAGAGTGGGAAGACTTTGATGAAATAGATATCATCAATGCGGTAGATGTAGTTTTCGGACTGGCCTCAATGTTTGTTCTTATTTCTGTTGCGGCAGGGATTGAGACTTATAATGTCCAGCCTTTTTTAAGTGCATGGATGCCTCAAAACTCGTTTATGAGCACTGATCTCTGGACTCACTTAACATTAAATGGCTATCTTGGGGAGCTTGGAAATATAAAAGCGGCCAGACAGGACCATACCGGAGCGCTAAATCGTGTTCTAAATGCAATAGAAGAGAACTTGAGAATATAAGACTTAATATAAAGCCACAAGGAAGATTCACGGCTAATAGTACAGATTATTATTGTATGTTAATATCATTTTTTTGTTTGAAACATATAAAGGGATGTATTAGAAGATTGACCTGCTCCCCAAAAACTGATCCAGTTGTAAAGTTAGTATTTCGTTATATAATTGGATTAAGAAAGGGGAAAACACATGCCACAAAAGCGATACAAACCTGAAGAAATAATTCATAAGCTTC
>Ga0187827_10004906_pt1 | contig 16099 bp, 14 predicted proteins | sample ETNtaG_39_FD_167969 | JGI IMG/M metagenome (GOLD analysis project Ga0187827, IMG submission 167969) | Marine microbial and viral communities from oxygen minimum zone, Eastern Pacific Ocean - ETNP2014_SV_150_PacBio MetaG (Illumina Assembly) | ecosystem: Environmental > Aquatic > Marine > Hypoxic...
AACTCTCGGGCGACACAGCGTAAACAGGTGTGCCGAAAAGAAGCATTAAACGACTTCACCCGAGTAATGAGCACTCAGCCATCACCCCTACTAGATGACTAATAACGCAATGAATGACACCACCTCTCTTGTGAACGACCTGTCGCGCTGTTATGCGAGTGCTGTCCACGACGTTTTGCGGACCATGGGCTATGGCAACTGTGTTCTTCCGCCGACCATCCGGGCGCTGGACCCGACGCGACCCATTGCTGGGGAGATCTATACCATTTCAGGTTACATAGACCAGTCGCTTTCCCGGCATGACTCGCTGCTGATGTGGTCGCGCGTCTTGTCCCGCGTGCCTGGAGACAAAGTACTGGTTTGCCAACCCAATACCAAGGCAATCGCCTTGATGGGCGAACTATCGGCCCGCGCCCTCATGGTCAAAAACACACGCGGCTATGTCGTGGATGGACACTGCAGAGACACCGATATGATTCTCGAGATGGGGTTTCCGGTGTACTGTGAATACAATACGCCGGCCGACATTGTCGAACGCTGGCGTTACGATCGCCTGGGTGAGCCTATCACCATAGGAACCGTCACTATCCACAGCGGCGACTGGATCGTCGGGGACCGAGACGGCGTGGTGGTGATTCCCAAAGCGATCGCGGCTGAGGCCGTCCGGGAGACAATGAAAGTGATGAACACCGAGAGCGATATGCGCGAGGCCATTGTCGGGGGCATGGACCCGGAAGCCGCGTACCTGGAATATGGCAAGTTCTAACCGCAAACAAGAACAAATCTAAATATGACCTATTTTGATATGACCTATAAGGATGACACCCGATGAAGCTACTCCGTTATGGACCTAAAGGCGCTGAGAAACCTGGCCTGTTAGATGCGAATAACCAAATCCGCGACCTTTCGAGCATTATTCCCGATCTCACGGGTGACACGGTGGACCCCAGCACGATGGCACGCCTGTCAGCACTGGATACCGACACCCTGCCACCGGTGGAAGGCACTCCTCGCATAGGCCCGTGCATCGGTAACGTGGGTAAGTTGGTGTGTATTGGGCTCAATTACAGCGATCATGCCAAGGAAACCGGATCACCGATTCCCAGTGAACCCATCGTATTTATGAAAGCGACCAGTTCAATCAATGGACCAGACGATGACATCGAACTCATCCGTGGCTCGGTCAAGACCGATTGGGAAGTTGAACTGGGCTTTGTTATTGGCCGTGAAACCAAATATGTCACCGAAGCACAAGCGCTCGATCACGTGGCAGGGTATTGCATCGTCACCGATGTTTCCGAACGTGAGTGGCAAATAGAGCGCCAGGGCAATTGGTCAAAGGGGAAATCAGGTGACACTTACGGACCGATTGGACCGTGGCTAGTGACACCCGATGAGGTCGGTGACCCACAATCTCTGGGTTTGTGGCTAGATGTGAACGGCACGCGGCATCAGGATGGCAACACCAACACGATGATTTTCCCTGTTAGCAAGATCATCGCTTACTTGAGCGAATGCATGAGTCTTCAACCAGGCGATGTCATTGCCACCGGAACCCCGCCTGGCGTTGGCATGGGAATGAAGCCTCAGGTTTTCCTCCGGGCAGGAGATACCATGCGGGTTGGCGTCGAAGGGCTAGGCGTTCAAGCGCAGCGAATAGTTGATGCCTAAGTCCTGGGATCGTTCCCACCAGTCATCTTTGAACCAATCGAAAGGAATGAAATGTCAAACAATCGTTATTTTGTGACTGGCGCTATGGGATGTATCGGCGCGTGGGTTGTGCGGACCCTGGTTCGGGAGGAAATGCCTGTGACGGTTTTCGATCTCAGCGACAACCGGCACCGGCTTGAACTCGTCATGCCCGCCGAAGCGCTCGACAAGGTGGATTTCGTGCGTGGTGATATTACTCACACCGAAGCTGTCAAATCTGCACTGATAGATTCCGGCGCCAGCCATATCATCCATTTAGCCGCGCTGCAGGTGCCCTTCTGCAAGGCTGATCCGCCGCTCGGTGCGGCCGTCAACGTGGTAGGCACTGTGAACATGTTTGAGGCCGCCAAAGCCGCGGGCATCAACCATCTCGTCTTTGCCAGTACGGCCGGCGTATACGGCAAGAAAAACACCTACGAAGAACGATTGATGGATCACGATTCACGCCTGGATCCGGTCAATCATTACGGTGTCTTCAAGCAAGCCAACGAGGGCACGGCCCGTATTTACTGGCAAGATGATGGCATTGGGAGCATTGGGCTTCGCCCCTACACCGTCTACGGCCCCGGTCGCGATCAAGGTATCACTTCAACGCCCACCCAAGCCATGCTGGCAGCGGTTCGCGGTGAGCCATACCACATCAGCTTCGGTGGCTACACCGGCTTTCACTACGTCAGCGACGTCGCCAAACTATTCATCCAAGCCTCGCAAATTGCCTTCAAAGGGTCTGAGGTCTTTAATATCGGTGGCGCGGTAGCCCACATGAGCGAAGCCGTTGAAACGATCAAGGCCGTTATCCCCGAGGCGGTCGTGACCCACGAAGAAACACCACTGCCGTTTCCCGATGGCCAAACGGACGAAGAGCTGCGTGCTTTATTGGGTGATGTCCCAGACACTTCGCTTGCAGATGGCATTCGAGAAACGATCGTGCATTTTCAGCGTGCGGTTGGCGACGGCCGACTCAGCGCCAGTAGTTAATGCACTTGAATCATGCGTCTCGCCCTACCAGTGAATCTGATCAATCCCCGAAGGTGCGGCATAACAAACCGCCATCGGCGATAATCACTTCGCCGCTGATAAATGCGCCAGCCTCGCTGGCAAGCATCACGACCGGCCCCACCATATCGGCAACCTGGCCCCATCGCTTGAGTGCGGTGGAATCCGAAAACTGTTGCTTTTCCTGTTCGTTGAGCAGGCTCATCGGCATGTCAGTAAGGACTGGCCCGGGCGCTAAACAGTTAACGGTCACGCCAGCGGGCCCGAGCTCCAACGTTTGGGCGCGCATCATGCCGACCAGGCCCGCCTTGGTGGCGGAATAAATGCCCCGGGCATGGTTGGAGGCAAAAGCCATGATGCTCGAGGTGTAAATCACTCGACCCCACCCTCTGGCCACCATCTGTGGCGCCAGCGCTCTTGTCAAACGCATTTGGCTAGTGAGATTTAATTCGATCATTGCGTCCCAATTGGTGTCGGTTGTCTCCACCAGTGTCTGAGGGTGATTGGCGCCGGCGTTGTTAATCAAAACATCCACTGCACCAAAATCACGCAGCACCGCCTTCGCCAATTTATCCACGTCGGTTCGATTCGACATATCCACTGGGTAATATTCAACCCGCCCCGTGACGGCCCCACGGATTTCATCCGCGGCTAACTCCAAATCCTTTTCGCTCCGCGCTGTCATCACTACATCAGCACCCGCTTCGGCTAACCCTCTGGCAACCGCTCGCCCAATGCCACGGCTTGCTCCGGTGATCAATGCCACGCGGCCATCAAGACTAAACAGATTTTCGTACATGATGCTCGTTTACCCTCCTTTAATAGTCCGTTGAGTTACAAAATCCTGTAACCCACTAGAGGCCCCCTTATACACCGACCTCACCGCCCGCCAACTAACGCTTAGCTCGCCAAAAGAGGAGGGGTTTTGCAATGCCAGTCGGTTTCTGATTGGTAAGCATACCCCGCCCTGAACAAAACCCCCTCTTCAAAAGGCCTACCGTTCAATAGCATGCCAATCGGAAGCCCCTCGAATGAAAACCCGCAGGGAACGGACAAACCCGGTAGACAGGCCCATGAAAAAGGAAAGGTGAAGCGCGTCAGATGATGCGTGGTTGCCAACATATTCTGGCTGTCAATCAGACTCGGTGCAGTCACAGGCGAAGTTGGCGTCAGAATGATATCAACCTCGCTAAAAACTCGATCAACGGTTCGATTCCAACGGGCCTTGTGACGCAGTGCCTCAGCATAATCACGGCCCGACACATCTCGCCCTAACCGGAGGCGATCCCGGACATCCTGACCAAAACGCTCGGGCTCCCCTTCCACGCGATCCCGATGATACTGGTAAGCGTCTGCCCAAACCATTGGCATCACATCTGCATGAACCGTTTCAGCCGCCTCCAGCCGGACCGGCTTCAGTTTTGCACCGGCTTTTTCAAGCAATCTAGCTCCCGCCTCTACCGCCTCTCCTACCCCAGGCCCTAGGTCATCAAAGAAATAGGCTTCCGGCAATCCCAGTGTCAGATCTGTCACGCCGTCCCCGAGTCTCGCCAGATAGTTATCCCAGGTGTGGCAGACCGAGTTGACATCACTGTCGTCATAGAAGGCCATTACCGCAAACAGGCGAGCCACAATGTCGACGGACAGACCGAGTGGACCGACCGTATCAATCGCGGGACAAATCTGTGTCTTGCTGCCGCTCATCGGGATCGACCCCAATGAAGGTCGAAGGCCGGTGACTCCGTTGAGCGCGGCGGGTGTTCTGACTGAACCACCGGTATCAGACCCGACTGCCCCCACACACATACGCGCGGCCACGGCCGCTCCCGCGCCACCGCTAGAACCACTCGGGATATGGTTTGGATTCCAGGGATTCCGAGTCGGCCCAAAATGTGGATTCTGTGTGGTGGAGCCGAACGCAAACTCATGCAGGTTGGTCTTACCTACAATCACGGCGCCCGCGGCGCGCAAGGCGGTCACAATGGATGCATCTTCGTTAGGAAAGTAATTTTTGAAAAACTGTGACCCGTTGGTGCACGGCACACCCGCTACATCGATACAGTCTTTCACCGACACCGGCATACCCGCTAAAAGTCCTTGGATGTGCCCCCTCTTAATTTGGGATTCAACAGTGCGTGCCTGCTGACGGGCACTGTCTGCCATGACCTCGATATAGGCATTAATCTCTCCATCAAATCGATCGATGTGGTCAAGACATGACTCGGTGACTTCGGCCGAAAAATAAGCACTCGTCATGACGCAGGTTCCTCCAGGACTAGTTAAGACCAAACAGTATCCATCCTTTGCACCAGCGTACAACCCCACGACTACCAGGGTGACACTGGGCCCATTTCCGCATACCCTTGGCCACGGTGCGACAGTGCTAGCGGTACCCGTCATGAGCGCATCAAAGAAGCGACACCCCACTCTAATCATCCAAGGAATGTGACCATGAAGCAACAAAATCTGCGACGCCTTTTTCGCAAAGAAGGCCTCAAGGTTGGCCACGCACTGTTCGAATTCAATACACCCGGTATCGGACAGATCCTGAATGTCTCCGGCGTCGATTTTGTCTTCCTCGACATGGAACACTCGGGTTTTGGCATGATGGAAACAAAACAGTTAATTGCCTATCTGCGCGCCGGCGACCTGCCGGTCCTGGTTAGACCCCCGTCGAAGTCATACCATCACATCGCCCGCGTCCTCGATGTGGGTGCCGACGGGGTCATGCTGCCGATGGTAGCGAATGCCGGTGAAGCGCGCCAAGCCCTCTCACATTTGCGCTACCCTCCGCAGGGACATCGAGGCGTAGCCATTGGCATCGCGCACGACGGATACGCGCCTGCAGCTCCATCGCAAACACTGGCAGCAGCTAATCGACGCATCGCAATGGCCGCCTTGATTGAAACGGCTGAAGGTGTCGATGACATTAATAATATTGCCGCGACCCCGGGAGTCGACTGCCTGTGGCTGGGCCACTTTGATTTGAGTGCATCGCTCGGTGTCCCTGGGCAATTCGAACATCCCGATTTTGTCGCCGCAGAGCGTAAGATTCGACAAGCTGCTACTCGTCACTCAAAGGCACTCGGTTTCCTGGTTACCGACGCAGACCAAGGTGCCAAATCCTATGCTCGCGGCTATGATGTGATTTGTTACCAACTCGATGTCGGTGCTTATCGCGATGCAATGACCCAGGGGATTACTCAATTACGATTAGCGTGCGCCAAACGAAAACCTCGACCAAAGGATTCCAAGTCATGAGTAAGTTTCGAGTCGCCTTGTCGGGACATTTTCGGAACAACAAAGGTGTCCCTGCCCTGCCAGATTTTGACCTGCACCCTCTCGAGGCAGACCCAGATATCGAATACTTTTTTGTCGATGGCGATGCAGACACCAACACCATGACAGCCGCTTCGCTCGAAGGTGTCGACGCCCTCATCCTTCTAGATGAGCTGTTTTCTCGGGACAGCATTCCCTCAGACGGACGCCTTAGCATTGTGGCCCGATTTGGCGTGGGCTTTGATAGCGTCGACGTCACCGCGTGTACCGCGAACGGGATAGCAGTCGGCATTACTCCAGATGGTGTCCGCCGCCCCGTCGCCGTTTCAGTACTGACGTTTATTCTTGCCCTCTCAGGACGTCTACTCGAGAAAGATGCTTTGGTGCGTGCTCACCATGATTTCTCAATTCGTGGGCCCTACATGGGTCAGGGCTTGGTCGGGAAGACATTGGCTTCGGTCGGGCTTGGCAATATCGGTGCAGAAATATTTCGGCTATGCCAACCACTCGAGATGAATTTTATTGCGCACGACCCGTGGGCAGACGCAGCGATTGCCGCGGATCTAGGCGTTGAGTTGGTTGATCTTGATGCCGTTTTTCAACAAGGCGATTTTGTGACTTTGAACACACCTTATTCACCGGAAACTCACCATCTAGTCAATAACCAACGACTCGCACTGATGAAGCCATCGGCCTACCTGATTAATACGTCGCGTGGCGGTGTCGTTGATCAAACGGCGCTGGTGGCGAGTCTCAAGCAGGGTGCCATTGCCGGAGCCGGACTTGATGTGTTTGACCCTGAGCCCCCGCAACAAAATGAACCCTTACTCGAACTCAATAACGTGATTCTCGCGCCACACGCTCTTTGCTTTACGGAACAGTGCGTGGCTGGGATCGGCGCCAATGACATCAGGATTATTCTATCGATCAAACAAGGCGAAGTTCCCGATGGATTGGTTGATCCGGCCGTCGCCGAAAGCTTGATCTTCAGAGATAAACTCGAGCTCTATCGGGAACTGTTTTCCTAAGTTTTAGTTCGTGGTTAGCTCACTAACGAGAACCGGTCATGCGCCAACTACTCAAGGTAACGCACTTTATTCGAGCTAAGATACTCATCGACCCACGGCATATGCGTGAGCCCCCCTTTGACTTTGCTCTCAAGCGCTGCTTCCATCTTGCGAAGTTCAACCAACGAGTTGATCACGGCACCTACCTGATCCCGCGCAATCACCACAACACCATCGCGATCACCTACGAGCAAATCTCCCGGGTTAATCACCGAATTACCCAAGGCGATGGGCAACCCGATCGAACCGGGGCCTCGAGAATAAGGCGAATTGGGCGAAACGCCCGCGCAGAAGACCGGAATACCCGCATCGAGGATCCCTTCAACATCACGAACGAGTCCGTCAGTCACCACTGCGGCCAGGCCTTTATTCTTGGCCATTACCGCAACGTTATCCCCAATGATGGCAGCCCCATCATAGCCGGCCGTAGCAATAACCAGCACATCGCCCGGAGATGCCAAAGCAATGGCCGGTTGAACCGGCAGCATATCTCTTGGCTCTGCCTGAGCCGTCATCACAACCCCCGTAAAACTCATCTGGTTAGTTAATGGTTTGATCTGGTATCCCAACGCCCCGGTGCCGTTCTGCGCATCCACAATAAAGCCTGTCGGCACTCCACGAAGCGCTTCGACCTGGGATGGTTCGGGGCGGAGGAAATCCTTTCGGACAGTCAGAAGGACAGGCTCTCCAATCATGATGACATTCCTAACGGTAAAATGACGATTGAGCATGGTTTTGTTGCACCACGCGCGAAAAAATAGTTTATTACACAATGGTCACCGACACCTAAAACAAACAACACCCACAAAATGGCATTATCTATTGCCCAAGGACACCTATTTCGTGAATATCGACCACCGAGAACTAACAGCCGTTGCTGCGCGTATTTTCACTGCCATCGGGTGCGAACAGGCCGAAGCCGATATTGTCTCGAAGTTGCTGGTAACAGCTAATCTGGTTGGCCATGACTCTCATGGAGTCGCCCGAATACCCCGCTACGTCGAATACTGTCGCAACGGCGAGGTGGTACCCAATCAAACGGCAACGGCCACTTTCGAGAACGCACAGATTGCCATATACGATGGTAACAAAGGCTTCGGACAGTCGATCGGAGTTCAAATCATGGCCGCTGGCATCGAGAAAGCGCGCAATAACGGTATCGCGATGATTGGCGTGGGTAACGTGGGTCACCTAGGGCGCATTGGTGATTGGACCGAGATGGCCATTGAAGCAGGTCAGATTTCGATGCATTTCGTTAACACCTCCGGCGCGGGCATGACCGTGGCACCCTTTGGTGGTGTCGAGAGTCGTTATGCAACCAACCCTATCTCTATCGGAATGCCCAATCCTTCTGGCGATCCCCTGGTATTTGACGCAGCGACCTCCATGCTGGCGGAAGGAAAAATCATGGTCGCCCGCAACAAAGGGATTGATCTTCCGGACGGTGCTTTGACGGGCAGCGACGGCTCGCCCACCAATGATCCCAATGCCCTCTATGAAAAACCCAACGCGGTAATGAATTCCATGGGTGCGCACAAAGGCTCTGGATTGGCCATCATGGCCGACCTGTTGGCCGGCAGTCTGGGTGGTGGTGGCTGCGCCCAACCCGGCGTTACCGGTTTAGCTAACGGAATGTTGTCTATCCTGATCGATCCTAATGTGTTTACGGACGCCAGCTTCGTCCAAACGGAAACAACGCGATTTACTGACTGGGTTCGATCGGCGCGCCCAGCTAACCCGGCAAAGCCAGTGCTGCTGCCCGGCGATCCCGAACGCAACACACGAATGGAAAGAGAGAAAAATGGAATACCACTGGATGAGACAACCTGGCGTTTAATTCAAGAAACCGCAACCAGCCTAGAAGTAACCACCTAACGACAATTATGCCGACGCTTGAACTACACAACAGGACCTTCGAACAAAAGGACATCCACGTGAACGAACCCAACACCAACGCCATACGATTAAGCAGTAACGACAATGTGGTCGTTGCCCGCACCGAACTCATCCCCGGAGAATCTGTCGGCGGCGCCAACGTCATTGCCAATGGACATATTGGGGCCGGTCACAAAGTGGCCACCCAAAACATTACCAAAGGAGACTTGATCAAGAAATATGATCAGGTCATCGGAGTCGCCTCCAGCAATATCGCGGCCGGTGAACACGTTCATACGCATAACTGTGCAATCAATGCTTTCGAACGCGATTACCGTTTTTCTGAAGCGGTCAAGTCAACTAACTTTGTGCCTATCCACGAACGCGCAACTTTCGAGGGCTTTGTGCGCGATGATGGACGCGTCGCGACGCGCAATTACATTGGAGTATTGACCAGCGTCAACTGCTCCGCCACGGTTGCTCGGCACATCGCGGCACAATTCACCGACGAGGTGCTGGCTGAATTCCCCCATGTCGATGGTGTCATCGCTTTGACACATGACTACGGCTGCGGAGGCTGCGCGGGGATGGGTTTGAATTATATCCAACGCACTGTTTCCGGCTATGCCAAGCATCCTAATTTTCATTCCGTCTTGATTCTTGGATTGGGCTGTGAGGCCAACCAAATCGGGGCGATGATGAATGCGGAAAAACTGAATCCCAGCGACAAGCTGCACGCATTTACCATTCAGGACAGCGGCGGCAGCGCAGCGACTGTCGATCGCGGCATGGGTTACATCCGTGATCTGTTACCGGATGCCAACCGTGCGCGACGAGAAACGCGTCCTGCAAGCGATCTGATCCTGGCATTGGAGTGTGGTGGCTCTGACGGTTACTCTGGAATCTCAGCCAATCCTGCGCTTGGTGCAGCGGCGGACCTGTTGGTAACACACGGAGGCACTGCGTGCCTTGGCGAAACGCCCGAGGTTTATGGTGCAGAGCATCTTCTCACCCGACGCGCAGTCACCGAAGAGGTCGGTCAAAAACTGGTGGATAAAATCAAGTGGTGGGAAGACTACACGCGGAATAATGGTGCTGAGATGAATAACAACCCCTCCCCGGGCAACAAAGCCGGTGGCCTCACTACCATTCTCGAGAAATCCCTGGGCGCCGTTGCCAAGGGGGGTACGACAGACTTAGTCGATGTCTATCACTACGCCGAGCCCATCACCCAAAAAGGATTTGTCTTTATGGACACCCCCGGCTACGACCCCGCGTCGATCACTGGCATGGTAGCCGGCGGCGCCAACATTACCTGTTTCACTACCGGTCGCGGCTCAGTCTACGGTGGGAAACCTGTACCCAGCCTAAAACTGGCAACCAATACCACCATGTACGATCGAATGGAACCCGACATGGACATCAATTGCGGACGGATTATTGATGGGGATGCCACGGTCGACTCGGTGGGCGAAGAAATTTTTGCAACTATTCTCGAATGCGCCTCCGGCAAACAGTCAAAATCAGAAGCATTCGGCATGGGGGAGGATGAGTTTGTTCCCTGGACGGTCGGTGCCATTCTTTAACTGAGGCTCACTGCCAAACCGCTAGTCGGACTGAAAGGTTTAAGTCATATGCTCACACAAGAACAAGTGGCCCAGTATCATCGCGACGGCTACGTCGTACCAGACTTTCGCCTACCCGCGGAAACACTCGAAGCAATACGGACAGATCACACTCGGTTAGTCAATAACCATCCTGAGTTTCGCAACTACTGCCCTACCGTGCTGGCTTATGATCTCGCTTTCCTCAACTACGTACGCATTCCGACAGTGCTTGATATGGTGGAGCAGGTGATTGGGGAAGATTTCGCGCTATGGAACTCGAGTTTCTTTGCCAAGCCCGCACACGATGGCCAAGCTACCCCGTGGCACCAGGACGGCGAGTACTGGCCGCTCCGTCCTCTCGCCACCTGCACGGTGTGGATCGCCGTCGACGCCGCAACCCCCGATAACGGTTGTTTGCGTTTGATTCCTGGCTCACATAAAGCCAAAACATTGTGGCAACACCGCACCAACAGCGCTCCTGATCTAACCCTGAATCAAGAATTACTGCCGAGCGAATTCGCGAAAGAAAACGCAGTTGACCTTGTGTTGGAAAGCGGGCAAATGTCGCTACACGACATTTATCTGGTGCACGGTTCGGAGGCTAACCACTCCCCCCAACCCCGCCGGGGTATGACCTTGCGTTACTTTCCAACCACTTCTTTTTTTGATCGCGCACTCGCGACTGAACGCGCGCTAGCGGGCAATTTTCTGGACCATAAAGATCGCACTTTGTTCTTGATGCGTGGCGTAGATCGTTCGCAAGCAAACGACTTCCGCCTGCGCTGGTAGAGAACCCGCGACCACCCATACTTTTACAGGCCACTCAACCCATGACCACGACCGAACTTGCTGGCATTATCGTACCCACCACCACCCCTTTTGACGCACACGGTGATATTAATTTTTCGGCCATTGCTGAACAAGTGGATTGGCTCGTTGAATGCGGCGTCCACGGCATTGCGGTGGGTGGTAGTACGGGCGAAGGACACTCACTGGCGAGCGATGAATACGCACAATTAATAGACACTGCGGTTTCATCTGCCAGGGGAAGATTCCCTGTTATCGCTGGAATCATTACTGATTCCACTCGCGAGTCAGTCCGCCGTGGCCAACTCGTACGAGAGATGGGAGTCGTAGCCCTGCAGGTCACCCCGGTACATTATCTGTTTAAGCCCGATGATGATGCGACGGTAGAACATTTCCGAATTCTGACCGAAGAGACTGGAATGCCGGTAATCATTTACAACGTGGTGCCCTGGAGCTATCTCAATCCTGACTTGTTGTGCCGAGTCATGAATGAAGTGCCCGGTGTCATTGGAGTCAAGCAAAGCGCCGGTGACGTCAAATTGTTTGCCGATCTGATGATAAAAATCAAACCGGGCCAACTGGTCTTTAGTGCCTGCGACGCACTTCTTTATCCGTGTTATTCCCTCGGCGCACATGGGTCCATAGCGGCCATACTGACTGCCGCACCCAAAGCCAGTGTTGACCTTTGGAACGCAGTCCGAAAAGGCGACCATGAACAGGCGCTTGATCTTCATCAGCGTCTACTGGTGCTATGGAATGCCATGCTAGGAGATGATTTGCCTGCAGCCACCAAGATTGCCCAAGCAGCCCAGGGGATTGCCTCTGGCGAACCGCGCATGCCGATGAAATTTCCATCGGCCCAACGACAAGGCGACATTCGTTCCGCATTAACCGGACTGGGGCTTGCTTTGGCTCAATAACACAACCACTGATTAATACATGGGTATCTACAATGGATTTTGATTATTCGAAAAATGTGGTCGAACTACAGGAACGACTCAGCACGTTTATGACGCGAGAGATTTATCCGAACGAGCGAACCTATGAAGAGCAATTAGAATCATCGGCTGATCGGTGGACCTTACCGCCGATAATGGAAGCCCTAAAAGTGAAGGCGCGCGCTGCGAATCTATGGAATCTTTTCCTGCCAAAAGCACATCATGCGCAAGGGCTAACCAACCTTGAATACGCACCGCTGTGCGAAATCATGGGTCGCTCACCTATTGCGCCGGAAGTTTTTAACTGTAGCGCACCGGATACAGGCAACATGGAAGTGCTCCTACGCTATGGCACTAAGCGGCAGCAGGACCAATGGCTGGTGTCGCTTCTCGCCGGGGAAATCCGCTCCGGCTTTGGCATGACCGAACCGGCAGTGGCCTCCTCGGATGCCACCAATATCGAAGGCTCAATCAGACGTGAGGGTAACGAATATGTAATCAACGCCCGCAAGTGGTGGACTTCGGGCGCGGGGGATCCACGCTGCAAGATACTCATATTTATGGGGAAAACAGACCCAACAGCCGACCGACATCAGCAACAATCAATGGTCCTTGTTCCGATGAACACTCCAGGGATTACCGTCCTCCGTCCAATGTCGGTCTTTGGTTACGACGATGCCCCCCACGGCCATATGGATGTCGAATTCAAGGACGTCCGTGTGCCGACAGAGAATCTGCTTCTGGGTGAGGGTCGTGGTTTTGAAATCGCGCAGGGGCGCCTAGGGCCCGGCCGGATCCATCACTGCATGCGACTGATTGGTGTGGCTGAGCGAGCGCTTGAGGCAATGGCCAATCGATCGACCGAACGCGTCGCCTTTGGACAACCGCTCGCTGAACAGGGCGTCGTGATGGAGGCCATCGCAGACTCCCGTATCGAAATCGAACAGGCGCGCCTATTGGTGTTAAAGACCGCACACCTGATCGACACGGTTGGCGCACGCGCTGCGCGATCGGAAATCTCCATGATTAAAGTCGCCGTGCCCAACATGGCATTAACCGTGCTTGATCGCGCGATTCAGGTGCATGGCGCCGCGGGAGTCAGTCAAGACTTCGGCCTCGCTTATGCTTGGGCTTATTCGCGCGGCCTTCGATTGGCCGACGGACCGGACGCAGTCCATCGACGGACCGTTGCTCGCCTCGAATTACGACGACAGGATCGCTTGGGTTGGATCACTCAGGATGACCGCTTCGGCCACTGAATCAGCTCAGATGCGTTAGCGTGACCAGGCCCACATTAGATCCCGAACTGATTCACCAACGGTCGGACGAAAGCCTGCCCACTGAACGACTGGAACCGTTTCTTCGTGAACGGCTACCCTCTACCGCCGGCGAACTATCAGTCATGCAATTCGGAGGCGGCCACGCCAACCTGACTTATCTGCTGCGGTTTGCCGAGCAGGAATATGTGCTCCGGCGCCCCCCACTCGGGCCGATCGCGCCACGGTCACATGACATGGCCCGCGAACATCGGGTGCTTTCACGGCTCAGTGCAGGATTCCCCCTCGCCCCAAACAGTTTCCTGTTCTGCGATGATGACGAGATTATTGGCGCACCCTTTCAGGTCATGGAACGACGCCACGGTCAAGTCATTCGCCGCGAACTGCCTTTGGAATGTGACGCTCGACCGGATATTAATCGCCGCATCGGAGAGATGATGATCGATGCTCTGGCGGATCTTCATTTGATTCGCCGAGCCGACGTCGGTCTTGAGGATTTGGGCCATCCTAAAGGCTTTACCCAACGTCAACTAGATGGTTGGACGAAGCGTTGGAAAGCAGCTGGGGCAGAAAGCAATCCTGACATGGAGCAATTGATCGCCTGGCTCTACAAGAATCGCCCCACCTTCGAACAAAGCGCTTTAGTTCACAACGACTATAAACTCGATAATATGCTGGTTAATCGTAGCGAACCCTGGCGAGCCGTTGCCATCCTCGACTGGGACATGTGTACCAGTGGTGAACCGCTGGCCGATCTCGGTTATCTCCTCAATCAATGGGCGCAACCTGATGATCCACCACTTTGGATCGAGGAAAGCACTATGCCTACAGCGCAACCGGGATTCGCCTCGCGTGCCGAGTCGATCGAACGTTACGCAGCAAAGACAGGTTATGACTGCGATGCGATCCACTGGCATTGTGCATTTGCCGCCATGCGCTTTGCCGCCATCATTCAACAAATCTATATACGTTATGTTCGCGGCCAGACCCTGGATGATCGGTTTGCCACGTTCGACGTGCGCGTCGCCACCTATATCGACAAAGGCTGTAGTATCGCCCGCCTATGACGCAATTAACCCCCTCCTCTACAACCGGCTACGACACTCTGTTTAACCTCAAGGGGCAGGTTGCTATTGTGACCGGAGCCTCTCGTGGGATCGGTCAAGCGATCGCCGAGGCCATGGCAACTCACGGTGCAAAGCTGGTTATCTCCAGCCGGAAAATCGCCGCCTGTGAAATGGTCGCAGATAGGATTAGACAATCAGGCGGGGAGGCCATCGCGATTGAGTGCAATGTTTCGAGCCGCACCGCGCTGCAATCTCTGGTCGATCAAGCGATGTTACATTGGGGGCAGATCGACACCGTCATCTGCAATGCGGCAGTCAATCCGTATTTTGGTCCGCTGCATAAAATCGACGATCAAGCTTATGACAAAACCATGGGCACCAATGTACAAAACAATCTTGCCTTCTTTGCTATGGTCGCCCCACAGATGGCGGACCGTTGCGGCGGGTCCGTCACCATCATATCGAGCATTGCCGGGCTCAAAGCAACGCCAAACCTCGGTGCTTACGCATTATCAAAAGCGGCCGACATGCAGTTGGCGCGAAGCCTCGCCGTCGAATGGGGACACGCCAATATTCGGGTCAACTGCATTGCGCCAGGATTGGTCCGTACCGACATGGCACGAGTGCTATGGGACGATCCGGAAAAACTTGCTCGTGCTGAAAACGCCTACCCACTTGGCCGCATCGGGGAACCCAGTGATATCGCAGGAGTCGCGGTCTTTCTGGCGGCATCGGCGGGTCGCTTCATCACTGGACAAACAATCGTTGTCGATGGCGGTGCGACGATTTACGGTGGAGAGCCCTAAGTTAGTCCGTCCTCTCTGATCAGTTACGCACAGTTACCACGCACTTTCCTACTACCTCTCTACGCATCAATACCTTAAGCGCTTGCGCCCCGTCGGCAACGGGAAAGCGATGTGAGATATTGGGTTTTAGTTCACCCGCCTCATACCATTGAAACAAACGATCGAAGTTCGCCCGATTTCGCTCGGGCTCAACCTCGCTGAAGCGCCCCCAAAAAACGCCAATCAACGAACTGCCCTTCAATAACAAAAGATTGGTTGCCGCTTTGGGCAGGTTTTCGCTGTCTGCGGCGAATCCGACCACCAGAATACGACCGTTCCAGTTGACGCAGCGAAGTGCCTGCTGAAACGCCGCTCCACCGATTGGATCATAAATCACATCCGCACCACGACCCGCCGTCATGGCCTTAACCCGCTCTCGCAACTCCGGCCCTTCTTCGTTGTAATTAATCGTCTGATTAACGTTATAAAGTGTTGTGAGTTTCGCCAGCTTCTCGTCGCTCCCGCCAGCGGCAATCACTTCAGCACCCAGACGATGCGCGATGTCGATGGCGGCGGTACCAACGCCTCCCGTCGCCCCAAGCACTAACACTTTCTCACCAGCACACAAATGCCCCCGATCCACCAACGCGTAATAACTCGTCCCATACGTCAGCGCGAACGAGGCCCCCGT
>Ga0187827_10004910_pt1 | contig 16091 bp, 6 predicted proteins | sample ETNtaG_39_FD_167969 | JGI IMG/M metagenome (GOLD analysis project Ga0187827, IMG submission 167969) | Marine microbial and viral communities from oxygen minimum zone, Eastern Pacific Ocean - ETNP2014_SV_150_PacBio MetaG (Illumina Assembly) | ecosystem: Environmental > Aquatic > Marine > Hypoxic...
AGTAAATCCGGTGACTGGAAGCCGGAGTTGGAGTAACGGCTTTAGCCGGGTTCTTTCGGCCGCTCAGACCCGGCTAAAGCCGTTACTCCAACCCCGTTTCTGCCACTTGTAGCCAAAGCTTGCGAGGCCGGTGGGAGGGCTGAACAGTTACTAGGCGCAAAAGGAAACCACACGAGTACAACATATTGGGGCTGCGCCAGCCAAGCGGACAGCCCTATAAATGAGATTACATGATTTGGGGTCTTGGTTATCCGATCGGAAGTCCCGAAGCTCCGGGGCTAATTTATTTTCTTGGCGACGATCCCCGGGCTTGCGCCCTGCACTTTGCCCAAATTTCTTTACGCCGAAGGCGTTGCATTCCAGAGCCCAGGGTTGCGAGGCTTTGCGAGCTACCCTGGGTTAGAGGGGCATCACCGACTTGAACCCTGAAAGGGTTCTACAACGCAGTGGTGTACAACCCTTTCAGGGTAGAACGGCGATCTTTCGATGTTACCCAGGGTGGCGCTCACGACTACGTCGTTCGCTAACCCTGGGCTTTGGAATACAACGCCTTCGGCGTAAAGAACCCTGAACGCGATCGGCGTCAGGGTTCCTCATCTTCACCGGAACCGTCTTCAGCGCGATTCGGCTCAACCTGGCGCACAGCCTCTGCTTTTGTCATTCCGGCTGGAAAAAGAATGAGGTAGTCCACGTTCAGACCGCCTCCGCCTTCATTGACGAGCGTCAGTTTGTGTTTGCCCGCGGTGAGGTAGAACTGAAAACCGTCATCAGTAATGTCCTCACCCAACACGGTCATCACCCAGTCGTCGGTCTCATTGCTCCAGCCGCCGGTGTCCGGAAAGACGAGCTTGCCGGCCTCTCGGAACGGGACAGCGCCATTCAGGGTGAGGCTGCGAACGGGGATTCCGTGATTGGCTCCCGTGCAGTTTTTCAGGAGCACTTGGTACATTCCTGCCTGTTTGATCTCGATCTCTGCTTCGATCTTTTGACCCACGTGATCCCAATTGAGAAATGCCTTCTCGGCTCCGACCTTTTTCGTTGAAATTCGGAAGCGTTCATCCTTGCCAATCATCTCTTCGGCTTGAAGCACCAGAACCGGAGCATTGTCCGGCGATTTGGCTTGCGCACTGGGGAGTGCTGCCAGGTAATCCTGATACGTTGGCAGGTCGGCAAACTTCGCTCCCTTCCGTTTGAACTCTATGCGGGTCTGCAATGCCACTGTCCTGGTGGCCTGCACGGTCTTCACCGCGAGGCAGACGTGCTTGCCGAAGCCCGACTGGTCCGGCCACTCGAATTGAGCCACTGCGTACGGCACGGAACCCGTGAACTTCATGACAACATCCGACCAGGACGCCTGCCAGGCCATCCCTTCTCCGGAGATGGTCACGTTCCCTGTTGCGCCGGTGTGGAACCTGAAAAGCTCCTTGTCCGCGGGATAGGGTGCATTCAATTCCACAGTATCCTTGCATTCGACCCATCCGTCTTGATGCCACTTCACTTCGCGCATCCATTCCTCAACATCTGTGAATGCGTTGGTGCCATCGATCAGGACCTCGCCACCATCTCGATCCAGAGACTTGACGGTCATCGGAGTGTGGCAGCCTTTGCCGCGGGGAATGACCTCCTCCGCCTGCAGCATGTTGTGCCCGGACGCTTTCGCAAATTTGGGCATATCACGGTTAGCGTAGTTGGGCGTGCCGCTCTCGATGAGTATTGGCTCGTCGCCGTTATAGATTGAGATGTGCCCGTTGTCCCGGTGGGCGTGGAAATCGCGATTCGAACCACCCCGCAACCATAGACCCATTGCCGTTTGATCGTCCCAGTCTGACCGCCAGGTCATTAACTGTTGGGATGGATAAGCAGCGAACGGTTCAGGCCCAACGTCGGTTTTCCCGGCCTTGGCCATGTGGAATCGAAAGAGCAGGCCGAGCATGGAATCGGGAATGCGGGGGAATAAGTGATCCACTGCCCAGAGAGGCCGCTCATCACTGGCAAGAAGCGCGGCCAGCAGCAGTGAATTGGGCGGCCGGTCAGACAAGCGATACGCTCCGCAGTCGAAGGCATTGACGCAGTAGCCGCCCGGCATGGCCATGTGGGTGACCCAGTCACTGAAGTTGCTGGTGAAGCCAAACCCCAGCAGACGCTTGTCTCCCACCCTCGCAAGAGCCCAGCCGGCCCAGAACAAATACTCGGCACTGAAGAGACCGTAACCAAGCCCTTCCCTCCAACTGCCATCGTCTCCCTGGGACACACAGGTTCGAGCGAGATTCTGCACGCCAAGTTCGTAGGCATCCCGGTTCTTTTCATCACCGAGAAACAGACACCCATAAAGAAGGGCCGCAGAAGGCAGCACCCACTGGTTTGTGCCCGGAAAATCGGACCGGACAAACCATGGACGCTCTGTGCGCCAGTCATCCACGATGCTGTCCACCTCTCGCTGAATCAGCGCCCGCATGTCCTCCTGAAGGTCTTGCGGGATGCGGTCTTTCATGATGGAGAGAGTGTGCACGATGGCGCGCATCCCGTACCCCGTTGCCAGCCAGTTGCCGTCTCCGCCTGGAGGCAGCTTCCGGTCGGGGTCATAAGCAGTCCAACCAGGACGCTGCAAAGGCGCCCAGGTCTTTACCTCGCGAAGTTGCCGGACAACGAAATCAGTGAGGTCTTTGTCTTCCGTCAGTCGCGCGGCCAGAGCGACAGGTACCATCCGGGCATTGAGGCTCCCGTTGGTGGTGCAGTCATGCATGGCCAGGGCGAAGACTTCTCCATTGTCTCCGGCATACTTGTATCTGCCGTCACGTTCACCTTCCGGGATGTCTTCGAGTTTGAACTTTCGTGTGACAATCGGCTTTTGGGCTGTGGAGCGGAACTGACGCCTGAGTTTCTTGAGGAGATTGCCGGCCAGGCGATCTTCCTTCGTGAATTCCAGGATTTCTTGCCAGGGGAACCCCGGAAATCTCAGTTGGCCTTTCCATGCGGGAAGTTTCATGTGGGGTGTTTTCTTGCGAGGTGGAGGAGCGCGCCGTGCAGCCTTGTCTGAATACTCCAGGCGCATGTTGTCGAAGTGAAGCACGGTGCCCGGAACAGGACTGATACGCCAGCCGCGTGAGTAGAAATTCAAGGACTCGATCTGATCCCAGCCCATCGGCTTGCGAGCGTTCCCGAACTTCCCCAGAGGGATTCTTACCTCCCGCCAGCCTGACCAACTGACCGGCAGCATATAAATGAAATAGTCGCCGCCCTTCGTCTTGGCGTTCTCCGATTCGCAGGTGACTACGATGGTCTTCTTCTCCGGCGCATTCGAATGAAGGTCGAAGACGAGCAGATTCTGCGCCGACCAATCGTTGGGAACATGCTTCAGGCGGGCCACACCACCGGTGCCCGCACCAGCCCACCGGGCAGAAGTTTTGCCGGTCATGACCGGGTCTTCGGCGACAGCGAGACCTTCACATTTCTTGATCGATTCGGCTTCGCTGAGAAGCAGAATCGGTTCGGTCTCCGCAGCAACAATGCCAGATAGCGCCAGGATGAGTTGAGGGGTTCTTAGCATGGGTCCATTCAATTGCTGCTCAGAGCATTGTTCTCCCTTGTGATTTCGTCCAGCGTTCCTTCGGGATCGATGACCAGCTTCCACTTCTTCGGGGCCGGCTTCTTGAGAGCGATGGTCAGCCGCACAGTTTGCGGTTTCAGATCATTCGGCGGAGGAATCGGCCCGACCTTTTCCGTGCCCAGTTCTTCTTTCGTGTCACTGTAAACAACTGCGCGCACGGGTTGGGAAGGCGCGCTGCCGATGTTGTGAACGGTTACGGCGACTTTTCTCCGGTCGGCGGAGAGCTCGATGTCTTCTGATGAGACCGCCAGGTCAGGGCGGCTTCCTGCGGGAAGTGCCCCTACTTGATTCAGCTCGATGAGTGTCAGTTCGTTGGCCGGGAGCGGGATGGTGAGACGAGTCGCACGGTCAATCTCGACCGTGAGGTCGGTGCGCACGGAGTCCAGGGCATCGTCCTGATTATTATCCGGCCCGATTTTCAACTCGTACTTGCCTCTGGCGAGCTCCCAGACTCGCATGGTGACTTCTCTCGCCGGGCCAAAGTTCCAGGCAAGGACCTTGAGCTTTGCGGGCCGGGCTTCAAGGACAAGGGCGGCGAAGTCATAGCCCGTTCGCTCCCACGACACCGCCATTTGAGGCCAGCCGCAGACCCAGACGCCAATGCCGCCGAGGATCATCTGGCGAAGGAGCACGTTGCCGGGCAGCGGTACGCGGTCGGTCGGCGGCTCGGCCTCGGTGACGAGGAAGCGGTTGCGCTCAAAGTCTTCGACTACGCGTACGAGTGCTTTCTGAAGCCAGGTCTTGTCGCCCGTTGCGAGCCAGGCGTTGAAACTGGGATTGGGTGATGCGCCGGCAGCCTTCCCGATGAAGCGCTCGTCGAGCTTCCGGCTGCCCGTGAGGCGCCGCCAGTTGACCACGGCTGCTTCACCGGCCCGGCCGGACGCGATCTGCGCTTCGATGGGGCCGAGATATTTTTTGTCGCCAGTGAAGTGGTAGACGCCAACCAGTTGGTCTTCCATGTGATAGGTGATGCCGCCGAGTGGGTAACGTTTGCAGGTCTTCCACGAGCTCCCTTCACGGCCAATTCGGCAGGTCTTCGCCACGATCTCACCGGGCAGACATCCTGGCCGTTTCCCGGGCACCTGTTTAAAGGAATCTTCGACCCAGGCATCTGCCCATTCGGTGAACCAGCGGCGGATGCGCTCGTTGCCGTTGTACCATACGACGGAAAGGCCAATCTTCGCGGCCCTGGCGTTGTCGGGTACGTCGGAGTCAGTTTCGGGTTTGGGACGGATTTTCTGCGCCTGGAACATGTAGGACTTGAAATGGCGGTGGCCCCTGGGGTTCACTTCGGTCCAGAAATCGAAGTTGCTGATGGTTTCCATACAGCGTTCGATCCATTTCGGGTTGCCGTACTCGAGGGGCATCATGCGGGGTTGGCTGTAAGTCGACTCTTCGGCCGCGTGCTCCACGTCCCAGATGATGTTCGAGTAACCGCGAGTGAAACGCCCTGATGCCCAAATCCCGTCGCAGAGCCGGGCCATCGATGCCTTCACCTTTTCGTCGCCTGCACCGAGCACGAGGAGATCCCAACCGTGCAGCATCTCAACATCGTCGTTCCATCCGCCACCGAACTGGCCATCCGGCGATTGACGGTGATCGATCCACCAGTGGACCACGTCCGCAGTTCGGCGCATGGCTTCGCGCTGGGCTCTGGCCCACAGGGGCGCCGCTTCCGGGCCGGGGATCTCCACCTGGACTTCGCGGGTCTTGTGGAAAATCCGGTTGTGGTAAGCCGTGGCCAGCGGGTTCTCCGGATCGAAATGGCGCGCGTTTGCCAGCCAACGCAGTTCAGGCATGGTCGAAGGCTGCCAGCCTCTGGAATCCCAGCGGTGCGCCTCCGCATGCCGCGAATACCACGGGGCAAACCATCCGAGCTGCTGCTGGACATACTCCGCTCTGGCGACCTCAATCGTCGTCGCGTGCAGCCACATCGAAGACCCGTCTGCTATTCGGCACGGGGGATAAAAGACCATTCCCGCGGTGACCCGGCCACCTTTCCTGACGATGTAGTCCGGCCAGTCAAGGGTGACGGACAGGTCGCCTTTGCCTTCCACGCGGGCATCCACGGAGAACAGCCGTCGGTCTCTTTCCGTTTCTTCCGTCAAATCGATGCGCGCTAGCCGGGGGTAAGGCGGTACGAGCCGCAACTGCAGCGACACCCCGGAATAGGCTGTGTCGGCTTCAACAGGTTGACTCTGTACTTCCGCCCTTTCGAGAAAGGTCTCGCCGATGGCCACCTGCTCTCCCTTCCGACCAGTCCAACTGTCCGTGACCTGGTAGAAACGGATTTCGTTGAGCGAAGGGCCGCCCTGGTTTTCATCGAGACGAATGCGGTCCGCGACGAGTGGCGGCTTCAGCGCAGAACGAGTGTGCTTCCCAGCGGGCAGAACGTGCTTGCCAAGGACGGATGACACGTTCGGCCCGTCCAGAGCCAGGTGGGTAATCGTGGCTCGCCGGTTCAATTTGATGTCTGCAGCGCCCGGCACTGCCCGGCGCCGGTGAAAACGGCCGTCGTAAAACTCGCCACGGGTCACCTTCAGCACTTTGGCAGATTTGATGAGATGCTGCCGAATAATGACCGGCTTTCCGAGCGTGATGACAGGCATCCCTTTCTGATCCGACACCTCCGAGTTCAGTTTCTCTGCCGGGCTGCCACTCAGGATGCCGGGGAACTTTTCCAGTTTCTTTTCGACCGCCACTTCCTTCCCCTGAGCAAGAGTAGCGACCTGCGCAGCGGTCAATGGTTCTGTAAAAAGCCGGGCCTCATCAAACCAGAGCTCGGATTGGGCCCGACGACCAGCGATGCAGCCGAATGCGAGATGGGTCGGAGTGAGAGGCTCCCATTTGTCTTTGCCCCACGATGAAAACACCTCGCGGCCGTTGTCATAAACACGCACTCCGTTCAGGCAGTGCCAGACCACGGCAAGGTGATGCCATTCGTTTGCTTTCCACGTCTTCAAACCGTCCGTGTAGTCGAACCCATGACCTTTGGCATCCGTATCGAAGAACTGGAAGGTGAAATCGCCTTTGCCCTTGACGGAAATCCGCATCCACACGTGGTAGTAGGCTTCCTCTTCCGAACGGATGTCCACCAGCCGTCCAATCGGATCGGCCGGTCCGAAGTCTGATGCGCTCTTGACCCAGAAGGCCAGCGTGCCCTTTCGCGGCTCGATGAGTCTCGACACGTCGTACCAAAGAGACCCGGCTTTCTTCGGGGAGTAATACTTGACGTGAACGGCTTGCCCAATCTTCCCCTCCCCAAACGCGATTTCACTGGCGCCAGCGGAACGGCCCGGCGATCCATCAAAGGGAAGCTTCAGGACGAGCGCATCGTCCGCGCTCGAAGGAACACATGAGAAGAGGCAAATCATGAGGCAGAAGATCATTCGCATGTGAAAGTCAGAGCGAGAGTGAGAGTCGTCAGGAATCAGGCCTGTGGGATACTTGCGTCCGAGGTGTGCCTGGGCTGGAAAGAAGAGAATTGCTGTCCTGTAATCAGCGATTAAAGAAAATACCCTCGTCTCAGTCTAATGGCGCGCTCGCCGAGATTAGCTGTTTTGCGGATTGAGTTGAAGGAATTGGGCACCGGGGAACATGCCGCGGTCTGATTCGGTCCCGGAATTCAGAGAAGATTCTTGCTTCTGCTTGAGGAATCTATATCTTTCGGCGCCTACGAATGAGCCCTACGCGGATTATGGGACGCCAGCCGATGGCGAATCTGCATCTAATCACCAAATACCAACTTCAAGTCAGAGTTCTCGCCGGGGGGGGGTACGCTATGTACCTCTCTCGCGGACAATGGAGTGCGCCATGGGACGGAGTGCCATTCCGTCACAACGCGACCGAACTCCACCGAGCCCCGCCGGATGCCTCCGGGAAGAGCGGAGTGGCTCTCCGCTCTACGAAAAACGAAGCGGCACTACAAAACGAAAAATCGAGTGGCTCTACGATGGATGGGCGTTCCTCATCAGGAGCTATGTACTGTCCGTAGCGATGCGGATTACTCCTTTGGCTGAGGCGTCATAATGGCCGAAAAAGAGATACGCGCACTGCTTATTGAAGACAATCCCGGCGATGTGATCCTGCTCCAGGAGACCTTCGGTGGAACCGAAACGGTTTCCGTGCGAATCCAGGTGGCTACCCGGCTTTCCGAAGGGCTTGCCCGGCTCCGCCTGGGCGGCATCGAGGTGGTCCTTCTTGACCTGGACTTGCCCGACAGCCACGGGCTGGCCACTCTTACCACGCTGAAGCAGCAAGCGCCTCATATGCCAGTTCTGGTGATGACCGGCCGGGACGACCCGGTGCTTGCCGAGCGCCTAGTCAAGGAAGGGGCAAACGAATGCTTCGTCAAAGGCAGGTACGACAGCTCCGACCTGATCCATGCTATTCGATTCGCCATTCTGCGTCAGGGGGTGCACGAGGTCCAGGATGAGGTGGATACGATAGACCTGCCGGCCGCAGCCGACTCAGCTCTGTCGAATGACAGTTCCTCTTCCGGTTCGGCTGGAGCTGAAGCGCAAGCTTTACCCTCCTGGCAAAAGCGGATTCTTGTCCAACGGGTGGGATACGTTATGGACTCGATAGTCGGGGCCGGACCGCACGGGAATCCATCCAGCATTCCTGTCCGGCTGGAATCGATTGCCAGTGAGCTGCGAAAGAACAAGGTCGGCGAGAGGGACATAATAGCGATCGTCGCGGCCTGCGTGGAGGAGAAGACCTCCGGCACCGAGGTGGCGCTGAAGCTTGACTACCAGCAAGAGGGCAGACGGATGCTGGAAACATTGGTGCAAATGGTGAGAGTGTGAAGACCAGCCAGCAAGGCGTGAGGTGTCATAGGTCAGTCCTCTGAAGTGTGATCAGTTATCAATGTTCAGATAATCCTCAATCCAGTCGAGGAGACCAGAGTGGCAACCGGTCAATTCGCACTACGGAATCAAACGGCTAGAGAGGCGAGTCTGATGCAGGAACAGCCGGAAGCGAGTGACGGCCCTGAGAGGGAGCTCGCCGAACTTCGGAACCAATTGTCGGCCAGTGAAGCCCGGTTTCAGAATGTCATTGGTAAAAACGCCGATGGCATCGTCATGCAGGACGGGTTGATTCATTTCGTTAATGAAGCGGCGGAATCCCTGTTTGGCCGGAAAGCAGATGTGCTTATCGGCAGCCGGTTCGGCTTCCCTCTGGTGGCAGGCGAATCCTCGGAGTTGAAGATTCTTCGGCCTCGGATCGATTCAGTTGTGGCGGAAATGAGGGTCGTAGAGGTCGAATGGCAGGGCGAGCCGGCGTCCCTCGCAACCATCCGGGACATCAGCGACCGCAAACAGATGGAGGAGGATCTGAAGAGGTCGAATGAAGACTTGGAGCAGTTCGCCCGCGTGGTCTCGCACGACCTCAAAGCGCCTCTTCGGACGATCAGCATTTTCATTTACCATACCCAGTTCGGAAGGCCCAGAAGTATGATTCGACCGCCGAACGTAGCGCGGACTGCCTGACCCCCTCTGGAAGAGAACGCCGGACCTCTCTGAGCTTCGTTACAACGAATTCCCAAAAGCAAATCGTGCACTCGACGGACTGGGTGTTGCCATTGGATTGAGACTGACCCTTTAGAACGACCGGCCTCGCACGGATATAACGTCAATGATCCTAGAGTACTCCTGCAACGAGAACCAGAGATGAAAATCCATCAGAAGTATTCCCTATCAGCGTTCGTCTATGGGAGCGCCTTTCTGGTAGCTATCTGCACCGGCTATTACTTCATTGCGCGTGCCAATGCATTGGAAAGCTCGATAGAGAAATATCTTTCACTAGCGAAGGAGAATGGCAAGGATATTGACATCTTCCTGGTCGAGAAATCGAAGATAGCGCGCACCCTTGCCAGCAGTCCTGTAATCACTCGGGCCCTTGCCGACAGCAACGGCGAATTCGAAGGCTTTCCTGACGATGAAAGAAGTCGAAGAATTGAAGAATTGAACGAGAAATGGAAGGCTGCCAAAGAACCTGGCGAGCCGTTTGTTCGGGCCTACATGGCCAACCCTTCGGCCGACTATCTGAGAAAACAACAGAGCATCTTGCCTGACGAGTACGGCGAGATATTCATCACCAATCGCTATGGGGTCATCATTGCCACGACGGGGAAGCTGACAACCCTCGCCCATGCCCACAAATACTGGTGGCTTGCAGCCTACAGCGCAGGCGAGGGACGGACCTTTTTCGATGACCGCGGCTATGACGAGAGTGTCCAGGGATACGTGCTTGGGGTCGTGGTCCCCATCATTAAGGATGAGCAGATCATTGGGATCCTGAAATCCAATCTGAACGTGATCGGTGGGCTGAGCCTGGTCGTCAAGAGTGATGATGGTGAAGACAGCAGGACTCGCAAGATCGTACGATCTGCCGGACGAATTGTTTATGAAAAGGGGAGAGTTCCCTTGAGTTCCAGCGTACCGAAGGAACTTCTCGACAAGATGCAAGCTGTCCACACAGGATCAGTGCTTTCGAAAGAAAATGGAATAGACAAGGTGTTTGCTTTTGCCCAGGTCCCGATCACGCGCGGCTCTTCTGAATATGGTTTCGGGGGCAGATCCGCGTCAGCCAACCATAAACAGGGAAATGTGGGAGAAGGATGGTTCATTGTTGTGGCTGAGAGTATGGACATGGCTCTTGCTTCTGCCGCTGAAACGGCAAGGCTGATCCTGGTTTCAGGGGCGGCTCTCATTCTGCTGCTTGCGTTGTGGGCCTGGCTGGTCGGGGGGAGAATGTCACGCCCGATCGTTCGTCTTGCCGAGCACGCTAAAAGAGTGGGAGAAGGAGATTTAAAGGCACAGGCTGATGTCTCATCCTCCGATGAATTGGGCACACTTGCCGACTCCCTTAACGAAATGGCGTCCGATCTCCATGCCATGATAGACCAGTACCGCACCGCGGAGGAGGAGGTCTCTCGGAATGCCGCGGTGCTGGAAGCTGTCAACGAAGTTCTCAGCGAGGCCCTCACCTGTGAGACCGAAGAGGAACTGGGCAAGATTTGCCTTGCCGTAGCCGAGAGACTTACCGGCAGCAAGTTCGGCTGTTTCGTAGAGGTCAACGAGGACGGGCTCTTCGATACCATCGCCATCAGCAATCCCGGATGGGATGCCTGCGACATGGCCGTGGAAGACGCAAGAAGAAACACCGTGAGCATGCCCATCCGGGGCATTGACCGATCCACGATCCGGGAGGGCAAACCGCGAATCGTCAACGAAGACGAGATCGCAACCCATGCTGATCGGGTCGGGTTCCCCGAGGGCCATCCCCCAGTGCGCGCCTTCCTGGGCGTTCCTTTCATCCACGAGGGTAAAGTCGTCGGCATGATCAGTCTGGCCAACAAAGAAGGGGGTTATGAACTCCACGATCAGGAAGCCGTAGAGGCCCTTTCCGTGGCCATGGTCGAGGCATTGCGGACCAAGCGGGCCGATGTTGAACTGGCGCAGCACCGGGAACACCTGGAAGAGATGGTTGCATCGCGCACACAGGAACTCGCTCGCTCCAATGCCGAACTCGAACAATACGCCTACATAATCTCGCACGATCTGCAGACCCCCCTACGGACCTGTATCAGCTTTGCGCAGCTTCTCACGAAACATTGCGAAGGAGAATTGGATGCGAAGGCCGAGGGATTCATCAGACACATCGTTGAGGGCGCGGACAGCATGCAGACGCTCATCAGGGACCTCCTGGCCTTCTCCCGCGTCGGAAGTGAAGAGGAGGCGCCAGAACGAACGGACTGTTCGGAAGCCTTTGACCTGGCCGTAGCTAATCTTCAGGCCGACATCGAAGAAAGCGGCGCGGTCGTGAAACAGGAAGGGCTGCCCACCCTTGAGGCGAATCGCTCGCAGATGGTTCAGCTTCTTCAGAATCTGGTAAGCAACGGCATCAAGTACCGCGGCGAGAAGCCACCTGAAATCCACGTGACCTCTAAACTTGAAGAAGGCGAATGGCGATTCGCTGTAAGCGACAACGGCATCGGCATCCCCCCGGAGCATCTCGAGGCCATCTTCGCGGTCTTCCGGCGCCTCCATACGCCGCAGGAGTATCCCGGCACCGGCGTCGGGCTGGCCATCTGCAAAAAGATCGTCGAGCTTCACGGCGGTCGAATCTGGGCCGAATCGGAGCCGGGCGAAGGCTCAATGTTCTGTTTTACCTTCCCGTCCAAACCAAAGGCCAGAGACCGGGTGACACCGGATTAGGCATCCGGTTAACAATGCTAGCCTGAGCCGCGAACAGGCGGCTTACGCCAGCAATTCCGATTCAGACAGTTGCTTCGTTCCTCAGAAACTTCCTTCCATATTCGCGGCCGTGTTCATAGAGAGCCAGGATGTTTTCTGTCGGAGTCTCCGGCAGGATCGAGCTGGTCGACGCCAGACCAAAGCCGCCGCCAGGCGCGGCCAACTCAAAGCAATGCTCCACCTTTCTTTTCACGTCTTCGACCGTTCCGAAAGGCAGCGTAGAGGTCACGGAAACGCTGCCCCAGAAGATCGGCTTCTGTCCCCACTTCGTTTTGACCTTTACCATATCTTCGAGGGTGGTTCCCATCTCCTCTTGAAAGCCCTGGAATCCGGAAACGCCAAGATCAATGAGGTCATCGAGGATTGGAAGGATATGGCCGTCGCAGTGCCAGATGATGCGGACGTCGTTTTCGATGAGCGGCTCGACCGCACGCTTCAGTGATGGAAAGTAATACTCGCGCAGCATCGCAGGTGAGCAGATGGGCCCGTCGTTGAAACAGATGTCCTGCCCGCCGTAGACGAAGGGGGCCAGGTCGTTCTCTCGGATGGCATCGACGATGGCACAGTTCCGCAGGCGGGCTGATTCTCCGCTGTGATCCCAGTAGCGCCGAATGTGTTCCGGGTAGAGCGCCATGCATTCCAGGTAGTTCTCGTAACCCCAGCGGGTGTACCCGCCCATGAAGTCCGTCTGACCGAAGCCCGAAATCCAGAGGACGTCGTCTCCGGTGCGTTCTCGCATCCCCTGAATGTGGCCCGCATAATCGTCGCGAGTCTTTTCGTGATTGAAGTCACGGATGATTTCTTCCGGTTCCGGTAAGTTCTCGATGGCGTCCTTCACCTCCTCCGGGCCGCGATATCTGCCAGTGCTGGCTTCGTAGTGAGCTTTCCAGTCACCAGTGCTGGGCTTGCCCCGCGCGTAAGGCAGCGCCAACTGCGGACAGAGATTAACGCCGATCCGTCGAAACGTCTCGCAGGCCACTGCAGTGGGGTCGTCAAAAAAATCACGGCCGGTGACCGTCTCGAAAAACTCCGGCTTCATGACCCAGCAGCTCAGGATGCAAGGCTCATCGACGGGTTCCATGTTGAGTGTGCCTAAGGCGATTTCGATTCCGGTCATGGTGGTATCCAGGATGTGTCTGATGGTCGTAACAGTTGGTTCGTAATCATCGTCCTTCTCGTCGTCTTAATCTCTTGCACCGGCATCAAGAATCAGGATTCCGAATCGGAGATTAAGACGAGGAGAAAGACGACGATTAAGATCTACATCGAAACTTCTGCGCGGTGTACGTGTACTTATCTTTGTCTTAATCCTCGTCTTAATCTTTGTCTTCTTTTAAGTCCTCATAATCTCAGATGGTTACGAACCAGAAGTCAGGACGAAGATTAAGACGGAGATTAAGACAAAGATTTTGGCTGCGGCCGAAGGCTGCCGTAGGATTCACCGGTGCCCAACGGGCCATTTATCCTTGCGACGATTGCTATCCCTCACTCTACTCCAAAATCTTGTAGGCAAATTCCCCCTGCCTCGTCTCAAACGCGATGGTCTTTCCATCACGGCGGAATTTCACCTTTCTCAATTCCTTGCCTCGCGGATCAACAGCGATGATTTTCTTCGGAGGTCGCCGTGCGAACTGAGGCAGGCGTTCCAGCTTCAAGGTGATCGAAAAGGTCGGGCTGTCCGGCAACGGTGTGACTATGGTTTGCTTCGGGCTCAGTTCGAGTCGGAAGGCGCCGTCGGTCACGGCGGGGCCGAAGTCGATAGGCTTCTTTGAAAGGTTGAGGCGCGAGGGAGGTTCTGGTTTGGGCCGGTGTGAAACGAGGCGGATGTTTGTGATGGCTTTGGCCTTGCCCTCGACGATGAGTTTGCCGAGTAGATAACGCGAGCTCCCTGCTTCCTCTCCGCGCAACGAGGCTCTGCCGCCTCCGGCCGGATCGAAGAGTCCAACGAGGATGTCGTATTCACCGGCTTCTGTTTCTTCGGGCACTGAGAACGACATCTCGGCTGCGGTAACGATGCGCCCTTTCCACTTGGTTGGGCGGAGTTTGGGCTGGTGGTCGCCCTGGAACGCGATGCGCTCGAGGCTTTTCCCTTTGTCGCTGCAGAAATGCACGAACACGCCGAAGTCTCTGTCCGCGGGCTCATCCGCCTGCCAGACGAACGGAAGCTTGAAGCGGTTCTCACCGAGGTATTCCAGCTTCTCGACTGATGGAGTGATCTTGAGCCGTCTGTCCGGATCGAATGTACGAGCGTTGAAGTAGTAACGCTTCGGACTTCGAGATTGCTCGACGATGATGCCGTCAATGCGTTCGATGCTCGATTCGATGTCGCCGTTCCTTGCGCAATAGCCGTATCGAGGAAGAACTTTGCCGGCCACTTGCCAATCGGCGTCTCCGCGGTTCACCGACACTTCTGCTCCCGATTTCCAATGAACTACTTGTCGATGAATGTCGCCGTCGGCAAACTCCGCTCCTGCGATGTTGTCGTGAGCGATGCCACGTATGAAGTCCTGGGCGAGCCAGTATTTCCTTACAGCCCCGCGGCCGAACCCGCCGCGGTCCATCATCAGCGCGTGGCCCTGCAGAATCTCCGCAGTGATATAGTCGTCGCTGCTGATGCCGTGGTCGCGACGGCTGCGACCGCCCTGGTAGCGGCTCGAGTATCCGACCCCATGCAAGATGAATTTGTCGTGCAGTACTGCGTCGAACCACGGCACGCGCTCCCAGTCCCTGCACCTCAGACGGATGTTGAACCGCTTGCTCTCTTGTGAGAGTTGGAGGTGCTGGCAGTCCGATCCGTCGAGGTAGCCGATGAGCTGGTCGTGTCCGGCCTCGGAGGTGGTGGGTGCATTGCTACCGAGGTATTCCCGGATCCAGGCAAAGGACTCGCCCCAATGCTTTCGAGTTTCAAGCATCGAGTGGAATTTGCCCCTGTGGTCGTAGTAATCGAAACAGGGGATGGACGTGAAGACGTCGATGAAATAATGCGTCGGCGAAAGGCTCGGCTTGATGAGCTTCAGGTTTCGCTGGATGAACGGCATGATCTGATCGGGCCGCCAGCGATAGCTTCGAGCGTCACGGCTCTCGTTGAGCCATGCCTTTATGGGCGCTCCGGATTCGGTGAAGCAGATGCGGTCGTAGGTGTAATCGTCCGCGTCGGGATAGAAATCGATGTAGTTGTCGTGGAGACCCCAGGGGATGTCGCTCTTCTTGCACACTTCTGCGATGCGTTTCATGTCCTCCAAAGTGCCGAGTTCCGGCTGCGGCGGGAAGATGTCCGGCAGGCGGTAGTCATACCCCCAGCGTTGCCACACGTGCACAGTCAGGAACGAATCGGTCAGCCCGTAATCGATCATTCGCTGCATCGTTTCGGCGATTTCGGAATATCGCCCGCCCCAGATATCGAAACAGAATCTGCCGGCGAGGCGTTTGACGCCGCCCGCGGCGCGCTTGTCGTAGAGTGGCTGATACAGCCGCGCACAGGCAAAGGCGCCGTCGAGGCTCGGCACCAGTGTCAGCGTCGCGTTGAGGTGGGTGTGCAGTGCGTAAGTCTTGTCGGCCGGTGTGACCTGGAGGTAGTCCGGCGGATGATCGCTCGCGGTCAACAGCGAGACTCCGCTATCGAAATCAAAACCCACGTGACTGGTCGACAGGTTGTGCCCGCCGAATCCTGCGCGGAATGCTTCCGGATCTTCGATGCAGTAACCGTGGCCGTAATAGACTCGCGGCGCCTTCCGGTCAGCCGGGCCGAGGGCGATGTCGGTAATGCGCTCAGGACAATCGAACTTCAATCGGATGCCCGCTCCTTCCTGCCAGAGCTGGACCTTGAGCTGGAACGGCTTTCCGTCCAGCGAAAGCTGATGAGTCCATTGCAGCTTTCCATCCTGACGATCCAGGCGGAGGCCGTTCATCGCCACTTGAGACGGCCACCGACCGACGGGATGCCTCAACAGGGAAAGGCGCAGTCCATCGAAGACCACGCATTTCTCTTTCCAGCCGAAAGCGAGAACACCATCGAGGAGTCCGAGCCGCCCGGCGACCGCTGCCGCATTGCATGGCCTCTTGACCGTTCCCAGAGGGAAAACCCACTCATTCTTAGGTCCGGCCTTCCCGCGTTTGACGGCGAGCCGGGCGCGGGTGCGCAAGTCCTCTCGTTCCTTCCGCGTCATCATCTTCGGCGGCGAACCGGTGACGATGGTTGGCTCTGCCCAGAAGGAAGAGTCGCA
>Ga0187827_10004913_pt1 | contig 16080 bp, 16 predicted proteins | sample ETNtaG_39_FD_167969 | JGI IMG/M metagenome (GOLD analysis project Ga0187827, IMG submission 167969) | Marine microbial and viral communities from oxygen minimum zone, Eastern Pacific Ocean - ETNP2014_SV_150_PacBio MetaG (Illumina Assembly) | ecosystem: Environmental > Aquatic > Marine > Hypoxic...
GAAAATAATAGTAAGATTGCATTTGTTAATGTTTCGGATAAGACGAGGCTGTTATATATTAATGGTTCCAAAAATGAGAAGATGTATCTGCCTGATGCTCTGGAGGATAAAACAATTGATGTAGAGATAAAGAAGCCTGATCAGATACCGAAATCGCTACAGGAATATCTTAAATATGATAGTATAATCTTCTCTAATGTTCCAAAAGATTCTATCAGTGATGAACAGATGGTGTTGATAGAGAAATACGTAAAGGATTATGGTGGAGGATTTGTGATGACGTGTGGTGTAAACATCACGGCGGAGGGTGGATATTCTGGAACTAAAATAGAAGAAATACTGCCGGTTAAGATAATAGGCGGAGAGCCGCCTAAAAAAGAGAAAAAAACAAGACTTTCCTTAGTCTTAATAATAGACAAATCAGGTAGCATGTTGGGGAAGAAAATGCTCTTTGCCAAAAAGGCATCAATTGAATTGATCAAACAGCTGAAGGAGAATGACAATTTTGGCATTATCGCATTTGATACAGCGCCGCATACTATTGTTGGACTTAAATCCAGGGAGGAAGTTAAGAAGGAAATAATCAAAAAACTGAGTATGTTAAGTGCGGATGGAGGGACGGATATATTTCCTGCCATGGATGCTGCTTATCGACAAATCAGGCAGAAGAATTCAAAGGTAAATCATGTTATCTTGCTCTCTGATGGAAACACAAAATCTATATATTATCATTATAATAAAATGATCAGTAAGTTTCAGCAGGCGCATATAACGGTTTCAACCATCGCCCTGGGGACGTGGCTCGTGAATACAAAACTACTGCAAGATATAGCAAAGAAGACAAAAGGTCAATTTTATCAGATATCTGACATAATAAGGTTGCCAAGGCTAATAATAAAGGACTCGGAATTTTTTGTATCACAATCAGATTTTCATGAAGAGCATTTTTATCCGTCAATCAACCAGAGAAGTCAGATATTGAACGGTATTTATGAAAAACGGTTTCCTCCGCTCAAAGGGCACACGATCACAGAAGCAAAAGAGAATGTTGAAATCCCACTTGTGACAAACATAATGGGTAAAACTGATCCTATCCTGGCTGATTGGAGATACGGTCTGGGCAAGGTAGTCGTCTACGCATCTGATGCAAATGCGCGGTGGTCTTCAAAGTGGATTAACTGGTCAATGTTTAATAAGTTTTGGTCACAAGTAGTGAGGTGGTCCATGAGGGACATATCTAAAGCTAATTATGGTATTAAGGTCAAAATCGATGACGATACAATATCCTTGCAAATAGAATCATCCTCTCTTTTAGAGGATGATACAAAGCTTGAAGTCCAATTAATATCACCGGACTACGACGACAATGGTCAGAGGCTTCTCTTGAAGCAGGTTGCACCAAAAAGATTTATATCAGAGTTGGACGATATTAATCCGGGTGTTTATAATTTGAAAATATCAAGGGTTAGGGACGGAAAAGTAATAGATTTAAAGACAAAAGGATTGTTGATTCCGGAGAAAACAGTAACAAAGCCACTTGAATATGCAGTTTTAGGCAACAATACCTCACAGCTTAAAAATATTGCGGAGATCACGGGTGGAAAGTATAATCCGAAGAGGGAAGAGATAATAGTAGAAGAAGAAGAGATACTAATATATAAGAGCCTTGCAGGTTTTTTAATTCCACTGGCTCTTTTTCTGTTCATTGCCGATATTGCAGTAAGAAAATTTAATAGACAAGGGGTTTGAAATAACATGAGATTATATGTTCTGTTTTTTATTACTATCATTTCCTTGAACACTTTTATTTCAACTGTTCATGCGCAATCAATCTTCTCCGGTATGATTTTTTCTGAGAAAAAGGAGGGTTTGAAAATTGTTGAGGTGCAGTCTGGAAGTTCGGGTTTTGACGCAGGATTAATAAAAGGCGACATAGTTCTTGAAATAGAAGGGAAGAAGATAAGATCTTTGCCGGATTATGTGAAAATTTCTAGAAAAATTAAAGATAAAAAAGTTGAAGCGTCATTAGTAATCCTCAGAAAGGATGTCGAATATGATGTTACTATAATGATCTATAGTATTCCAATTTACAAAAATTGGCAAGAAAAGGTGGCCAAGCCTATTAAGCTTCCGCGAGGGCTGACAAAGACACCGTATATATACTGGGTTGGTAAGGGTTACAGAACACTAAAGAAACGAATGAACAATAAGTCTGTTGATAAAAAAATCACAAATTACAATAAAGCCCTTGAGTATCTTTTGAATGCATTACACTATCGACCGGAATCTATTGATACTGCCCTCCAGATTGCCAATGCTTATCATATGCTTGGGAGCCTTTATACAGAGAGCAAAACTGTAAAAAAAGCTATGATACATTACAGGAAGTCTATTAAATACTACAATGGTTGCTACAAAAAAACTGATGAAAAAGACTATTTGAATAAAATTCTGACAAATTTGCAAGGAATAGATGTAGAACTGAGTAAAATTAAATCTGAAGTAATAAAACCTGCATTAGAGACCCGGAGAAAAAGCCTAAGCATTCCTCAATAAGAGTTCATTTAATTTATGTTCCTGTCTTGCTGTTTGAAGGGCATTGTTAGGCACTATTCAGGAAGAATCTGTTGAGTGTACGGTTTTAGAATTCACGATTACATATTATTAAATAAACAGGTACTTGCTAAATGGCAAAAAAATATTATGCCTACATATTAATAAGCTTGATAATGTTTGCCGGTTGTAAAACCACAAATGTATCGCAGATACCATACAAAAAGGAATACTCAAAGTTTGTAAATGAGCTGGCAATAATGCATTATCCTGAGTGCCCCCAAATGGACGTAGACATTAGAAATGATGAAATGTTTGTTTCGAAGTTGGCTGCTGGTCCTAACCTTATAGCACAATTATTTATGATATTCGCTCAAAGTTCTGCGAATGAAGAAGACTTTATAGCCTTTAATGATCTAATATTTGACGTGAACATTGGTGAAATACTATGTAACAAACTAAATACCAAGTTCCAATTGTGTTCTTATTTCCATATTGTACCACAGGGGGGGATTTTGAAAAACAAAACCGTCTGGCAACTAATGGAGAAAAAAGATAAAGATGTACAAGACTATGCACAAATAGGCTCCACATTGGGCATTGATACAATACTTGAAGCAGACGTATTATCGTTTGGTATAAAAGACCCCGGAATTCTTTCTGATCCGTACACTTTTATTAAGGTTGATGTTAAGATGACTACTGCAGCAGAAGGGACGGTTATATGGAGAGATATTGTACAAGCTAGAACAGAGATAACGATGAAGACGGTAGACTTTGAAGACATGGTGTACACAGACGTAGAATTTTTGAAGAAGAAGCTTGAGGAAGTAACTGATGCAGTCTCTGAACTGTGTATTGAGAAAATGGGATTTAATACAAATTATACATATCTGCTGGAAGAAGATTATATCAAGAGAACCAAACACAAAATAAATATTGCTGAAAAACTTAATGAATTAAATGTTCTCCGGCACAAAAATATTATCTCCAGCACAGACTACGACAAATCAAGGCTAGAGTTGATAGAAAGAGCAAAGGATATAAAAGGTGACGGTTTAGGTGTCGAAGCCAAAATGAGCTCCACCGCTATAACAAGTCCAACAGTAGAATGACTATTCCTGTTTCGACTTTATGTATATTGATTTTACTCTAAGTCTACAAATTTCTTCAGAATAATATGAGAAAGCACTTATTGATTAACGTCCTGGTCTTTTCCTTCATTTTTCTTCCAATTCGAATTAAACTGTTAGTCGCGGATGCGGAACCACCACTAAAGGAACTTCGTTCTTCTTATATGAATTTAACTGTTTTACAGGTTCAGTCAATGTCAAATATTTCTATACGTAGAAAGAAGGCATGGGGGTTTTATGGGCATAGTACAATACAGCATGAATACGAGTCTGAGATAATTGGTGACGACAAGGTGGTGATAGACCGTGCTACCGGTTTAATGTGGCATCCATCAGGCTCTTACGAATATATGAAGAAGAAAGAGGTGAAAAGGTGGATAAGGGATTTGAATCGTAAGGGCTATGCCGGACATAATGACTGGCGTGTACCGACGGTAGAAGAGGCGTCGTCGTTACTTGAAGCCAGTGAGAAAAATGGAAACTTATACATAGATACGGTGTTTGATAAAAAGCAAAGATGGCTCTGGACAGGCGACAGTTGTAGTTCGGGTGGTATGTGGCGTGTATACTTTGATGACGGTTACGTAGATTGGGGAGACGTTAGTTACTTATTTGTCCGTCCAGTTCGGAAATTAAGAAAATATGATCAGTAGTTTGGAAGCATTTATTTCCGTAACTGAAGTGATTCACTCCATCATGATTTAGCAATAGATCTTTGTTACAGAGGTAGGGATTGGGTGTTCAGGTCATTCCGGTTTGTCAGCTTTGTGTACTTCGCCTGTTATTGGTATATTGATGATCGGCTGTTCTTCGCTGTTGGTGGTAAGCTCCAGTTGCCCGCTTATTCTGCCAACAGGAGCGTCTTTATGTAGTTTTGTTTCGATTAGACAGTAAGGGTTTTTTTGTTCATATTTTTCATCAATATGAACACTTAAATAATCCGGTGAAATTTTGCTGCTTAGAATCCTTATGTAGCTTTCGTTTATTTTGACAAAAAGCTTTTTAGTTATTTCTCTTCCCTCTGGAATAGTGCCGTAATATATTCTTCTCTGGTTTATGGTGATATCTCCTTCTACCACACCATAAAATATGATGCTGGTTTTTGGTTGCTTGGTGCTATTGGATTCCAGGAAGACCTTGCCACTGAATCTGCCAACTTCATGATGATTCTTTAATGTAGCAGTGATAGTATATTCTCCTTTCTGGTCTTCTGTCGTAGAGGTGTCTACAGATACATATGGTTTAGATGAAGTAGCCTTTACTATCTTAAAATCAGGGCCTGATTGTGACTTTACGGAAACTTTGACTATTTTGTCTGTTTGGTCATCTGCTCGAAAAGAACCAAAGTTGATATTTTTTGGTTTGAAGCTGATCTCTTCAATAACTTCTCCGGAAATAGTTAACTTATGGTTAGAGGTGTTCGGGTCATTGCTTAAAACGGATATGGTCTTCTTGACTCTCCCCTCATAGCTCACGGTATTAAAAGTTGTCTTAATCTCTCCTGTTTCTCCTGGAAGAACAGTGTTGTTCGAAAGTACCGCTGCGGTGCATCCACAGGAGGGTTTTACTTTTTTTATTTCCAATGTGGACTTGCCTCTGTTTTTGAACTTATACACATGCTCAACCTTATCGCCCTTATAAGCCTTGCCGAAATCAAAGTTCGGATTTTCAAAGAAGATTATCGGTTTTTCGACTAAAGTGCTGTCGCTATCGATTATGTTGTCACTGGATGTGCTTTGTGCTGACAGTAACTCTGCATTAAAAGAGAGCAACAGTATGATAGACAAGAAGCAAGCGGAAATTGCTATCTGTAATGTTTTCATTTAGTATAAATTATAATTAATAATGCAATATAAAACAAGGTCGTTTTGAAAAAACACTTTCATTCTGTACGGTGAAGGAGCAGGATGCACTTTTTGAAATGCGTATAGATGGTGAGATAGATTCAAGTGAGTATATAAAAAGGAAAGAGAAGTTTACTGAAGCGAAACAGAAGATTGAACAGTTGATAGCTGATAATAATTACAGATTTGATGCATGGCTGAATAATGCGAAAAATCTCTTCTCTTTTGCGGAAACAGCAGAGAAACGATTTGAATCTGGCAATTTATTTGTTAAGAGAGAGATACTTGCTTCTTTAGGTTCGAACCTCATACTCTTGGATAGGAAGCTTAATATACAGCTACAAGAACCACTTTTTGTCTTTACAAAATACTCTTCTGAACTAAAACCACTTCGTAATAGGTTAGAACCTATTCAAGACAAACCAGAACAAGAGGTTATGGCGGTTATATCAAGTGGAAATGAAATATGGGGTGAGTGAGGGGATTCGAACCCCCGACCCCCAGGACCACAACCTGGTGCTCTAACCAACTGAGCTACACCCACCACATTACTTTTGTGAATTAATTACTATACGCCAGGGAGGGCTCGAACCCCCGACCCTCAGATTAGAAATCTGATGCTCTATCCAACTGAGCTACTGGCGCTTAGTTTGTAATTGCTTATATATCAACGGTTTATTGGTCAGTCTCCTCTCGTTGAATTCCGTCGAAGAACCCTTATAAACACTGTTTGTACGGTAAATCAAAGAAGAATTATATATCTGCAAAAATAAAATTGCAAGTCTAATAACCTTACTTTTCAAAACCAATTCTACCAAGTTCAGGAAGTTGACGAGAATTATCCATTTTTTGTATCGTTAAATATGTCGTTGGCTTCCTTAGGGTTTGCATCTTTATGAATAATGGCATGCAGCGCCTTTGCCATAGCAACAGGGTGCTTATGCTGCCAGATATTTCTTCCAAGATTCAAACCGATAGCTCCCTTTGTCATGCCGTCATGGACAAACTCAAACACCGGTAGTTCTGTATCGAACTTTGGACCGCCTGCTATAACTATGGGAACAGGGCAGCCTTCAGTAACCTTTTCGAACTCTTCACACCAATATGTTTTTACTACCTTGGCACCAATCTCTGCGGCAATACGGCAGCACAATGCCAAGTACCTTGCATCACGTTTTTCCAGCTCTTTTCCAACAGCCGTAACCGCCATAACAGGAATACCGTACTCTTCGCATTCGTCCACGAGCTTTCCAAGATTGAGAAGTGTTTGGCGTTCATAACTACTGCCTATAAAGACTGACAGGCCAACGCCGGAGACATTGAGTCTTACGGCGTCTTTTATTGAAGTCGTAAGCCCTTCATTTGCAAGATCCCCGCCTACCACGCTGGTACCACCTGATACACGAAGGATGACCGGTTTACTGTCAACCGGATCTATGGCAGCACGCAAAACACCCCTTGTAACAAAAAGAGCATCACAATACTCAATAATTGGCTTAATTGTCTCACCGGGCTTCTCCAGATTATTTGTGGGTCCCAGGAAATATCCATGATCTATAGGCATGAACATACATTTGCCATCAGATCCCATTATTGAAGAGAGTCGGTTCTTCATTCCCCAATCCATTTCTACACCTCCATTTTTAAAATGTTATATCGTATATTATTAACTTATTTTTCAGGTAATGCAATTTAACAGATAATTACATAAATCAATGTTTTCTGTCAGGAAAAAATATCTTTTTCGGTCACAAATGGAGAGCTAGCATAGAAAATTCAATTTGGTATGTCAACGGAAAATGTCAATGTGTATGTAAATGAGCGAGATTTCATTGTTTCTTGTTATGTCGTTTATAAAACCCGCACTTTATTAGAACTTACGATACTAAGGTATATCTTTTGCTTTTAATGTTGTTCCGGTTATTACCGAATAGCTTGATCATCGTATGGAACATGGATTATGCCGATTCCAGTTTTGTCCAAATAGTACATAACATATTAGTACAGTGAGGTTTATCATTCTAGAGGTTTAGGAAATGAGTTACTTGTCATCCAAAAGAACACGTTTAATGGTGCTGTTGAGTATTGCGGTAGTGGTCATTTTTGCAACAATTGGTAAGAAAAATATTCTGGCAGGCGAAGTTGAGCGCTCATTTTATCTGCCAAGTATTTTCAGACAAGGAATAGATGAACATCTGAAAGAGATAAAGTTTGCAGCAAAATATCCCGGTGTTATCGAAGCAGATGCTTCCTGGGAACCGGTGGAGAGGGAACTGACGATAACGCTCTATGATCAGGAAGGAAAACCCCTGGCAAGCAAGAAGGGCATGAGCCCTGTCCCTCTTGATTACACGTATACCCAAGTGCAATTAAACAGGGCAAAAATACTGGGTAATACACTCAAGGTTGGGCTTTCAAAATCTCATTTTAAGACGATAAGCGGAAGAATTAAGATTCGCATTCCTGATAAAAAAGTGATTAAAGAGGATGATTCTATAAACGTTCGTGGTCCATTCGGAACCTTTAAAAAAGAGATAGTAGAGGAAGAATAAAACTCTATTATTACGATTTGATGCGAGCCTTTTGTCATACCCGAGCGTTATTATCTGGTATCAAAGCTCCCGCTCTTTTCATCAAGATAAACTGTTCCAGTTGATTGAGCGGAAAAATTCAGTCCGCTCTTTTCTGTTTTTCGGTGGTGGGCCTTGAGGAGGAGAGTAGCATCTCAGCGGTCCGTCACACTGCTGGCATACAGAAAAAGGCATTGGACTTTTCAGAATATTTTGCTTTCTCTCTGCAATTACAGAAACATAATCACAAACCAGATTCCCGATTCTTGTAGCTCCGGTCAAGTCGTGACAACACGCCAGCACATCCGCTTCACATGTAACAAAAGTGTGAAATTGAAATAGGCCACATCTTCCGGAGTCCAGCCCAACCGTTTTTAGCTCATATTTATCGGAATCCTTCAGGTTTCCGCTCCGTCCATGGCATGCAGTCATATCAGCTCCAATACCACGTTCCTTCCAGAATCTAACATAGTCCTTCTGTTCATCACTATTTATCTCTGTCGATATTCCCGCGATCCCCAAACCAACTTTTCCATGAGATAGATCAACCAGCTCCAGTGTTCGTTTCAAGGCATCTTCAAATGGTATCATCGGGCACAGTTTTTCAAATATCTCTCCATGTATGCTTGGAAATGAAACGGTAATGGAGTTTGGGCGGGATTATATAAGCTTTTGTGAAATACCATCATTTAATGATTCAGGATTTATCACTACTCCCACATCGCTGCCTTTATTGCGAATGTCAGTTACCCATTCGAAAACTCTGGGATGTGACAGTGGGTCACCTATTCCGGAAAAAGTAATAAGGCTTCCTTCACTAATAAGTCTGTCTGAAGCAATATTGAATACGTCTTCTGACATCATACCTTCTGGTCTGATGATGCCTTCACGTGGACACATGAGGCAATCGCTATCGCATTGGTTGGTGAGTTCCATGTCCACGGAGACAAACGACCAGTCAGAAGGCATCCTGTTTTGCCTTCCTGACCGCTTCCAACCACGCGGTACCGAGGCGTTTATCCGGTTCCAGGTAATGACCTTCACTCCACTCGTTCCATGACGCAATGAAGGAGAGTTGAGGTTTGTTGAACTCTTTTGTGTGTTTGATTGCACGGCCAAGAAAATCGGAAAAGATTGCGGGATCTTCATTAACCACTACGGGCCACCATGGATAGCGTTCCGGTTTATGATAGCCTTTAACAGCAGCCCGTGGTGTTGCATCCCACCCGGGCGAAACAGAAGGAAAATATGTAAGTCCTGACTTATCAGCAAATCCTTTCCATTCGCTGCTACGCTTCTGTACCAGTTTTCCATAATCCTGCTGGTACTCACCCTTCCAGTCAGGAAGCCATACATAGTGGCTAGTACTGTCAAACCCTGCCTTTTTGAACTCATCAATTTTAGCAGTTGCCGGATTAATTGCCATCAGGTGAAGGCCAGGATATCCTTTTTTTCTCAGATAGTCTTTGGCTTTATGGATTGCCAGTGATGCAAGTCCTTCTCCCAACTGTCGCAGAAAAAAGGTGCTGTCAAATATGGAGAACATTGGCATTCCGTCTATGCGAAAGTAGTTTGGCCTTGAAAAATATCTCTCCTCGATGAATTTTATCAACTCTACAAAATCATCCGGGTCAGTGTAAACAAGTCTGCCCGGACCTATATTATGGCTGGATTTGTGTTTTACCGGAAGGATGCCCCTGGGCATACGATTTGCCCACATCAGGGCGAATGGAAAATCACCGCCACCATCAGCGCCGAGAAATCCATTATCCAGAGCTGCCTCAAAGACACGCTTTCCCCGAGACCAGAAAAAACCGTGCACAAAGAAATCCACACCATATTTACGAGCAAGTCCAACCTGTTTCTGCGCGGTAGACGGGGCTGAGTCATCATAAGGGCCATCAGCAGGTAGCCGTGGCTGGTTATGATCAGAGAACCGTTTCGGCGCATTCATCACAAGGTCCCACTCACTCCAGCCTGGCGAAAATTTTATGTCCCGTTCAGCACATGCATGCCAGCCCGGATATACATACGCGCCGATTTTTATATTATTATCTGAATCACTCAATTCTCCATTTCCTGTCAAACTAGAAAGTAACGTCAAATGTTACTAAAGCAAACGATTATAATTTGTATCATTTTCTTCTCAATTATTCCATTTTTTTCAGAATTACAACTTAAGCATTATATAGGGTATTATCACGAAAATTTTCTAAAGAATAGTGATGTGAATACCGATAATAAGTAAAGGAAGATCTGCTAAGACAGCAGTGGAACACTTATTGGTATTAAAAGGGTTCACTCATGTAATAAGGAAGAATATTGATATGGATAATGAGACATATTTATCATTTATTAAGACAATTACGGAGCGGATTGAGTATCTGGAGAATAACGATCCGGGTAATCCAAACCTTGATGAGCTTAAACTGCTGTTGTCAGATAATGTATCTAAAGATGGGGAAATCCAGGTCAGATTTTCTCTGTTGAATAAAAAAGCCCATTATCATTTCTCGAACTATACAGACTATCTTCACAGGTACGAGAAAGGGCACTTATGTAATTGATTCCTTAACAATATTTTCTATACGTATGCCGGGTTTCTACCCAGCATTTATTATAAGGTGCAGTGCTTACTATCCCAGATGCGTTGCAAGCAAATTTGATTTTTCTTTGATAAGCGCTTTTGTTTCATCGTCAATATCAGCATTCTTAAGCCATGAATCTAATTTGCTAAAGTCCCACCATATGGTGAAATCGTTTTTAATTATTTTGCTAAACTCTCTCTCTGATAGAGAGGTATCCTTTCCAAGAAGTTTTTTAACAACACACTCGATGTAAAGAGCTAATGCCTCTGTTTCCGTATTAATTGGTAAATACAACGCCCTTGTAATAACAGCTAATGCACTATCATAATTGCCGGTAATTATATTTATCCTTGAAAGGTATACGTAATTATACGTATCTTCCGGGGCTAACTCGATTGCTTTATTATAATCTGATACTGCTTTTTCATACTGCTCAAGTACACTATAAGTAAGCCCTCTGTTACTGCAAACAGTATCATTCTCAGGATCTAACTCAATTGTTTTGCTATAGTCTTCAATTGCCTTCTTATACTGCCTGAGACTATAATAGGCATCACCTCTGTTAAGATAGGCAAATTCATTTTCCGGATTTAAACCAATTGCATCACTTAAATATGTAATTGAAGAAGGATGGTTCGTATTAGAAGATTCATTAAAGCCTTCTTTGTGTCGTCTTTCAGAAATATATTGCTTCTCTGTCTTCTTTTTTTGTGGTATGCAATGGTGCTTCTTTTTGTTTTTTATACTCACCTTGCAAATCTGATAAAAATTTACGACTTTCAAGTTCAATGTCTTTTTCAAATTTACCAAATATCTTTTCAGCTCTTTCTTCCAGTCTGGCGCCCAATTCCTTTCGTAACTCATTAATGGTGCCTTCTGCCTTCTCTTCTATAAGAGTTTCTGCATCGTCTTTTGTGACATATTTTGTGGCTGCCATGTTGGCTTGGCTTTCCATAGTTATCATTACAGTATCATTTGCAGTGCTTTTAATTTTGCTGTAACCAATCAATGAAAGAATCCCTTCTTTGATGTCTTTATGGGGTGTTTTTTTCTCTACCATTGTGACAATCCCTTTCTTTCTATAGATACACTTTTTTTGGTTACCATTACTCTCTTCCATACCAGGCCAAGTGTGTCGAGCGGTTTTCAAGTGTTATAGCAAATATGTATAGATTGTTCAAGAGTGGATAGTCTTGAAGAGAACTCAAGATGAAGATAGGACAAACTATGGGTTATTTTCATGGTTGACAAACAAACAGGCAGTAAATAGAATATTAAGTCGTGTGTGGCATTAAGCTTGTGCGTGGAAATGATTTCAATTATTAACATAGATTTTCTAATACAATGGGGTGTTGGTGTCGGGGAAAAGCCTTGACAGTAACTTACCTAGTTTTGGGCTTATCTGGGTAGCTTCGCCACCAAACACCCCTTTTTAGTCTCTTGAGAATAAGCTTTCAATACATTTGTTTATTACCAACGCTTTACTCACTCTTTAGCCGGCACTGTCCCTTTGCTTTAATGAACAATGCTTCACCTCTTGTAGAAACTTCTCGTGAATAACATAAAACTCGTTATAGAGTATGATGGTACAAATTATGTCGGATGGCAGCAGCAGAAGAATGGTATCACAATTCATGGAAAGCTTAGTAAAGCAATAGAGAGGGTTGTTCTTGAAAAGGTAACACTTCATGGTTCTGGCAGGACTGATGCCGGTACTCATGCAGTTGGCCAGGTTGCAAACTTTCAAACGGAATCAAATATTCCTGCCCATAAATTGGTACAGGCAATAAATACCTATCTTCCAAAAGACATCGTAGTAAGATCTGCGAAGAAAGTTCCTGAGAAGTTTCATTCTCGCTATAGCGCAAAATCCAAGACATACTGTTATACTATTTTAAACAGCAGTACCAGGAATGCAATCGGCAGGAACTATTGCCTTCATTACAGTGTGCCTTTAGATGTTGAAAAAATGCAGAAGGCCTCAAAGGTACTAATTGGTAAACATGATTTCAGTGCATTCAAATCAAAGTCAGAAGTTTTCAGTAGTGTAAGGATCATAATGAAACTGGAGATTAGAAAAAAGGGTAAGTTTTTGACGTTTACTATCGAGGCAGACGGATTTCTCTACAAAATGGTCAGGTCAATTGTTGGGACATTGCTTGAGGTTGGTAAGGGGAAGATGACCATCACAGAATTCAAAAAGATAGTAAAATCCAGGACCAGGGAAAAGGCCGGAAATACTGCTGCTGCAAATGGTTTATGCCTTTTAAAGGTTAAGTATTAATCGTACAGTTTTATCTTGGTAATCAAGAAAGACATTTGTTAGAATCGAAATTCAATTAAAAAGTGAATCTTAACGACGATGCAGAGAGGTTAATATGACAATTAGTATTCAAGATTTCTCCGAAATAGACTTACGTGTAGCGGTGATAAACGCGGTTGAAGAACACCCTAACGCTGATAAGCTACTGGTATTAAAGATTGATGCCGGAGATGGAGAGAAACAACTGGTGGCAGGCATAAAGAATCATTACAGCGCGGAAGAGCTCGTTGGCAAGACAATCGTTGTTGTCAATAATCTTGCCCCGGCTGTTTTGAGAGGTGTGGAAAGTGAGGGCATGCTTCTTGCCGCAAGGGATGGCGATAATATAGTACTGCTTACCACAGAGAAGGATGTTGGGCCCGGTTCCAGGGTTCAATAAGAATAATTAGAATGAAGCGAATTTCCCTTTATTTTCTATATAACAAATCATGGAAAGACTCCACAAATTCCTGGCAGAAGCAGGTCTGGGTTCCAGACGCAAATGTGAAAGCTTAATAGAATCCGGACGTGTATCAATTGATGGTAAACGTGTAACGAAGATGGGTCAAATGGTAGACCCGGCTAAGGACAGAGTTCATTGTGACGGCGAGTCTATAAAAAAGCAGAAAAAGATCTATTTTCTTCTCAATAAGCCCAGAGGATATGTTTGTACAAATGTTGCAAACTCTAAAGATCCCAGGGCCATAGATTTATTAAACCATATAGAGCAGCGAGTATATACAGTAGGGCGGCTGGATAAAGATAGTGAAGGACTTATTATAATAACGAATGATGGCGAACTGGCAAATCTGCTATCTCATCCAAGGTATGGAATAGAGAAAACATATCTGGCAGTAGTTAAAGGAAGGGTTTCAGATCCGGCTATACGAGTTCTCAGGCGGGGTGTTTGGATTTCTGAGGGCAAGGCATCGCCTGCCAGGGTTAAAATAATTTCCAGAAGGTACAAATACAGTGCTATAGAGATAGTACTCAGAGAAGGTAAGAACAGAGAGATCAGGCGGATACTTGCTAAAATAGACCATCCGGTAATCTTACTGAAACGAATACAAATCGGACCTTTGAAAATGCACTACAATCTAAAGGCCGGAAAATACAGGGTACTAAGCAAGGAAGAGGTTGCGAGCTTGTACGCACTTGCGGTTTCCTGTTAATATTTTGATACATTACGAAAAAAGTATAATGGAGAGCTATAAATGACGCAGTTAAAGCAGGCAAGGTTAAACAAAATAACACCTGAGATGGAGCGGGTTGCACAGCTTGAGGACTGCGATATAGAAACGTTAAGGTCGAACATGGCTGAAGGAAAGGCCGTAATTCCATGCAATAAGAAGCATTCGATTAAGAAAATCTGTGGTATCGGCAAAGATCTAAGAACCAAAGTCAATGCAAACATTGGTACGTCAGCTGACTATCACGGCGTGGAAGAAGAGCTGGAAAAACTTCGTGCCGCTGAAGATGCACAGGCGGATACCGTGATGGATCTCAGCACGGGTGGAGATCTTCGTGAAATCAGGCAGGAGATTATGAGAAACTGTTCGATTACCATTGGTAGTGTGCCGATCTATGAAGCTGCAGTTAATGCTGTTACGCAGAAACATTCTGTCAGAGATATGACGGCTACAAGTATGATTGATGCGATAAAGCGTCATTGCGAGGATGGGATCGATTACATTACGGTTCATTGCGGTGCGACACATGGTGTCTTGAAACATCTGATGAATCAGAAAAGGGTATGTGGTGTTGTCAGTAGAGGAGGTTCTTTTCTTGTAGATTGGATGTCTTTTCATAAGAAAGAAAACCCGCTTTACGAACAGTTTGATGAGATTTTAGCAATCGCATATGAATACGATGTGACCCTGAGTCTGGGAGATGCACTGAGGCCGGGCGCATTAGTTGATGCCTGTGACAGGGCTCAGATTTATGAATTGAATGTATTGGCCGAGCTTACTCAAAGAGCGTGGGATGCGGATGTACAGGTTATAGTAGAGGGTCCTGGGCATGTGCCTCTTAATCAGATTCAGTCTCAGATTCAGTTACAGAAAGAACTTTGCAAAGGTGCGCCATTTTACGTCCTTGGGCCAATTGTAACAGACATTGCCCCGGGCTACGATCACATCACATCTGCAATAGGGGGTGCTATTGCGGCATCCGCCGGTGCTGATTTCCTGTGTTACGTTACACCAACAGAACACCTGGGACTACCGAAACCACAAGATGTGCATGATGGTGTCATCGCGGTGCGTATCGCAGCACATGCTGCTGATATCGCAAAAGGTATAAAATCGGCCTGGGAATGGGACAAAACTATGTCTCAACTCAGACGAAAGCGTGACTGGGAAGGACAATTCTCGACGTGTATTGATCCGGAACATGCGAGGAAAATCAGAGAAAAGGGTACACCACAGAATGCTGATGTTTGCTCAATGTGTGCTGAATTTTGTGTTTTTAAGGTGGCAGATGACGGTACAGATAATTAAACATATTGATATCGAAGGGCCGGGTACAATAGGAGATTTCTTAGATGACGATGGTATCCCTTACAATGTAATAGACGTCTTTAACGAAGAGTCTCTACCAAAATCACTTTCTAACACATCTGCCGTCATTGTACTTGGTGGACCAATGAATGTATACGAAGAGGATAAATATCCTTTCCTTAAACAAGAAGATGGATTTTTGAAAGAGGTTATTGCAGAGGGGTTGCCAACTTTGGGCTTTTGCCTTGGCGCTCAATTAATTGCAAAAGCAACAGGGGCATTAGTAAAGAAAAACCCCCAAAAGGAGATCGGTTGGTTTAGCGTTTCAGTGACTGGGGACGGTTCGGATGATCCTCTGTTTCAGGGGTTTCAAGAAGAGTTTGACGTATTCCAGTGGCATGGGGATACGTTCGATATACCTGAAGAGGCTGTCAGACTTGCCGAATCAGAACTCTGCCCAAATCAGGCGTACAGGGTTGGTAACAATATTTATGGCCTGCAGTTTCACGTTGAAGTAACTGACGAAATGATCTATCAGTGGCTTGATGCTTACAGAGATGAGGTTAATTCTTTAATAGGCATAGTAGATCCT
>Ga0187827_10004915_pt1 | contig 16077 bp, 13 predicted proteins | sample ETNtaG_39_FD_167969 | JGI IMG/M metagenome (GOLD analysis project Ga0187827, IMG submission 167969) | Marine microbial and viral communities from oxygen minimum zone, Eastern Pacific Ocean - ETNP2014_SV_150_PacBio MetaG (Illumina Assembly) | ecosystem: Environmental > Aquatic > Marine > Hypoxic...
TATGAAGAGTTGTTTAGTGTGGCAGACGTGTTTGTTATGCCAAATGTAAGGGTTGAAGGTGATGCGGAGGGATTTGGAGTTGTTGTGTTGGAGTCATCGATAAGGAGATTACCAGTGGTTGCTTATGATGTAGATGGCATAGGCGAGGCGGTGCATAATGATGAAAATGGTATGTTAATAGATGAGGGTAATGAAGCCCTGTTTATTGAGAAACTTCTTTATTTTCTGAAGAATAATGATGCGAAACAGGGTTTTGGTGAGAAGGCCAGGGAATATGTACTCAATCATTTTGGCTGGGATAAGATATGTGATAGATATATAGATCAATATAGGGAAATACTGGCCTAGCTTTTAGCTGAAAATTGAATTGTTGTTGTCATATATTGTAGGTGTTTAAATTGGCATCAACTACTTTCTTCTGAATAAGAAATGCGAAAGAAACTATTGATGATAAGTCGAGCTGTTGAGCCTCCGTGGGATGAAGCCAGCAAAAATCTGGTTAGAGATATATCTAACATACTAGACGATTACCAGTTCCATATATTAACAACAGGCAATACTAAGAATGGCAAAGAGAATATTGTAAATAAAAAAATATATAGTAAGTGGAAGCTTACATTATTCCAGAAACTAAGGCTTGTGTTCTTTCTTATCAGAAAAAGGACAGATTATGATTTATACCATTTCTGTTTTACACCAGAGCCTCTAACCTCATTCTTGTCCAATGTGCTTATAGACAAGAGAAAAAAGATATGGAGTCTGCCTTATATAAGCCTGCAGCTGTCAAAGAAGAATATCAGAAAGCTGGCAGAGAATACCAGTGTTATGACAGTGACTTCAGAATTCAGTAAAGAGATATTTAAGGATGGAGGTGTCTGTAATGTTGAGGTTGTATATCCCGGGGTAGATTTAGAAATATTTAAGCCAACAAATAAAAGTAAAACACATAAAGAAGAGGGTACATTTACCGTCTTTTTCCCGGGAGATATATCTAAAGATGCCATTATAATAGCAGTTGAATCAATAATTAAGGAAACTGTTCTTAGAACGACAAGCGTTAATTTTATTGTTGCCAGTAGGATAAAAAAGATGGGAGATGCAAGAAGAAAAAATGGATTGAAAGACAGGTTGGATAAAGCAGGTTTGCAGAATAGAATACGCTTTATAGAAGGTGTTAAAGATATGCCGGCGTTGTTAGCAGATTGTGATCTTGTCATTTATCCTCATTTTGAGGATTTTGGTAAGAAGATTGATATACCGTATATAGTCGTTGAGGCAATGGCATGTGGTAAACCCGTCCTGATTTCTGACAGGAGACCATTAAATGAAGTTATGAAGAACGGTGCAGGTATGGCCGTCAGTACTGACAATCCATATGAGTTTGCGAAGGCGATAATTAAGCTAAATGAGGACCGGCAGTTCGCCAATAATCTAGGAATGAGAAATAGACAAGTGACAGAGATGTATTTTGATATAAATAAAAACATGAAACGTTTTGCTTCCATATATAAAAAGGTGCTATGTGTTTAAGTAAGATATCCATAAATACTGTTATTGTCCCCAACTAGTCAGTGAAACTGTATTCGCCTGAATTAAGGGAAATTTACGTTCGGTTAATATGGAAAATTGTGAATACTACTAAAAAGATATAGATAAATGATGAATTCCGTGAAATATAAATATCAACATGATTTCTCCAAGATTAATCCTCAGCCAATGTACGATAGAGATGCGCGAGAGCAGAAGGCGAAGAAAATAATAGCCGTACTTAAAGATTTCTATCAGATAGATACCCGCTCACTAACATGCCTGGATATGAGTTGTTCAACGGGGTGGATTTCGAATTATCTGAAATCATATTTTGGCAATGTTATAGGAATGGATATAGATAAAGATGCCGTTTTCTTTGGTGCTTCTAACAATAGGGATAACCGTGTTGGTTTTGTAGTAGGAGATTCAATGGATGTTATGCTTAGGGATTCATCAGTAGATGTTGTAATATGTACCCATATGTATGAACATGTTCCTGATTCCAGACGTCTTGTACAAGAGATATATAGAGTATTAAAGACGAATGGTGTATGTTTTTTTCGGGTCCCAACAAGCTGTGGCCTGTTGAGCCACATCATAATCTCCCGGGGTTGAGTTGGCTGCCCAAAGGAATTGCAAACTATTATGTAAAAATTGCCAGAGGACAAGACTGTTATTATGAGAATTTAGTTACACACTGGCAGTTGAGGAGATTGGTTTCAGCATTTGAAATAATTGATTATACTCAGAGAGTGCTTGTGGAGCCAGAGAAGTTTATGATGACGGATATGATTCGGCCAAATACCATCAAAGCATTTTTTGCGGCTATTATTGGTAAAGTAGCACCATGGCTAGCCCCATCATTTGTATGCATATTGCGTAAGAGATAATAGGAAATGATGAAAGTTAAAGCCTGTTTAATAAATCCCCCTACAAGGAGTTTGAGCCTCAGGCCACCGCTTGGCCTGATGTATATATCTTCATATCTTTCTCAGCATAATATAGACAATCATGTGATTGATCAAAAGGGTGATATCCCAGAAGAGATACTTATTGACCGGCTTGTGAAGGAGACAGTGGCAGTTAATCCGGAGCATGTAGGTATTAGTTGTCTGACCACAGATGTACAGTGTGTATTAAAGATGGCAAAGGATATAAAGGCAGAACTTCCCCGCACGAAGATAAGTGTAGGTGGAGTACATCCTACAATGTTTCCTGATCAGATGTTGATAGATGAGAACATAGATTATGTCGTTCTCGGTGAGGGAGAAGAAGTATTCTATGATATTGTTTGTAGTGATGTACATACTGATCTTTACTCTGTTACGGGTATTGCATTCAAAGATAACGGTAAGGTTATAGTAAATGCGAGAAGGGCGGCGATAGAGAACCTTGATGATATTCCAATGCCGGCATTTGATAAGATAAATATGGACTTCTATCTCCAGCCGAACATGCACCTTGTACGTGGTATTCCGCTCAGGGGTTTCTATTTTTTCTCTACCAGGGGTTGTCCTTATGGTTGTCGCTTTTGTGTAAGTAAAAATGTTTTTGGCAGGACCATTCGTTATCGTAGCCCATCAATGGTAGTGGATGAAATCGAATATCTGTACAAAGAATATAATATAGATGCATTTTATCTCTTCGATGACACATTTGGAGTTAAGAAGTCACAAGCAATCGAATTGTGTGATGCGATTGCGAAAAGAGGACTTCCAATAGTATGGGGGTGTGAGACACGTGTGAACTTAATCAATGATGAGTTTGTGAAAAGCCTGAAGGAAGCTGGATGTATTCAGGTGGATTTTGGTATAGAAACCGGCTCCGAAAGATTATTAAAGCTACTACAAAAAGGCATATCGATAGATCAGGTTAGAAATGCCGTTAAGATATGTAGAAAGCATAGGGTAAGGGTTTTTTCAAACTTTATGATTAATCTGCCTACAGAGACGGAAGAAGATGTAGAAAAAACACTGGCTCTGGCAGATGAAATAAAGAGTGATATTTCTATATTTAATGTTACATGCCCATTTCCAGGTACTGAGCTACACTCATATCTTAAACATAAACTTACTAGTGATGATTATACGAAGATGTCTTCTTATGTCTCTTATAGGGCCTATATTGACTTAATAGAATCTAAGTGTAAGTTGTCGGCTCACAATATACCAATTGATGACTTGCTGGCAAGGATTCAGACTACTGTGCCTGCTCCCAGAGATATCAGACTAAAACCCAATCTGAAGTATATGAGGAATTTCATCAGATACTTTAATTTTATTACAAATTTAAGATATATTGTGTGTATGCTCAAAAGCAAAGGAAAATTAAGTTATCTCAAATTTGCAGTTGGTATTATAAAAAAGCGTAATATTTCTCCTACAAAGTTGTAACAAGAATTTCTCGAAGTAGTGCCGGTGAGGCTTAGTCTCGGTTGAACAAGATTTCGAATCCAAGGGCCTTTTTATAACGCATGTATGATTTATAATTAATGTGACAGGTGTTATATAACATTAGATGAAAAAGATTATAAGCAGGTCTGTAGCCTTTGTAACTATTATAATAGTCGCAGTAATAATCTTTAACAAGTTTGATGTTATCAAGAAATGTTTTATTGAAAACAAGGCTTTTTTCTTCCTTATAGTAGCGGTATATATTGTGGGCAGGCTGTTGGATGGTATTAAGCTTAAAATATTAGTATCATATTGTGGCGCTAACATAAAGCTATATGAATGCTTTGGATTATCAATGATCATGCCTTTGTATAATCTCATCTTTCCCAATGCGGGGCTCATAACAAATGCTATTTATCTTAAATCAAAACACAATATTAAATTAAGGCATTTCGCTTCTGTTTCATTGCTGCGGTTTGCCACTACAATTGCACTATGTGGTATTATAGGCATTATAGCGAGCACGATCTTTATGATAGAGGAAAAAGAGTTTGTTCTACTGTGGCCTGTTGTTGTTTACGTGACTTTGCTGTGTGCCTCTATTTGTCTGTTTATAGTACCTTTACCCAGAATTAATATCTTTAAAAGGTACCGGTTGTTTTCAAAGGTATCTGAATCCATTAGTAAATTTGATGAGATAAAGTCCGACAAAAGGCTTATCGTATCACTGGTTCTCATACAGATAGCCATCTCACTGGTTTTCATGAGCAGGTATTATATAGTTTTAAGGGCATTGTCATTTGATGCATCATTGATTGGCATGCTGGCAATTACACCATTAACAGTACTGACAAATCTTATTAATCTTATTCCAGCCAACCTTGCTATTAGAGAAGCCGTTGTAAGTGGCGGTTTGACATTGATCGGCTATACTATTAATGATGGCTTACTGGTTGCATCTGTTGACCGAGCAGTCTTGCTTGCAACAGTATTGGTAATGGGTATGTGGTTTTTTGTAAAATTGAAATATTCTGCAAATCTAGTTGTAGAAACTAATACTGTTGAGGAAACAAGGGTAAATGATCAATAATAATGGAATCAAAATAATTGCTGAGAATGATCTTATGCCGTCAGAACGTGCGATAAGCCAACTTGAAGAGATAGCACGAGATGAGAGAGTCAAGAAACCCGTATTGGGTCTCGTTGATATCCATGATAAAAAGGAAAATGATTATCCTACAGGAATGGTTACAGTATCTAATAATCATATATTTCCACAACTTATGCTGTCTGGTCCTAATTGTGGAATGCGTATGATTACTACGCCTATTTCTCAAGACATGTTTAGCGAAAAAGATATTGATAACCTTTTCAGGCGTTTGTCAGAAAAGATTTATATTAATCCTTTATTAGGAGAAAGGCTGTCTAAGCGAGAGATTATAGATGTTATTAAAACGGGAGCATCATGGGTAGAAAATAAATATCATAATACTGATGCAGATGTCAAAAATATAGAATCACAGGGTAATGCTTTCCGTGGAATCGATATTGATGAAAAAACTATACGTGAGGCACTTCCTAAGTCCATCATTGATATATCAAGGTATAGGATGGGGATAATGGGTACAGGTAACCATTTTTTTGAGTTGCAGGTTGTTGAGGAAGTTTTCGATGAGCGAGCTGCAAACCTTTTTTCGGTTAAAGAAGGAAATTTCTGCTTCTTAATGCATTCTGGCTCTGGTGGTTTTGGCGCTATGGTGAATCATTTATATAGCCCTAGAACTTTTTCTTCCAGGGATAAAAAAATGCATACTTTTGTTATTGTTGAGTGGCTTAAATCTTTCTTCAATAACAAGAGACGAAAATATTTAATTGAAATGTTCAGGCACTCTATAAACAAAGAAAATCATCTGTTTGGACTTGAGGAGGGTACTGATTTGGCAGATATCCTTCTTACTTCAATTAGGGCAGCTCACAATTTTGGCTATGCGAATAGAGCCTTCATTGCTATGAAAATAAAAGAAGTTATATCTCAGCAGTACGGAATAAAACAGGAAGCGTTAAAGACTTTATATGACGTATCGCATATGTCTATAAATAAGGAAGTACATGACAATGAGTATCTCTGGGTTCATCGCACGGGAGCTGTCAGGGCCTTGTCTGCAGCTGCGTTGCCGGAGGATAGTTCTTTTAAACAGACAGGAACTCCTATCTTTCTGCCGGGATCAATGGGTGATGCAACCTATATTTGTGTCAGTACTGATAATAACAGCAGGACATACTTCTCGGCTGGTCATGGAGCTGGCAGGTTGCCTGAAGATAGAATTGGTAGACGCTCTATGAATAGAAACGAACTTGTTGCTTATTTAGAAGATAATTCTGTAAAGCTGTATAGAGGTAATACAAAGAGGATCATAAAACAGGATCCACGTTGCTTTAAGGATATACATGGGACAGTTGAATATCTTGAGGAGTGTAAGCTGGCCAGAAAGGTGGCAAGGCTGAAGCCTGTCGCGGTATTGAAAGGATAGTATGGTTTCTAGACGTATATTAATGTATCTCTTCCTGCTTTTTGTGAGCATATATTCGTTTTTCTCTATAGGGCATTTTGGTGGCGATGGATATAACGAGTATCTTACAGCTGAAAGTATTGTCCTCGACGGAAATACACGGCTTTACGACAGGCCACATGATCCGGATCAGTTGAAGAACTTCAGGTCAGAAGTAGGCATGAAAGGAAGAAACGGGGATGTCTACTCTGCACGCAGTTGTTTAGGAGTCGCCATTCCTTTATCTGTTTTCTATGCTTTTGGTCATATTACGGCAATGGTTTTCAGTAATGTTCCGCATGATTTTGTCACAATGCTTGTTGTATCATTCTATAATCCTTTCATAACTGCATTTACAGTACTGTTGATCTTTATAATATCAACTCGTCTGGGATTTAAGCATGTAACCTCGCTTACATTGTCAATGGTTTACGGTTTATTTACCATGGCTCCGGTTTATACGAGAACCGGATTTGCAGAGCCTACACTGGCTCTGTCTTTATTGATAAGCGTTTACTGGGTTATTTGCTATTCAAAGAGTTTAGAGAAGAAATTTCTGATATATTCCGCTCTTTTCCTTTCTTATTGCATACTTACGAAGGCGATAGCATTTCTGTTTTTCCCCTGTTTTCTTGTGTACATTCTCTGGTGTATTTTCACAGGAGGGCAGAATTTATCTGATGGGTTCAAGGCTATTTCGTTGTACGTATTTGTATTTCTCTTTAGTAATATTTTTGTGTTTATCTATAATTACTTCATTTATGGAAGTATTTTTAATTTTGGTGGTGTTAATTCACTTAGTGTTACAGCGCGTGTAGCACTGTCAACCCATTTCCTAAAAGGGGCTTACTATTATCTATTAAGCCCTGGCAAGAGTTTGATATTATTTAACCTGCCTATCATTTTGTCATTTATTGGCCTGGCTAAGGTTCCGAAAGGCAGAAGGAAAGAGACAGTGTTATTTTTATTAATTTTTGTAGTTAACTTAATATTCGTTGTAAGATCCTTCAGGCGAGGGTCTCTTTATAGTTGGGGACCTCGGTATCTTTTTCTGTCGTTGCCATTTCTTGTGTTACTCATTGGGAACTATTATGAAGGATATAAAACTTATGCGGCTAGAGCGTTTTTGTGGCTTTTGTCTTTTGCAGGCTTTCTCATAATGCTGCCATGTATGTTTATAAATCAGTCAAAGTTCTATTTATTTGTTGTAGAAAAGCTGAAGCTGGATGAGTATCTCATTAACTTTGTGCCTGATCTTTCACCCATAAAGGGAGCCTGGTGGATGTTTATTTCCAGAATTGTACATACTATTACAGGCAATGAAATTCCGTTTAATTTTGCCCCGGATTACTGGTTGGTGAGGTCTGTAAGTATGTATATGGAAGATTACAATTATTTTGATTTATGGTTTTTGGAGGTTATAAAACAGTCACCTCAGCTTGCCCCTGCCGTTATTGTAGTGTTGGTATTCCTTGTATTATTGTCCGTAGTCTCTGCTTATAAAGTTTGCGGTCTCTCAATGACAGAAGACATTAAGCATGCAACTGAGTAGAACCAATATGCAAAATTCAACAAGCACCTTAAAGGAGTTTGGTCCCAAAGGTTTTAAGGTAATGGAGACAGTGGCAAGAGCCCCTTCTCTTGACAGACATGGACTCTCTTATGGATGGAAACCTGACATTTTCTGCCTCAGAATAGATGCGGATGAATACACTCCAAATACATTCAATCCCTACTATTCTGTATTTGAACAGTACAGAGAGACCGTCACAATCTTTTTTAACATAAACTCATTCAAGGATGCAAAAGATCAAATCCTTAGATGCAGGGATCTGGGGATAGATATACAATCTCATGCCTTTTATCATCATACGTACAATGACTATGCCAGTAACAGATACAATATAAGTAAGGCAAAAACATTTTTTCAGGAGATTGGAATAAATACAACCGGCTTTGCCGCCCCGCTTGGACGATGGAACGCTTCATTCATGAGGGCATTAGAGGATGAGGGATATAAGTATTCTTCTGACTTTTCATATGATTATATGGGATTCCCGAGTTTTCCTTTTGAGCAGGGGAATTACTCATCCATAATGCAGATACCTATCTTTCCTGTTGCCCCTGAACTGTTTTTTCAAGATGTGTGCAGTAACCCTGAGGCGGTATATAAATATTACAAGAACTCCATTGACGAGCTGATAAGATGTAATCTGCCAGTGATAATATATGCCCATACTAACCCAACGACACCTGAAGTCATGCCATTGTTGTTGAAGATTGTTGATTATGCGGTTAATTGTAAAGGGCTAAGGCCAGCCTCAATGACTGATTTCTATGATCTGTGGGTTGGTATAATGGCCACCGAAGGAAAAGGTGGGCAGAAAGCAGAACCGAGTGAAACACCTGGGGAGGAGTTTCTGGGTAAGGCAGTGGTACAAGGAATACCTGAAAGGGTGAAGGGTTTCCTGAAAAACAAATTGGATTTTGAAAGAGTTACTCCGGTAGAAGACTTGAAGTGCAGCATTTCGAAGAGGGTGCTGAAGACCCTTGCAAGGAAGGTTTTGCAGGGTAATTGATATGAAAGAGGATGTTAATAAGAAACTTGTTTCTCTGTCGAAGTCCAGTAAAACGCTGGATGATGCGAGGATATTCTTTCTGGAGCAGACAGAAAAAGAGCATAACATGCTTTTATGGAAATGCTACTTGTCAAATGTGGCAGACAAAGAGATTGATTTTGACAATACCGAGAGAATTGCCCTTATGGGATCATCAAATATAACACCTTTAAAAGATAAACTTAAGGTGATATTTCATGCACATAATATAGACACAGATTTCTTTTCCGGTGAGTATAACAACTATATGCAGGAGTTGATGACAGGTAACAGTTTCAAACCTTCTATTACATTAGTTGTCCTGTGCATCGAGGATATAATACCGGGGATCTATGAGCGGCCTTTCTCATACTTACCTGAAGATATAAGCCGTATGATTAACGAGTTAACGGATAAGATTGCATTGGCAATAGACAATTATCTGTCTGCATTGACTAACGGTATGTTATATCTGGTCATCATGCCATCACTCGAAGAGCCATCCAGTTACATTTATAATCCGGGTTTTTCCTATAAAAGCGAGGGTCATTTCCTTGAATTCTGTGAGACTCTGAGTAAAAAGGTTCAGAGAGAAGAGAAACTTGTCATGGTTGATACCAGAAGAATTATTCAGAAATACCCGAAGAATAAGATAGAAGACAAGAGACACTGGTACCTGGGGAGAATAAGGTATACAGATCTGTTTTTCTCAGAGATGGCAAAAGAGGTTCTTAGGGTATATAAGATTCTTACATTTACTTCAAAGAAGTGTCTTGTGCTGGATCTGGATAATACCTTATGGGGAGGTATCATAGGTCAGGATGGAATGGAAGGAATCATCCTGGGGGAAGATGGACTGGGAAGGGCCTATGAGGATTTCCAGAGAGAAATATTAAAGTTACATGAAAAAGGAATAATACTGGCGATCTGCAGTAAGAATAATGAATCAGATGCTCTGGAGGTCTTCAGGAAACATAAAGGTATGATTTTAAAAGAGGAGTCTTTTGTGTCAAAACGTATAAATTGGACCGATAAGGTAACAAACATATTAGAAATATCTAAGGAAATAAATATTGGTCTTGATGACATAGTGTTTTTTGATGACAATCCTGCCGAGAGAAAGTGGGTGAGGGATAATCTTCCACAGGTGATAGTTCCTGAGTTCCCGGAAGATCCATTCTTATATACTGAATTCCTGAAGAGTTCAGATTGGTTTGATTCTTACAGGCTTAACAAGGAAGATATTTCCAGGAATACGACCTATAAAGCTGTGGCAAAAGGTATGGATCTCAAGATTACGTCTAAAAGCGTGAGCAATTATCTGAAGGCGCTGGATCAGCAGATCATACTTGAAGAAATTGGCACTTCTGCCCTGTCGAGGGCAACACAGCTGTGTCAGAAAACCAATCAGTTTAATTTGACTACAAAACGGTACCAATTGACCGAGATTAAAGAGATGACTGAAAATAAAAACAATAGGCTGTATACAATAAGTGCTCAGGATTGTTTCTGTGATTATGGAATAGTCGGCCTTTTAATACTCAAGGAGCATGAATCTACTGTATTAATAGACACTTTTATTCTCAGTTGCAGGATAGTCGGTAGAAAGATAGAGTTTGCGGTAATAGAGTGGTTGAAAGAAATGTATAAAAGAAAAGATTTCCATCACATAGAGGGTATATATGAAGAGACCGCAAAGAACGCACTCTGCAAGGATTTTTATAAGGACGGCGGATTTGAATTTGTAAAGAAAGACAACAATGCTTTTGTTTACTTGTTTAGTTTTAGCAGGAAGGATAAGGCTTTTCCTTTTAAGAAACTTATCAAAGTAAAGGCATTAGCATCCTGACATGGAAGGTAAGCTTAAATTTATTATCGCAAATTGCTGCCAGTTAGATCCTTCCGAGATTAAAGACGATGCAAGGGTTAATCATACTCCTAATTGGGATTCTCTTGTGCATATAGATATAATGGCATGTGTTGAGCAGGAATATGGTATTTCGTTAGACACCAGGACTATCACAACCCTTATTACATACAAAGATATACTCGGATACTTAAAGGATTCTGGTTAGGATGAAAACCGTCATCCGTGCAAGAAGTGATGATAAGAGCGATGACTCAAATATAGTGAGTCTGCTTTCTGGATTTTACGATAATATTAATAACCTCGATGACTGGAAGCATCTTTACCTGGACAATCCGGAAGGTAATGCTGTTGTATCTCTCATAGAAGAAGCTTCCGGGAAAAGGCTGATAGGCCATTATTCTGTAATCAGAATGCATTTTGTGGCTTTTGGAAAGAGATTTCTTGGCGGTAAAGGAGAAGGAGAGATCTTTGATCTATCTTATATTAGATCACTAATAAAGAAAGGGCAGAAGATTGAAAGCGACCTTTCTGCCAGACTGGTAAGTCATACTCTAGATGGTGCGATGAAAGAGGGTATACAAATGGTATGCACTAATCCAAGTGAACTGGCACTTAAATCACACCTGGATTCGGGGTATGAATCAATGGATCACGAACTCCGTATCTTCGTGTTAGTACTGAACAGGAGGTATCTGGCACATTTATTGTCAGAGAGGCTAAAGAGCAGGATTATTACAGACGTGTCAAGCTGTCTGTTTACAATGGTGTTAAAGTCCCTGTTTTCCATGAAGACGTTTTTAAAAAGGGGTAGGGAAATAGGATTGAGGCCTATTACTCGTTTCAATGAAAGTACGGATAAATTTATGGAGGAGTTTGCTAGATCATTTGACTGTATTGCCATAGAAAGAAATCATAGACATCTGAACTGGAGGTTTGCCGGTAAAGAATACAGGAAGTATACAGTAGAATATGACAGTCAAACTATTGGCTATGTAGTATTGCATGTCTTTACCAATCCAAATGGTTTTAAAGAAGCCAGCCTGGTTGATTATCTCTTTATGAAGGACTACTGGGTGAGATTCAGGGATGTTATCATCAAGATAGTAGAAGAGGCCGGGAAATGTAAATGTGATCTTCTGCGTGTTAACTACATGTATGATTTTAAGGAAAACTTCAGTATTTCAAGGACACTGAAGAATTTGTTTTTTCTGCAAAGGCATGACAAGAGAAACATCCTTATTTCTTTCTCACCACAGCCTGAACAAGAGAGACATAAAATCCTGAATATTAGGAACTGGTACTTTACAGACCTTTATTTCGAAGCGTATTAGATGCAGGAAAAAAGGGTTAACATAATAATCTTAAACTACAATGGGAAGCCTCTATTAAGGAAATATCTTCCTTCAGTAATAGAGGCATCAGGGAAGTCATGTCATGAATGCAGAGTGTCAGTTATAGATAATAAAAGTACTGATGGAAGCGCTGCATTCGTTAAGGAAAACTTTAAAGAGGTAGTCTTATATGAAGCCTTAGAAAACAGGGTGTTGTGTTCTTATAATGAATTCCTAAGATCAATAGATGATGAAATAGTTATTTTCTTAAATACGGATATCAGGGTTGACCCTTATTTTGTTGATCCCCTGGTTGGTCATTTCGATGACGAAGATGTTCTGTTTGTTTCACCTAAGGAACTGAGTATGAATGGACAATATCAGGGAAATTTAAATAAAGCGAAATTCAGGTTTGGTACTTTATCTGTAAAGGTAGAAGAGGAAGACTATAATCGTTTGCAATATGACATATCGGTTCATGGCGGTGCGTTTGACCGCGAGAAATTTCTTTTCCTGGGAGGATATGATGATATATATCTTCCGGGTATTGTAGAAGACTTTGATCTTTGTTATCGTGGCTGGAAATATGGATGGAAAGGAATATATGAACCTGCAAGTTTCTATTACCATGAAGGTAGTACAAGTTTTAATGAAAAATATGGAGAAAGAGGAAAGTCGTTGCTTGCATATAGAAATACATACCTATTTCTCTGGAAAAACATTACTTCTAAACGGTTGATCTTTAATCATGTGGTTTTTACACCAATTCTGTTGTTTGTTGCATTATTGAGATTAAGATGGCTTGTAATAAAGGGATTCTTTCAGGCATTGCGTATGCTGCCGACTGTACTTAAAAGGAGGATATCCGTAACCTCTCAATTTCGAATTAGTGACGAAGAGTTGATAATACGGGCCAGTTTGCCGTATCAGAGCATAACAGAGCCGCCACAAACAAGCATTTGATTTCCTACAACGTAATCCGTAAAACTGGAAGCCATCAGTAGTATAGCTTTTGCAGTATCCAGAGGTTCTGCATTTCTCTTAAGTGGTGTTTCCAAGGCCATTTTCTTTTTATACCAATCAGGTATGTGTGCAGAAAGATCCGTATCCGTGAAACCTGGAGAGATGATATTGAAAAATATATTTTTAGAAGCGTACTCTATTGCAAGCGAACGTGTTAATCCTAAGAGTGCTGTCTTTGCCGTAACATATTTGGAGAAACCGGTGGGAGGAGTACCATTTGCGTATATTGTCGTGATATTTACAACTTTTCCATATTTATTTTCTACCATGCCGGGTAATGTTGCCTTTATACAATTGTATGCACCTTTTACTGCGACATCTATATCTCTCTGAAAATCCTCCCATTCAAGTTTTTCAAACTCGGCAGGGATGGCATCGCTCATGGCTCCATTAACAAGGATATCTATTTTGCCAAATTTCTTTATTCCAGCCTTTACCATTTTCTCGACTTCGGTCTTGTTGGTTACATCAGCCTTAATAGGTAAGGCCCTCTTTTTTGCGCTAACAATGTCAGCGACAACAGCTTCAGCGTCTTTTTTGCCAAGATTATAATTTACTATTATGTCTGCTCCATGCAATGCAAACAATCTTGCAGTTGCTGCACCAATCCCTCTGCTGGCACCTGTAATGAGAACTACTTTACCCTTGAAATCAAGCTTTAGATCTTTTTTTTTTAGGTCTTTCATCGTTATACCTTTCTTTGGTGGTGTGTTTACAATAACGCCTACGGATCCCTGAATTACGTTATCACCTTTTTGATTTGATATTGAGATATCTATAATTATTTTTCCTGATATATCGTTTTTTGAGGAAACGGTACCAGTAATAGTAAGCTGGTCATTGATTCTTACAGGTTTAAGGTATTTGGCATTGTGGTTTAGTATGGTAGCATTTTCTCCCGGCAGATACATTCCTACCAGTGCAGAAGCATAGGAAAAGGCTAAAAGGCCATGTGCTATTCTGCTGCGGAACTGTGTTCTTCTTGCAAATTCTTCGTCTGTATGAAGAGGACTGTAGTCTCCCGTAAGCTTCGAAAAAGAATCAATAGTTTTCTCAGTGATTACTACGTCAAAAGACGACTTTTGTCCAATATAAATATCTTCAATTGTGTATTTCCTGGCAACTGAACTCTTCATTACCCTTGGATAATACGAAACGCTATCTTTATTGTCAATATCTTTTGCCTCATAAGCCATCTGTTTGATTCAAGCATACATAACATATAATTTTTATGGATACGGAAGGATATCAACAAAATCATATGAGTCTTGAGAAATGGTTTGATGCTGAATATGGATGCTGGTAGTATATCTCGTTCGAAATTGCCTAAGGAGCTTTAATGAATCATTTATTGTCAATACGCTTCATTTGCTAGAATAAAAAATAATTTATAATTAAGTGATTAAGGAAGCTGGATATGGAATATAAAATTATAAGAGGATTTGATAGGGAAAAGAAGGCCTTGAATTGTATGGACATGTCTCTATTGAATGAACAGTTTAGAACACCTGATGAACACGGTATATACCGACCTTTTCAGCGAATCTACGGTTTTAGAAAGGGGCCCAGGCAATCAGGAGAAATCCAGTGGTATATCATAAACTACCATATCTTGAAGAAACTGGCATGCCTGGATTTTGATTCATATTTAGACGTTGGTGCTGCTGAAGGATACACTGCATACCTGATAGGGAAACTGTTCGGGGTTAAGGTCTCAGTATGTGATTTCTGTGAAGAGCTTTGTAACAAGTCAAGAGAGCTATTCGGTATAGATTCAAAGGTGGCAAACGGATCCGAACTGCCATATAAAGACAATGAGTTTGATGTAGTCTTGTGTACTGAAACACTAGAGCATATTCCAGACTTACCTAAAGCCCTCAGTGAACTGATAAGGGTTTCCAGGAAAGCCGTGGTAATAACTGTGCCACATGAGTCTCCAGAACTTATAGAAAGAAATATTACTGGTAAGGGGAAAGGTTCGAGCCATGTTCATAGTTTTGATTTAAACAGTCTGGATCATCTGGAGTATCCGGTTATTGCTACAAGATTTTACAGCCCGTCACCGCTATTACTGATTTCTGCAAGAATCATAGAGGCTGTACCACGGAAATATAATGAGAATATGAAGTATCCAAAGATTGTAATTGATGGTTATAATGCTTTTATCCCTGTTTTGAGCAAGATCTTTGGAAAGAGGGTTGCATCTCTTTTGATACGTCTGGATGAGCTTGTCTGCAGGTTTACAACCTCTTACAACGGTGTTTCCTATGTAATCATAAAGGATCCAACAGTTGAAAAGAAGCAAAGTGTAAAGGTGTCTCCACGTTATCTCATGGATTTTTCAGTACCATATCATTATTTGGGGAAAACCCGACAGGAGAAATCATGAAAAATTATTACAAACACAAGAGAGTTTTAGTCACCGGTGCGGATGGTTTCATGGGTTCACACCTTACCGAAAGGTTGCTTGCAGAAGGTGCGAGAGTTTCTGTATATGTCAGGGGGAACTCTATGTCAGGAACTACTCAATATACCCTTAAGAATATAAAGCATCTGAAAAACAAGCTGGATGAAATCATTACCGGTAACATTTCCAGTACCGATGCAAAGGAGCTAGTTATAAAGAACAAACCAGAGATCATATTTCATCTTGCTGCCGATGCTTATGTGCCCAACTCTTTTGCCCATCCTATAGAAGTAATGGAGACAAATGTGATAGGTACATTGAATATTTTGCAAGCTGCAAAGGAAGGTAAAGGTATAAAGAGAATAGTATGCACTTCT
>Ga0187827_10004918_pt1 | contig 16075 bp, 13 predicted proteins | sample ETNtaG_39_FD_167969 | JGI IMG/M metagenome (GOLD analysis project Ga0187827, IMG submission 167969) | Marine microbial and viral communities from oxygen minimum zone, Eastern Pacific Ocean - ETNP2014_SV_150_PacBio MetaG (Illumina Assembly) | ecosystem: Environmental > Aquatic > Marine > Hypoxic...
TATAATTAAAGAACTTCAATTTAAAAAAAAGAAAAGTTATATGTTTTTAAGGCAAAATGAATCAATCAGAATACAGTCCAGAATAGCCAATGAGAATGGTATTAACGTAATTGATTTACATTCTGATTTTTTGAAGGCAAAAATGAATAATATTAAAACTTTCTATGATAATGTTCATCTTACACCAGAGGGGAATAAATTAATCGCAAGAAGATTAGCACTATATATTGAGCAAGAATTAGACAAGCAATACACGGAAACGATTAAGGAATAATATGAAAATCATACAGCTTATATGGAAATTTTATAGAAAATATACACTTCTTTTAATCTTAAATATATTTATGCTAACGTTTGTCTGTTTTGTCCAGGTTGCAAGTACTCTATTGATAGCTCCTGTTATAGATGTTTTCATTAATCCTGAGCTTAAAAACATCAGCTCGATAACACAACGATTATTTGGTTTACTAAATATGCTTAGTATTAGTGTAACAAAAATTAATATTTTAATTCTTTTTCTTCTGTCTAATGCTCTGCTTAGTGCTTCAATAATAGTTACAAACTGGTTAATTCTAAGAAACCAGTATGCAATGGTAAAGTCCCTGGCAGCAGAGACATTTAATGCTTTTTATAATGCCCGCTGGCACTTTTTCAATACCCAACGTTATGGTTCAATTCTAAATACATTAACCCACGAGATGGATAACGTTAGAAATGCCTTTGTTTCAGTTGGTGGTTTGCTTTCAGAGTTTATACGGGTAATGTTTTTTATAGCAGTACCCTTTTATATTTCATGGAAAATTACTTCTATTGCAGTTGTATTGGGATGTTTTTTTGTTTTGCCTTTTATGTTTTTTAATAGAACAAGTTACAGATTTGGTAAAGCACGCACCGTGTCATCTAATAAGGTTGTGGAGCTAATACATGAAAGCCTGGGGGCAGCAAAAGTGATTTTGGGGTATGGAAATCACACGAAATATGTAAGAAGATTTAATGAGGGTTTCAGTGAGCGTTGTAATTCGGAAATAAAGTCTCGAGTCTTAAAAAATGCGCTACCAAAGATCTTTGAGCCTTTTGGATGGATGACAATTATAATCACAATGTATATATCATCTGAGTATTCTAAGCTCACTATAGCAGAGATGGGCATTATAGGCTATTCTTTTTTAAGACTTCTTCCGCTGATAGGGGGGTTCACATCAATTAAACATTCCATCGCGAACTTCTATCCCAGTTATGAGCAGGTCGATTATATGAACAGACTGGCATGTGGTAATATACAAAAGACAGGTGATTTTATTTTTAACAGAATAAATGATGGCTTTGAATACAAAGGTGTAAGTTTTTCTTATCCTGGTCATAATCCTGTATTGAATGATATTAATATAACAATTAAAAAGGGCAAGATGACAGCAATTGTCGGTGAATCAGGATCTGGAAAGTCAACTCTAATTGACTTGCTTATTGGATTTTATGAACCTGATAAAGGGGAAATATTAGCAGATAAGAAGCCTTTACAGGAATTCGATATTTATTCTTTCAGACGACATGTTGGATACGTTCCACAGGACACGGTTTTGTTCAATGATACTGTTGAAAATAATCTCTTGTGGGGTAATGAAAAAGCATCTGGAAAGGAGATTGTAGAGGCTTGTAAATTGGCAAATGCAGATGAGTTTATTATGAATTTATCTGATGGGTATGATACTGTTATTGGGGAGAGAGGAGTAAAACTTTCCGGTGGAGAGCGTCAACGTATTGCCCTTGCCAGGGCATTGTTGAGAAAGCCGGAGCTATTAATTCTCGATGAAGCCACAAGTGCCCTTGATAGCCGCTCTGAATTGCTTATCAAGAGTGCGATTGAAAATATTGCCCATAAAACTACCTTAGTAGTAATAGCTCACAGGTTATCAACTATAATAAATGCTGATTCTATTTATGTTCTTCAGAAAGGTCGTATAGTAGGGCAAGGTACTTCTGCAGAACTACTTAACAATGACGGCAATTTTAGCCATATGGCTCAGCTTCAAGGTATCACTTCATAAATAGAGAGGTCAAAAAGAGTGAATCTAAAAAACAAGAAGGTTCTGCTGACAGGTTCTGACGGTTTCATCGGAAGTCACCTTGTTGAGAGGTTGCTGAAAGTGAACTGTCAAGTAAAAGCCTTTGTCTATTATAATTCTTTCAACTCTTGGGGCTGGCTTGATACTTTTCCAAAAGACAAGTTGAACGGTATTGAAATATTTGCTGGTGATGTCAGGGGTCCTTATTTTTAGAACTATGGCACAAGTGGTGAAATTTAAGAAAAGAGACTGAGATCTTTGAATAACTAACAACTGCGTCAATAAAAAGGAAAACCAATGAATGATAATATGATATATGATGCTTCTGCGGCTATAGGCGCCAGGGAATATCATAAAAAAACCGGCTTAACCCAACAACTTAGGAACGCAGAACAGGATTTTAAAAATAAATTCATTGATTATCAAGCAGGAGAAGGAAAAGTAAAAGATGAATATGTGGACAGAAGAAACTGCCCTTTATGTTGTAGTAATAGTGGAGATATTGTTTTTACAAAAAATGGTTTTGAACATGTTCGGTGTACGTGTGAAATGGTCTATGTTCCTAAGGTTCTAAAAAAAGAATTTCAAAATATTATTTATGCTAATAAAGCTTATGAGAGAGAAACACATGAATCTTTTAGGACAGAACCTAGAAGTTCTTTTATAAAAGCGGTTTATGAAGAAGGATTCAAGCTTGTTGAACAAACAGGAGTTTTGCATGGTTTATTATTAGATGTAGGGTCTAGCTCAGGCTTATTCATGGAGTGTGCTCTAAGTAGAGGATTTAAAGCGAAGGGTATTGAGCCTTCGCCTTATGCAGTAGAAGAAGCAATCAGGCGTGGATTGAATGTGTCTCAAGGTTATTTCCAAAAGGGGTTTGTGGCAGATAACTCTTTAGATATTGTCACCATGTGGGATGTATTAGAACACTGTAAAAATCCTGATGAAGTTTTATGTACTGCATATAGGGCATTAGTTCCCGGTGGAATAGTATTCCTGCAAGTTCCTAATATTATGGGGATTGCGCCAAGAATTATGAGGAAGGATTGTAATATGTTTACCGGATTTGGTCACATAAATCTATTCGGACCTGATACGTTAAAACGGATTTTGGATAAAAATATGTTTAAGGAGATCAAGATGCAGAGTGTAATATCCGAAATCTCCGTTATAAACAATTACCTGAATTATCATGATCCTTATGAAGGACCAAGCCGTGAAAAAGATAATATTTTAGGTGTTCTTGATATTGAAACTATACACAATAATCTTTGGGGATATAAGTTACAGGTTGTTGGGAAGAAAGAAAATTAGAAGTAATAGAACAATTCCAGTATCTCTTATTGGGGTGGAAGGATACGGTGCAAAGTTAACAAATATTATTAAGAGAACGCAGTTTTTGGAAATCGTTTCCTGTTATCATCCTGACAAGAATAGGTCTTGTGATGTTGCGAGTAAGATTGGTTGCAAGCCTGCATTGAATGAAAACGAAGCTATGTGTGATAATGGAGTGGAAGCTGTTATTATTGCAAGCCCTGATCCTTCACATTTTCATTATATTTTATTAGCCATTGAAAATAATTGTCACATTTTTGTAGAAAAACCGATGGTTTCAAAATGGAAGGAAGCCCTCATAGTTGAGAAAAAATTGGCATCTCATAAAGGAATTTTCTTTGTGGGGCATAATATGAGGAGAGAGGCAGGTTTTCGCCTTATTAAAAAGGAATATAATTCGGGGTTACTTGGTCAGCTGGTTACGTTTCATATAAGTTTATCTCATGGTGGTGCATTTAACTGGAGTGAAAATTATTGGAGAGCCAATCCTGAACTTTGCAGAGAAGGTCCGCTTCGTGTAAATGGAGTTCATATCAGTGATGTTCTGGAATATCTTTTCGGTCCAATAGATAGTGTGTATGCAAAAATAGCCAATAATTATTCTCCCCATTCAACACCTGATTCAGGATTTGCCATGATACAGATTGGTAAAGTATATGGAAGTATATGTACCAATTGGATTGTGCCTTCAATAAATTCTTTTCAATTTCAATTCACGAATGCCATTATTGATTACGATTTAAAAAGATTCATAATTCGTTATGGCATGGACGAGAATTGTGTTCCGACACCTTCAAAAGAAGTTAAATTGCCTGAAATAAATAGTAGGGAAGATCAATTTAGAGAATTCGCCACGGCGATTCATGGAGAATCGGATGTTGAAACAAGTTTTCACCAGGGAATGAGAGCTGTAATGTTTTTTGAATCTTGCTACCGGTCTTATGAAATGAATCGTCCGGTTAAATTAGGGGAATTATTACGTTGAGTTATTTGACATTTGAAGAATATCGCATGCTTTGGGATCTGGTTTCAAGGAGACCTTTTTTAACGGGCTTTCCTATTCATTTAGATATAGAATTGACCTCGCGATGCAATCTCAGGTGTGAGATCTGCTTTCAACGGCATATGGAAGAAAAAAGGGAAGATATGCCTGTTGAGACCTTTAAAAAAATAGTGGATGAAGGTGTTGAGGAAGGGCTGTGTTCCGTGAAACTGCAATCACGTGGAGAATCAATGATTCACCATGATCTTCTAGATTTGCTGGCTTATACTAAGAAACGGGGAGTTCTTGACGTCCATATTACTACAAACGGACTGTTATTAAATGATAATATGATTAAAGGACTTGTAGAAAGCGGGCTCGACCTTTTTATTCTTTCCTACGATAAAGAACATGCAGAAGCTACTGCCATGACGCTGGAAGAATATACAAGGTTTTTGCAGGATGTTATTAAAAAAATTGATAAGGAAAGAAAAAGATGTGAAAGTCACCTCAAGATCAAAATACAGACCTGTGTAAAAGATTATACACAGGAAAATATTGAATTGTTAGAGAAAGAAAATAGAAAAATATTTCCGGAAGCAGATATGGTGTTGATAAATCCAATATATATCTCATACGAAGACGACCCCCACCTTCTAGATCTTGAAGATCATGACTTTTTTCCCTGTGCATATCTTTGGCAAAGGCTGACTGTGTATGCGGATGGTTCGGTCACCACCTGCAGCCGTGATTATAACTGCAAATATAACCGTATCGGGAATATTGAAACAAGCAGTATCAGGGAACTCTGGCATTCACCTACGATGAGAGACTTAAGAAAGCGCCATTTGCAGCGAAGGAGACAAGATTTTCATATCTGCGCACTCTGTGAAAACTATCTGATTAACCGAAAGACAGGGTTGCCTGGAGCGGGTTGTACGGGTATCGTTTACGAAATGGACAAAAACCAAGAATCGTGATAATTGCTATACACCAACCGGAATTCATACCATGGCTGAAGTTCTTTGATAAAATGAAAAGAGTTGATAAGTATATTGTTTTCGATCACGTTCAATTTAAAAAACGATACTTTGAGAACAGGAACCGGATAAAACAGGGAAATACTGCCGTATGGCTTAGCATCCCTGTCAAAACAAAAGGGAAATATTCACAAAGAATTAGTGATGTGGAAATAGATAACATCTCTTCCTGGCAAAAGAAATCATGGGAAAAAATAAGGTATTGTTATTTAAAAAGCCAATATTTTAAGGAATATTCTAAAGAACTAGAAGTTTTGTTTTTGTTAAAACAATATGAAAAGTTAATAGATTTTAATTTGAAGTTTATCGAATGGTTTCGAAAAGTTTTAAATATTGACACCCCTATGGAGTTTTCTTCAAATATGAATGTCGAAGAATTTAAAGCCAGTGAACTCATACTTGAAATCTGCCTTCGTACTGGGGCAACAGAATATCTCTGCGGACTGTCAGGGAAAGATTATTTGAAATTGGATAACTTTAATGCTGCGGGGGTCAAGGTAATATCGCAGGAATTTGAACACCCCAAATACAAACAGAATGGCCGGGAGTTTATCCCCTACCTTTCTACACTTGATCTGATATTTAACTGTGGTTCTGAGAGCAAAAATATTCTTTTTAATAAATCAGGTTATTAAAAGTATGAATGAAAATCCTAGAAATCTTTTTTAATTATTTTAAATAGCAAATTATTATGAAAACAGTATATATTAACGGCAAGCCCGTTGGCAAAGGATATCCCACTTATGTGATTGCTGAAATAGGAATAAATCATAACGGTGACATAAAACTTGCCAAAGATACTATTGACGCCGCTGTTAAGAGCGGTGCTGATGCCGTAAAGCTCCAGACATATAGTACAGAGGGGTTTATCCATCCCGAAAATCCCATTTTTAATGCTGTTAAGTCTTGCGAGCTTACAAAAGATGAATATATTGAACTTTTCGACTATACTCGAGGCAAAGGATCTGTAGTCTTTTCCTCCCCGGAATGCCTTGAGGATATAGAGTTTTTAAAAAGGCGAAATCCTCCTGCAGTAAAAATCGCTTCAATGGATATGAATTACCGGCAATTTGTAAAAACGGTTGCTGGCATTGGGAAACCGGTAATACTGTCTACAGGGATGAGTTTCTTCCACGAAGTGGCAAATTCCATGCGATGGATAGAGGAAGCAGGCAACGACCAAATTGTTTTGTTGCACTGCGTATCCTGCTATCCCACTCCACCAGAAGAGTGTAATCTGTCCGTTATCCCCATGCTTGCCACCGCATTCGGATATCCTACAGGCTTTTCAGACCATACCGTTACCCTGGATGTTCCTTTTGCTTCAGCCTGTTTGGGAGCCAATGTTATTGAGAAACATTTTACTCTTGACAAGAATCTTGAAGGACCGGACCATGGCGGTTCCGCAAATCCGGAAGATCTGAAAACCTTAATTGGTTGGCTGCGTAATTTTGAAAATGCCCTTGGCAATGGTCTTAAGAAACCAAGCAAATCTGAAGAGGTTGCAAGGCTCAAGAAAAGGAGAAGCGTTTTTGCAAAGAAAGAATTGTTTCCCGGTGATACTTTATCAGAGACCGATATTCACTTTCTGACTCCTTCATTGCCTGAAAGCCAGTTAGAGAGTCTTGAAAGTTTTTTGGGCAGAACCGTCAAAATCGAGATTCCGAAAAACGGAATAATCACGTCAGAAGTTTTAGACTAAGAACAATCATGTCAACTTTTGTCCTTTTCAGAGCTGACGGTGGTAGCACATATAGCATGGCTATGGGACACCTCTTCAGAAGTGTCCGGTTGGCAGGTGTTTTATCTGAAAAAGGTGTTAATTGTCTTTTTGTTATGAAGAACTTTCCCGAAGGTGTAAAGTATGTAACAGATTCCGGCTTTAAAGTAAATCTGATGGCCCCTGACATTTCAGAAGCAGAAGAAGTATTGTATGTTGTTTCACTTGCCAGGCAATTAGGTGCACTCCTATATATTGATATACGGTTTTCTATTAAAAGATTAATCGAAGCGGCAAACAATGAAAATATACCTACTGTTGTTTATGAGGATGTTTGTGATGAAAACATACAGCCTTCCGTACTAATTAATCCTTCTCTTCTGGCACAAAATAAAGAAGGATATGCAGGAAGAGGCAATACGGAACTTTTGCTCGGAACTGATTATCTTGTTTTGGATCCGATTGTTGACAATTACGCCCGTTCCGCTTTTTCATCGAAAATAAAGAACCTCTTTCTTTGTTTTGGCGGTGCAGATCCCTGCAACATTTCTAACAGAGTATTGAAAATTTTACTAAAAAAAGGGGGAGATTATTTGATTACCCTTATACTTGGCCCTGCTTTTAAATTTCATTCAGAGATTGAGGAGACTATAAAATTAATGGATTTTAGCAAGAGGGTGAAAGTGATTTCAAATTACAGAGAATTGTATTCGATTCTTTCGAGGGCTAATGCTGCTATTACTGCAGGAGGAACAATTGCTTACGAATCTGTCAGTCTAAATATCCCAACCCTTGTTTTGCCTTCAATTGATTATGAAGCGCGAAATATGTCTCCCTTAATTGATGCAGGGTTCATTGACGGCATAAAGGAAGATATTGCTTATGTAGAGGATGGAATTTTAGAAAAAAAGATTGATTACTTTATTGAAGATGCTTGTATACGGAAGAAACTATTTGATAAATCATTTTCTAAAAAACTATCAGGTGGAATTTACAAGGTTATAGAAAAGATTTGTGAAGTTCAGCGCTTGCATGAGATTGCTTCGAACTAAACAAATTAAGTTAATGGAAGCTTAAATAATATATGTCGAGAGAACAGATAACTATATTAGGATTGAACGATTCCAATTCTGCGGCGGCAATTATCCAGGATGGAAAACTAATAGCTATGGCAAGGGAAGAGAGGTTTAATAGAATCAAATTTGACGACTCGTATCCGACACAAGCCGTAAACTATTGTCTAAAGGAGGCTGGTGTTACCCTGAAGGAATTAGATCACGTTGTATTTGCCTGGAACCCAGGCCATGAACTTGAGCCACAGGATTCAGCAGCAGCGGTGCGGTATCATAAACATTTTCTCCACTATATTCCAAACAACCTGATTCGACACATCGGTGGAGACAAGAAAAATAAAAGAATCACCGGTATTTCGGAGCAGATCCGGTTTCTTGAGGGAGATATTGTTCTTCATTTTTTACCGCATCACCCATGTCATGCCGCCAGCAGCTTTTTTACTTCTCCTTATGAAAAAGCGGCAATTTTAACTATTGACGCTTATGGGGACGATGTTACCTCAGAATGCTTTCTTGGTGAGGGTAATAAGATGCGATCAATTGGCCAGACCCTTTTCCCACATTCCATGGGACAGGTTTATGCGGCGGTTACCCAATTCCTCGGTTATAGTGCAAACTCCGATGAATGGAAGGTTATGGGATTAGCGTCATATGGAAATCTTGAATATTATGACCGCTTTGCCAAGGTTTTTTGGTTTGATAAAGAAATGGGTGAATTACGGCTTGACCTTGACTATTTCAAGTTCTATCTATGGCACCCAAGGAGATATTCAGATAAGTTTATAAAAGTTTTTGGCCCTGAAAGGTATCCAAATGATGAACTAGCCAAATGGCATTGGAACATTGCCGCGAGTTTTCAGAGAAGAGTTGAAGATGTTGTACTGGAAATGTGTACTTATCTCCATGAAAAGACAGGAGCAGACAATCTTTGCCTTGCTGGTGGTGTCGCCATGAACAGTAAGATGAATGGACGAATTCTCTTGGAGTCTCCTTTCTCAAAAGTTTGGGTACAGCCAAGTGCCGATGATGCTGGTGGTTCTATTGGTTCCTGTTTTTATTATTGGCATCAAGTGCTTGGGAAAAAGAGAAGTTTTGTGATGGATCATGATTACTGGGGCCCCGGATACTCCAATGTAGAAATAAAGCAGGCTCTGGATGATTCCCTTGTGAAATATGAATATTTAGAAGATATTGAACAGGAAGCCGCTAAAGCGCTGGTTGATAATAAAGTGATTTGCTGGTTCCAGGGAAGAATGGAGTCGGGACAACGCGCTCTGGGAAACAGGTCTATTCTCGGGGACCCACGTGACCCAAAGATGAAAGAAAAGATCAATAAACTTGTAAAACATAGAGAATGGTATCGACCTTTTGCTCCATCTGTTATAGAGGAATCTCAAAGTGAATTCTTTGCGAATAGTATGTCCAGCCCTTTTATGCAATTGGTTTTGCCTGTTAGAAAGGACAAACAGGATGTTATCCCTGCAGTAACTCACGTGGACGGTTCAGGCAGATTACAAACTGTTCAGAAAGACGTTAACCCGCGATATTGGAAATTGATTAATGAATTTAAAGAGCTTACTGGCATTGGTATCGTACTGAATTCATCATTCAATGATAATAACGAACCGATTGTCTGTTCACCGAAGGATGCTATAAGGACTTTTTTTTGTACTGGTTTGCATGAGTTGTATATCGGAAACTATAAAGTGTGGAAATCATGAGTACACTAAAAAGGATTTACGGCAACTATACACTGGCAGGAATGGTGCATCTTGTTCTCGCCAGGGCTACAGCTGCTGTTGTTGGAAGAATCTGCTCATCGCTTGAACCTTTTAATAACTGCAAGGATGCATTTGCTGTGTAGTCTTAGGTTTCCCTATCCCCATGACTCAAGTGAACGGTACTGTCTTGCCGCGGAATCCAAAGAAGATTGGGAGATGATCAGACAATTTAAGAAGTACTTTAAGACTGGTGAACTGTTTGTTGTATCGTCACAAAATACTCCGGCTATACAGGGGGTAACCGTCATTCCCTATGCTGGTATTGTTGATAAAGAATTCAGAACTGTTGTTATTCCAACTTCTGTAGGGGAAGTGACGATTGAAAACAAACTGAGGAAATTGAATGAGGATACAGGTTATTTGTTCAGCATATGGGATCCACACAATTATCTTAAAACTTGCTACATTTTAGAAGGGCGAGTGAAGAGTTTCCCAGAAGGATTTGTTCCTCATCGTTACGGTGATATAGAGTTGTGGGTTTCCATGGGGAACATAATTCTTTCCAGTTACTACGCCAATTGGGTTTACGCTAACTATCTCCTTGCAAATGAAATCAAGGATGGGATGAGTGTTCTTGATATGTGGGCAGGTTCAGGGAGTTTGGGGTCCTTCTGTGAGAGTCGAAGTAGTATTTTTATCAGTTTTGTAGACATTAATTATTTTGCAATACTTTCGATGAAAAAGACAATGGAAATAAACCTGGCGCTGAAGGGTGAGGTATGGCTTTCAGATGTTTTCGGAAATGTACCTGAAACAGAAAAATTCGATCTAATATGTAGCCGGAAAAATCCTACAAATTTCATCACTATAGGCGGTAGAGACAATGAGTGGAGTAGCCATATTTCTTTTTTTACCAATGCGTCACGTTACCTTAATGAAAATGGAAAGATATGCATTGTAGAATCTATATGTAACGTTAAGAAGAAACATAGTGATGAGTTTGTTGAAAATTTCTATAGAAATTTTGACAAAGTTTATCCAGAGTTAACACTTGTTAGTATAAAACCGTTGTCAGGGACATTTTTATCAATGATTACCATAGTAAAAAGGTAAATGTTTAGTACTAACCATTGAGGAAATGAGTACTATTCGGGAAATGTCAACAATGTAATATAAATACATTATGACTAGCTCTGCCATGAAAACTAAGATTAATGTTACTCAATTAAACATGGATGAAGCTGAAAAGCAGCGGCTTTGGGAAGAAAAACGGAGGTATCCATTACATTATTTCCAAAACCGCTTCCAGTGGTTTAATTATCCAAAATGGAACTACGTAGCGCCGTTTCCCCTTCATGTAGATTTTGAGGCCAGTTCGAACTGTAATCTTACGTGTCCCATGTGCTTTAGAAGGTATATGGAAAATACAGGTGATTTTACCGATATGAGTTATGATCTTTATAAGAAAGGAATTAACGAATGCGCGGAAAATGAGCTTTATTCAATTCGCCTGAGCTGGAGGGGGGAGTCTACAATTCATCCGCAGTTGATTGAGATGATAGAGTATGCCAGGAAATCAGGTATTAAAGAAATATCATTTCTTTCTAACGGGTTCGGATTAAATGAAGAGTTTTCCATGAAGCTCATAAAGGCCAGATTGGATTACATAACCATAAGCGTGGATGGCCTCAGGGAAAATTATAATAAAATTCGTAGTCCGCTTGATTTTGATGAAACAGTGGCCAATATTAAATACCTTCATGAGCTTAGAGAAAAATATGGAGATGGTTTTCCCAGAATAAAGGTGCAGGGAATTTTTGAATATTTTAGGGGTGAGGAAACAGAATATTACAATACATTTAAACCGATTACGGATAACATCAGTTTTAATGTAAAACATGACTATCAACTGCGCAACCAGAAACAGGAAGAGAATCTCTTTTGTCCATATCTCTGGCAAAGGCTTACTATAACTGCTTCCGGATTAATACCACTTTGTGTTTCAGATTGGGATACTGAGATCGAGTTGGGAAACCTTGCCGATACTACTATTAAAGAGGTATGGTTGGGAGAAAAGATGGAAGAGATGAGAAAAACACAGCTGGAAGATCGTCGATTGGAATTAAGACCCTGCCAAAAATGTATCAGGACAAAAGATGCAGATGTTACTGCATTCGTTAAAAGTTAAATAATAGTGTATTCGGTGGATAATTTCTTTTATTTATTTTTTTGTAAACATGATAGACAGGAGAAAATTTAGATGAAAGTACTTGCAATAGGGGCACATTTTGATGATGTAGAAATTGGATGTGGAGGAATGCTCCTCAAAAGAGTCGCCCAGGGAGATAAGGTTAGTATACTGACCATTACGAATTCGAAATATGAAAAGCCGCATAATAACGATTCCAGGTATGCTGAAATTGCCAGGGCAGAGGCCCAGGAAGCCGCAAAGCTTATTGGGGCGGAACTCACATGTCTTGATAAAGAACCTCTTAATTTAGTTCATAACGAAGGGTTCTCTTATGAGTTTGACAAAGTAATCAATAGAGTTGAACCTGATATAGTCCTAACACACTGGAGTGGCGACTTCCATTCAGACCATGCAGCAGTTGCTTTATCTTCTGTTAGAGCGGCAAGACGCGTGGGTACTATATTACAGTATCGAAGCAACTGGTACAGTACAGAAGAGCTATTTAATGAGAATTACTTTGTGGACATAAGCGATTATTTGGAAAGAAAACTCGAAGTTATTAGAGTTTATAAATCCGTTCTTGCGCTGACAGAATATTCCTGGATTGAATTCGTCGAAAAGCAAAATCAATCAATAGGCCTTAGACTGGGTGTAAAAGCCGCAGAGGCCTTCACTTGTTTAAAGTTTACGGAATGGTAAGTGATAATAGACCCCTATTGGTTATCACGGCTCGTTTCGGATCGAAAAGATTTCCTGGAAAAGTACTGAGACCCTTCTGGAAAGACTATTCCATCCTCGAATTCCTCATCAAACGTTTGCAGACCAGACAAGAGACTTCCCGTATAACTCTAGCTACCGTAAATTCTCGTGAAAACGATCCTGTTGCCAAAATTGGAAATAAATGTGGAGTAAAGGTGGTAAGGGGGCCCGAGAAGAATGTTTTGGAAAGAGTCTCTCTGGCTGTTAAAGGAGAAGATGCTGCATATATTGGAAGAGTAACGGCCGACAATCCTTTTACCGACCCTGAACTCTTCATTCTTCAATGGGAGGCGATGAAGAATGTAAATGCCGATTATTCATATTGCAAAGAATCTCCAAACGGAAGTGCTACTGATATATGGACAGTTGAGAGTTTTGAGGCCTCTGTCGAAAATGCCTCTACTAATTATGAACTTGAGCACATAAATGCGTGGGTATGGGATCATCCCGAACTTTACAAAGTCCTGTGGTTTATCCCACCCCAAAAATACATAAGTCCTGACTTAAGCCTTAGTATTGATACAAAAGATGAGTTTGTGTGCGTGGGCAACTGTGCTATGAGTTTTGAAGATCCTCTTAGAGCAAGCATAAACGATCTCATAAAAATTACATTTCATAAGAAGAAAACGTTTCCATAAATTTAAATAATGGATCCTAACTGTCCAAATTAGCCGAAGGCAAGTATAATTGCACATAAGGTTTAATTGTTAATAGGTAACGAGTCAAATGAAGAAAAATATTGTTCTTTGTGATTTTAATCACACAATGATGGGCGTCCACAACGAAGTAATGCCATTAGGCATTGGGCATATAGGATCATTTATAATGCAGAACTATCCCGGTATGGTAGATATTCGTCTTTACAAATTTGTTGATGAGTTTCTGGATGATATTAAGATATTTAAACCTGACTTGATGGGTTTGGCTTTGTATTCGTGGAACACAAAACTTAATCTTCATATCGCCAGACATACTAAAAATATATTTCCTGAGTTAATTGTTATTGGAGGAGGCCCTAATATTCCGTCATCTAGGGATGAAACACTGCGATTTTTTAATAAACATCCATTCGTTGACATTATTATAGATAAGGATGGAGAAATACCTTGTTCTCAAATTGTTCAAAGAATACTTCATGATGATAATAGAGAAGAACTCATACATAGTAACATACCTGGAACTTCCATGTTTGATCAAAATAATAATGAACTTATTCAAAATAGTGTAGGAGCAAGAATCAACAGCCTTGATGAAGTACATTCCCCATATATAAATGGTTTGATGTCCAAGTTTTTTAAGTATAGCCATATAAAGCTTGCTCCATTTATAGAAACAAATAGAGGTTGCCCACATACATGCACATTTTGCTATGCTTCAGGTGAGTACTATTCAAAATTGATTTGGGCTTCAATTGATAAACTTAAACAAGAACTCGAATATTTTGGATTACACTTTAGAAATCAACATAATGTACGTCTGTTTGTTGCTGATAATAATTTTGGTATATATGAACAAGATTGCAAATTTGCAGAGTTAGTAAGAGGAATACAGGAAAAATATAACTGGCCGAGGTACGTGTACACTACAACGGGAAAAATAAGACCTCAGAAGATTTTAGAAACCGCAAGCAAATTCAAATGGGGATTTAAGATCGATATGTCACTGCAATCTTTGGATGATAAGGTTTTAAAAAATATAAAAAGAAAAAACATTGAGTTTGATAGGCGCATACAATTACAAAATGAAGGAAAGAAAAAAGGGCTCCATTCTACTACGGACATTATTTTAGGGCTTCCGTACGAAACAAAAGAGACATTTCTGCTTGGCATAAAAAAAGTATTGGGAGCGGGAATAGATAAAATTACAGTTATTACTTTAATTAAACTTAACGGAACCACTTTAAAAGAACAATTAAATAAACATCCTAAAAACTATTTGTTTAAACATAGAATAGTACCTCGACAAATAGGTATATATTTTGGTGAACCTATTTTTGATGCTGAAGAAGTTGTTGTTCAAACACCTACTTTATCGTTTAGTGACTATTTGTATTGTAGGGGATTTTCCTTAATTATTCAAAGCATTCACAATACGGCGTTATTTCCAGAACTGGAGAAATTCTTAAAAGAAAATAATGTGCATGTGTTTGATTGGCTGTTAAATATATATGAACGCTTAAGAAATGAAAGCACAGTATTGGCAAGTGTGCTAACTTTATTTTTAGAAGAAACGACAAATGAACTTTTTGATTCAGAGGAAGCATTACATAAATACTATCAACAGGACAATAAAATTAATAAACTTTTATCATATGACCTTAGTGCAAATTTATTGGCTAAATATACAAATAAATTAATTTCTAGAGACTTTCCTTCGTTAGTAGAGTTAGCAATAAAAACTGCTGCATATCTTTTAAACAAATCGCATAAGAAAAATGATTTATCAATAATTTTAGATGATTTTAACAGGCTATATATAAATTCTAGGAATATTGAACAAATAATTAACAATGGCACAAAGCTAAAAGAAAAGACGTATATCAATTTAACTTACGATATAATGAGATGGTATCATGATAGCAATACTGTGGAAATCAGGAATTACAAAGAAGATAGTATTCAATATTTAATTTCCTTTTCAAAAGACCAATTTTTCTTTTTTAAATCTTTAATTGCCTTAAATGAAAAGGATTTTGAAGTTAAAATGCAATATTATATTAATCATAAAGCTCAGGATTTGTTTCCTACTGTAGAGAAGGCTCCTTAAAGTTTAGTTCTCAGTATAAAAAGAAAGGTTTACTGTCTTCGTTTGATCATTGCAAGGGATTTTCGCATCACCATCTTGATCATTACAAAGTTCTCTGGTCTGTCCCTCCCCTCAAATACATAAGCACCAACTTAAGCCTTAGTATTGATACAAACAATGAGTTTGTGTGTGTGAGCAACTGTGCTATGAGTGTTGAAGACCCTCTTAGAGCAAACATAAAATATCTTATAAAAATTAGTATGTCATAGGAATAGAATTATGGGTTAAACCAAATACATAATCATAAAACTAGCTTATTTGAACGTATTCAGATCAAACATGATAAATAAAATATCTTCCAGTCGTCCTAAAATATTACTTGTGTATCCTCCGAATTCAGGCGCGCGTCCTGGAATTAAGGGTATATATTATCCGTTGGGTATAGG
>Ga0187827_10004919_pt1 | contig 16075 bp, 13 predicted proteins | sample ETNtaG_39_FD_167969 | JGI IMG/M metagenome (GOLD analysis project Ga0187827, IMG submission 167969) | Marine microbial and viral communities from oxygen minimum zone, Eastern Pacific Ocean - ETNP2014_SV_150_PacBio MetaG (Illumina Assembly) | ecosystem: Environmental > Aquatic > Marine > Hypoxic...
TTTCATCTCCCCAAAAAACCAAAAAAGTAGTCGTCGGCGTCTCGCCGAGTCATATAATGCTGAAAGATGCAGGAATTAGTGACGTACAAATGCGATGAAATATCGACCTTGAACGGACATAAATAGCCGCTGTATTCTTTACCAGCTCACGCAGTGTATCCTATATTGATGTATTGTAAAGAGTAGATTCATTAATATGGGACTACTTCATTATCAATATCGATGATGAAGACCTTGTGGTTTATCAGCTATTTTTCTGTACTTGTATAGTCTGGGCTAGATCCGAAGGATCACTTTGTATGGTTACTTGAGGTCTTACCGGCACTCATCGGGCTCTTTATTCTGGCAGTCACCTACCGTTCTTTTCATCTTACAAGCCTTCTCTACATTCTGATTCTCATGCACTGTGTCATTTTGATGGTTGGCGGGCACTACACCTATGCCGAAGTCCCTTTGTTTGAACTCCTGAAACCAGTATTCAATTTTGAAAGAAATAATTACGATAAGGTCGGTCACTTCATGCAGGGTTTTGTTCCGCCATGATCGCTAGGGAGATCATCATTCGGCGGCAGCTGGTTGTTGCGCAGGCGAATGGGAGTATTCTTTATTCTCAGTGTCTGCCTGGGCTTTAGCGCCTGCTATAAAATCATGGAATGGTCCGTGGCCGTTGTCTCTGGCGAATCGGCTGAGGCGTTTCTGGGTCTACAGGGGTATGCCTGGGATACACAATCCGGTATGGCCTTTGCGCTGTTGGGAGCCATTACGGCCATGACTTTTCTCGCCCGGCTAGATGACCGGCAATTAGAAAGCTTAGGGAGTAAAGGAAATGAGTAGAAGTAAATTCAGTGGTTTTGGAGCAGACACTCTGAAATTTCTGCGGCAACTGGCAAACAACAACAACCGTGACTGGTTTACCGAGAACAAAACACGCTATGAACAAAGTGTTGTAGACCCGGCATTTAAGTTCATTTCGAGAATGGGGGATGAGCTGCAATCAATTAGCAGTCATTTTGAGGCAATTCCCAGAAAACAGGGTGGGTCCCTGATGCGTGTCTATCGTGATACGCGCTTCAGCAAGGACAAGACACCCTATAAAACGAATATTGGTATTCAGTTTCGCCATGAGGTGGGTAAAGATGTTCATGCACCTGGATATTACGTGCATATTGAACCGGGCAATATTTTCGTCGGTGTGGGTATGTGGCATCCAGAATCAGGTGCACTTCGTGCTATCAGGGAACGAATTGCAGGTAAGCCCGACGACTGGAAAAAAATTATCACCAACAAAACCTTTAAGGCGACCTATGAGCGCCAGGGTGATTCCCTGAAAAACCCACCTCGAGGATTTGATTTGGATGCCCCTCATATGGAGGATCTCAAAAGAAAGGACCATATTGCGGTGATGAATTTTCCTCCCGCTGATATATCGGATGCCGCGTTTCCCCAAAAACTGGCCAGTGCATTCAAGATGGCATCACCCTATATGGAGTACCTGTGTAAATCCGTAGGTGTACCTTTCTGACCGGACGCGTTGAACGTGGGCTTACCTGCATGGCGCCTTCATGAAATATCCAGGCAAGCTGGTTATTCTGTGGATATAGATATCAAGCGGGTTATCCGAGGAGGCTCCTTCCTTCCCTGGGTGGTTGTTCTCTATACCTGGTGTTGTCGTTGTGGCATTTGGCGGCATTTCTCCATCGGCGAAAAAACTGGCTACATCTTGCTAAAACAGTCGCGAATCTGCCCAACAAAAATCTCAGGCTGCTCGAACGCGGCAAAATGACCGCCCTTGTCCAGTGTCTCGAAATGAACAAGGTTCGTGTAGGTTTTGCTTGCCCAGCGCTTGGATGCCCTGAATATTTCCTTCGGGAATATGCTGCAACCCACCGGCACAGTTATTGGATCAGCACCCTGAGTGGCACTGCCAAAACTCTCCCAATAAAGCCGTGCGGAAGAGGCGCCCGCATCGGGTAGCCAGTACATCATGACGTTATCCAGGAGTTCATCCCTTGAGACAATATTTTCCGGATGCCCATCACAGTCCATCCACTGGTAGAACTTTTCAATGATCCAGGCAGCCTGCCCTATAGGTGAGTCTGCCAATCCATAGCCGACGGTTTGTGGTCGCGTGCTTTGCTGCTTTGAATAACCTGAATCATGGTCCTGGTAGAATTGCATACTGACAAGTGCGCTTTGTTCCTGTTCAGTCAGGTCGCCCATGGTTTCCGGGTCTGGGGGCACGATCGGCATATTCAGATGGATTCCCTGACAATTACCAAGGTTCTGAGCGCCGATTGCGTTCGTGACCAGCGATCCCCAGTCACCACCCTGGGCGTAGTAGGCCTCGTAGCCCAGATTAACCATTAGCGTGTTCCAGGCTGTGGCGATCTTCTCTATTTTCCAGCCAGGCTTGTCAGGCTTGTCAGAAAATCCATAGCCTGGCAGGGTCGGGCAAACGAGATGAAATGCGTCCTCTTCAGAGCCGCCGTGGGCTTTTGGATCCGTAAGTGGGCCGATTGCTTTTTGAAACTCCACAATGGAACCAGGCCAGCCATGGGTAAGAATCAGCGGTTTTGCGCTCTCGACCGGTGACTTGATATGCAGAAAATGTATCCCAAGTCCCTCGACTTCAGTCTTAAATCCATCCCACCTGTTTAGTAAGCTTTCACGAGTCTTCCAGTCATAATCATTGAGCCAGTATTGGTGAATCTCCTTCATGTAGCTAAGCGGAATCCCCTGGCTCCAATCATCTGGCGTTTCCTCATCGGGCCAGCGAGTCATGCCAAGGCGTAGTTTCAAGTCTTTGATTTCTGTATCAGGTATTTCAATTTTGAAGGGGGAGATATCTGTCATGGGTCACCTTTATTGCGGAGCCTTGGGTTAGTCTTGTACTTTAATGACGACTTTGCCTATTGCCTTCCTGTCCAGCATTCTCATCATTGCGTTTCCAGCCTTGGCAAGCGGGTAGGATTCTCCCGCTGTTGGATTAAGTCTTCCCGCAGCAATCCATTCCAGCAATGTTGTGAGGACGGGCCTCGCTTCACCGGGGTTCGCCGCGATGAACCCGCCCCAGTTAACTCCTCTGATAGAGCATCTTTTTAGGAGGGTCAGGTTAAGAGGAATCCGGGCTATTTCGCCCGCCGCGAATCCAACCACCAGGAACCTGCCATCTGGTCCAAGTGAACGCAGTGCTGGTTCAGAATAGTCGCCACCAACCGGGTCATATACCATGTTGAGTGGCTTGCCATTCAACACCTCCTTCAGCTCATCGCGCCAATTCTTCACCGAATAGTTCACGACATGATCGGCGCCGGCCTCAATGCTGGCATCTCGCTTTTCCTTGGTTGAAGCGGCAGCGATGACATGTGCACCCATCGCCTTGGCAACATCAACTGCAGCAACGCCCACGCCTCCACTGGCACCAAGAATCAGGATGGTTTCTTTCTCCTTGAGGTCACCCAAATGAGACAGGGCGTGGTATGCGGTACAGTAGTTCACTAGGAAACCAGCGGCAGCCTCAGACGACAGGGCTTGGGGTATTGGAACGCAATCGTTTTCAGATAAACAGATTTTCTCTGCAAGGCCACCTCTCGAAGGCGTAGCGAGAACCCGCTGGCCAACTCTCAGGTGTTTTACATCGTCGCCTACTTTTTCAACTGTGCCTGAAATTTCGTTGCCGGGGATAAAGGGAACCTGCGGTTTTACCTGGTACTGGCCCGCCACCGTGAGTGCATCCACGAAACCAAGGCCAGTCGCCTGAATAGTGAGAATAACGTCCGTTGGCCCTGCGCTGGGTTCACCTACTTCCTTTATCTTCAGTTTATCGGGGGAGTCATAACTTTCACAAACTATCGCGCGCATGATTTTGTTGCTGCTTTATGTGGAGAAAGTCATGTTAAGTGATATGCATTTATGTTGCCACACCAGACGGGCGAATTGATCTACCTGATCATCTGCTATTCCCGGAAAAGTCCTTTTCCTGTAGCTGTTTCGGCGAGAAGTTCACCGGTCTGGTGGGTTTGCAGACTCACCAAGAGGGCAACTTATCCACGTTTGCCTGCCTGGCTAACGAGATAAGTATGCCCCGTGATGGGTCAGGGTTAAATAACGCCGGCGTAAAGATCCAACCGTTCTGTACGGACGATTTAGCTGTGGCTATTCTATATGGCGAACAATATCCTGGAACTGATCAAATATTTCTTCTTCCATGTAGTCCCGGAATTCACCCGCATCAAAGAATGCACCATGGCATTGCGGGCAAGATTCAAACTTGATTTCATAGGGCTCGGTATGCAGCACATGGCTCATTTTTACATTGCACTTGGGACACGGCACATCCGGGATTTCGTTGAACCTTGCGCCGACAAATTCATCACCGATGTCTATTGCGTCAGCACCTTCATGAGCTTTCAGGTCTTCCTTCTCGAGGTGATCGAAAAACACCCAGCAACAATCGGAACAGCGATCTATTTCAATTCCCTGGTAGTCTATAACCGTCATATCGGCTAGGTACTTTGGACATTGCATGGTTATTCATCTATTTCAGAAGCCAAAAATTCAAATGTTCGATCGAAGGACTCAATATCACTTGCTGCGATAACGGCACAAAAATCAGTGACACCAATGTCTTTGAGTTGCTGTATATCACCCCTTAGTTCTGTTTCATCTCCAGCTATTGCTAGTTCTGCCGGCCCAGCGACTCCTTCCTTGTCCAGCATAGACCGATAAGAAGGTAGCATACCGTAAACCTGCAATGCCTTTGATATGTGCTCACGTGTTCCTTCAGGGTCGTTGGTCAGGACGATTGGGAACCCGGCTGCTATTGTGGGGTCTGGCTTTCCAGCGGCACTTGCTGATTTGCGGATGGTCGGGATGACATAGTCTGCAAGGGTGCCAGGTCCCGTCATCCAGGTCATAGTGCCATCAGCCAATTCGCCCGCCAGCTTTAACATAACTGGACCGAGAGCCGCTACAAGTAGTGGTACGGGCTGGTAGCCAGGTACCTGCAAGGTGACATTATTGCTGTTAAATTGTTCGCCAGCGTAGGTGACGGTCTGTCCTTTCAGCAAAGGCCCAAGGATGGTGAGGTATTCCTTCATGTGCTTCGCTGGCTTATCGTAGGACAGTCCAAACATACCTTCAATCACGATCTGGTGAGAAAGCCCTATGCCCAGTGTGAATCTTCCGCCAGCAGCCGCACCTGCGGTGAGTGCCTGCTGAGCGATTGCAGTGGGATGGCGAGGATAGGTTGGAGTAACCGCAGTGCCCAGTGAAATGCTACTGGTCTGCTGGCCAACCATAGCCAGTGTTGAAATAGCATCAAGACCAAAAACATGTGCCATCCACAAACTTGCGAAACCGCGGCTTTCGGCTTTTTGTGCCAGCACGACTGTATCCTCGATAGTTAGTTCGGCGAGGTCCGCTGCGCCTATCATAAGCCCGGTTCGCATTCATCACTCCTTGGACCAATTAGCCAGAATTTTTCTGGTTAGATTTTTATTTTCGTGACAGGAAACCTTTCCAAGAACCAAATACTTTGGACAGGTCCGGTGTATAGATCACTTCAAATCCAGTGTATCTGGATCTATTGTATTCTGTAAAGGTGACCAGCCCAGATGCATTGGTTGCTCCGGTGACAATTGGGACGACATCTGCATCCGCAAGGTTGATAACATATTGGATGTAGTACTTGTTGCGCACATTTTGACTGAAGAGCCTGACCTTCCATTCCCTCCAGGTGTAGTCAACTGACAAATCCCAAACCGTATAATTTGAGATTTTCCCGACAGAAATATATGAATTAATCTGATAGTCGTTGACGTATCGATACGCTGCGTAAGTGTTAATAATGCCGGAGGCAAAATCGAAAGAGTAGAGTGCAGATATAAAAATGGTATCCGTTGGGGCACGGTTCGGCCGCAGCCCATCCAGGTTAAACTCAGCGCCAGGAGTGGAAGGGTCTGGTACTACGTAGGTTTCGTGGTCGGCATCTATGTGACTGTATGAACCGCGCAGATAGAGGTTCTCAATCGGTACTGCCTCAAACTCAAGCTCATATCCATTGGTTTCGAAATGCGGTGCGACTGTTGAGACCTATTTAAGCGCCGTCCGTCGTTACGAACTGTGACCTTCTTCACAATTTGGGCTGATCTGGAAAATTCTTTCCCGAAACCGTGATCGACTTCACAGTTGTTGTGTGAAACCGTGCGCCTGAGCTTGCCTGGTGATGGACCTGTGGTGCTTGTGGAAGTATCGGTGAATTAGGTATGGTAGTGCTCCCTTGATCAATCGAAATATCATAAGTGACAAGAGCATTTGCAACCGCATTGCTGAAGTATCGCTGGCTTATCCTTCTTAGTACGTTGGCAGTAACCGGCCTCGCCGGTTCAGGATTGCAATTCATCGAGATCTCTACGGAACCAAGAGACAATTTTGGTCCGGATAATCCGCAACTGGTCGCATTTGAGAACCTTGAAGAAACTTTCTCCCGGGTAGAGAACATATTTTTCGCCATCGCACCGGATGACGGTCAGGTATTTACGCCACGAGTGCTCAAGATCATAGAAGATCTGACAGGTGAAGCCTGGCGAACACCCTATGTTAAGCGGGTTGACTCGCTTACCAATTATCAACATACGATTGCCGATGGTGATGACCTGCTGGTTGAGAATCTTGCGGGGTTTCCTGAGAGCATGTCGCAGGCAGAACTTGCGGGAATCCGCGATATAGCGATCAATGAGCCCCTTGTTGTTCATCGCCTGGTCTCTGAGGATGGGACTGTTGTCGGCATCAATATTGATTTTCTTATTAATGCGAGTGAAGCAGACGCGCATGTTAAATCAGCCAACTGGGCGAAAAGAAAGAAAACGGAAATCATGCAGGCCCACCCGGATATCAAGGTCTATGCAACCGGTGCCATCATGATCAGTGAAGCTTTTTCAAGCAGTGTCCAGCAGGACTTGGTGACCCAGGTTCCCTTAATGTATCTGCTGGTGGTTTTTGTGCTAGCGCTCTTACTGCGGTCGGCTATCGGTGTGCTCGCTATCGTGCTTACCACGCTCCTGAGCATCATCTCTGCCATGGGACTGGCGGGTTGGCTTGGAATATCGATTTCTCCCATGTCAGCGAATACGCCAACGATTATTCTTACCGTCGTTGTAGCCCATGGAATCCACCTTATGGTGTCCTTCTACCAGTCCATTAGGGCGGGGGATAGTAAAGAAACGTCGATACTGGATGCCGTTGATATCAATACTCAGCCGGTATTCCTGACCAGCCTGAGTACTGCCATAGGTTTTCTCAGTCTCAATATACTCGCTGATGTACCGCCAATTCAGGATACTGGCAATATGGTGGCCATTGGTGTCCTGTTTGGTTTCATTTACTCCCTGACTTTCCTGCCGGCACTTATTTACATCCTGCCAAACAGGGTAAAGCCGGGTAAATCAATCGCTGCAGCGAGCATGGGAAACTTTGCGGAAATGGTCATCGCCAATCGAACATTCTTGATGTCGGTAACTTCTATGGTTGTGATTGGCCTTATGATTTTGGCGCCGATGAATATTATCAGTGATCAGTTCAGCAAGTATTTCGAAGAGGGTACAGCGCTTCGCGATGACACGGATTTCACTGACCAGAATTTGGGTGGTCTCTACAGTATCGAGTATTCACTGGATTCAGGAGAGGCACAGGGAGTATCAGGTCCAGAATACCTGAAGGTGGTTGAGAATTTTGCCCAGTGGCTCAGGAATAAGGAGCAGGTGCACCACGTAAATACCTACACCGATATAGTGAAACGCCTGAACAAGAATCTCCATGACGATGACCCGGCGTTTTACTCCCTGCCTGAGTCCAAGGAACTAGCTGCCCAGTACCTGCTGTTGTATGAACTATCCCTACCGTTCGGCCTGGACCTCACCAATCAGCTTAATTTTGATAAATCAGCCAGTCGGATGACCATATCGCTGCCCAGTATGGGTACGCCGGACTTTATTGCCCTGCAGGATGAAGGAAAGACCTGGCTCCGTGAAAATGCACCAGCATTTGAGCAGGAAGGTTCCAGCCTCTCCCTGATGTTTACCCACATTGGTATTCGCGGCATGCAGGGCAGCATCAAGGGTGCGCTGATAGCGCTTGTGCTGATCGCCCTCGTATTGATGGTATCGCTGCGCTCGTTCAAAATGGGGATGATCTCGCTGATACCGAATATGCTACCGGGTATCACCGGGTTTGGCGTCTGGTATCTCCTCGATGGCAAGGTAGGCCAATCTATGTCAATGGTGCTTGGAATCACGATGGGGATCGTGGTCGATGATACGGTACATTTCCTCAGCAAGTACCTGCGTGCAAGAAGGGACAGGGGGCTATCGGCTGAGGATGCTGTTCGCTATGCCTTCAGGAGTGTCGGCGTTGCACTATGGATTACAACCCTGGTACTTGTTGCCGGGTTCCTGATGTTGAGCACATCTGACTTCCAGATGAACGGTCACATGGGTTTGCTGGTGGCTATCGTCATTGGCATAGCCTTGATTTTGGATTTCCTGCTGCTGCCGCCCTTGCTGATTCTGCTGGATCGGGATAAGCCTGAGCCAGTTTCTTATCAGACTCCTTAACAGTTTGGTGAAAAAGTACTTTCCTGCACTTTTTTTGGGGGTTATGCGGATCGAAGGTCCGGCAACTGATAGCCTTCATCGCTGAGCCCAGCACGTATTGTTTTCTTGTCGATTTTTCCGGTCGATGTCAACGGGATCTGGTCGACAAAAATCACATCATCAGGCAATTGCCACTTGGCAAATATTTCAACGCAATGTTCCAGTATGATCTCTTTGGTCACATTGGAGCCTTCACTCAGGATAACCAATGCCACAGGTCTTTCGTCCCATTTCGGATGGGGTTGGGCGACTACCGCAGCCTGGATGACACCGTCCATTGAAACGATATAGTTCTCCAGGTCAACGGATGAAATCCACTCTCCACCTGATTTGATCAGATCCTTTGATCGATCCGCAATGATGACGTATTGCTCGGGATCTATCTTTGCAACATCTCCTGTAACCAGCCAGCCATCCTGAAATTTTTCAGGTTGCGGGTCATTGTAATATTCAGAACAGATCCATGGGCCGCGAATCAGCAGTTCACCAACTGCTTCACCGTCGTTGGGCAGTGTATTCCATTCCTCGTCAGCAATTTTGACTTCAAGGCCTGGCATGGTTAAACCTGCCTTGGCGATGTTTTCGAATTGCTGATCCTCGGTCAAATTAATGTGCGACCGTTTTGCGACTTTGCGCGACAAGGTGGCCAGGGGATTCGTTTCGGTCATTCCCCATCCCTGTATCATTTCGATGCCAAAGGTGTCCCAGTACCAGCGCATCAAGGAAACCGGCGGTGCCGACCCTCCGCACGTCAGGCGCGAGACATTGGACATATCGTACTTGCCTGGGTTGTCTTCGAGAATCCCTTTTACCCCCTGCCAAATTGTCGGGACACCGGCCGACAAGGTAACTTCTTCTTCTACCATTAGCTCAACAATTTTATCAGGGCTCATGAAGCGGTGAGGCATGACCTGCTTGCACCCGAGCATAGAGGCGGAGAAGGGTAAGCCCCATCCCATGGCGTGAAACATTGGCACGATGCCGCAGATCGCATCGAGTGATGACAGGTTCATAGAATCCGTCAAGGCTTGAGCCAGGGTGTGCAGGTAGGTTGACCGGTTCGTATACATCACCCCTTTTGGTTTTCCGGTGGTGCCACTGGTATAGCACAGGCCCATGGGCGAATTTTCACTGATCTCCGGCCAGTCATAATTGGTGTTGGCGTCAGCGATTAGATCTTCATAGTCCACTGTATTCGGGAAAGAGGAATCGCCCCCTTCGCCATGCCGACATATAACCAATAATTCAACGGAGGGGATCTTATCAAGTAGAGGTTCAAGCAAAGGCAGAAGATCCTCATCTACAAAAATGACGCGGTCTCCGGCGTGGTTAATAATATACTCAAGATCAGTTGGGCTGAGACGGATGTTAATTGTGTGCAGTACAGCTCCCATGGAAGGCACAGCCTGATAAAGTTCAAGGTGTCTGTAGTTATTCCACATGAAGCTGGCTACGCGGTCACCAATGCCTATGCCAAGTCCTTTCAGGGCATCTGCCAGCTGATTCGCACGGTCCCAGGTTGTTTTTAGTGTCTGCCTGTGGGTACCGTTTTCCAGCAAGGTAACGATTTCTTCATTAGGATCCAGTTTGGCTCCACGGCCAAGGATGCGAGACATAAGAAGCGGTGTATTCTGCATTGTCATTAGTTCTGCTCCATGTGTTCAGACAGATATCATGTAATAAAACAAAGGCTTATGAAGAAATTTACCTATCCGGTGCCCGTGTGGGGCAAGGATCAGTGACCTGAAATCGGCGCTAAGGATAACGGAAATTGGGATTTTAATAAAATCGGGCAACATAGTGTTACATTGTGTCCCGTGAGCAGTTTATGAAAGACATCCTAAACGGAAAGGACGGGCCTGAAGGCGGCGTGCTGAGCCGTGGCACTATCGGCGCCTATGGCGCGCCCGCTATTGGTGTGGGCTACATGTACCTTCTGATCAATCTGTACATTATGAAATTCTCAACGGATGTACTGCTGATTGCCCCTGCGGTCATGGGAATTATCTTTGGTGTATCAAGGGTCTGGGATGCGATTTCCGACCCACTCGTTGGCTACCTAAGCGACAGAACCATGCATGGCATGGGGCGGCGGCGAATCTGGCTGCTGGCGGGCATTTTGCCGATTGGTCTGACCTTTGTCATGGTCTTCTCGCCCCCCGAAGGACTATCCGGGTCCTGGCTTATTGCCTGGATGGCTTTTGGTGTTATTGGGTTTTATTCTGCAATGACTGTTTTTATCGTTCCGCATATGTCCCTTGGTGCAGAACTGACTCAGAACTACCATGAACGCAGTCGCTTATATGGGCTCAGGCACATCGCCTTCACCGTCGGCTCAATTTTTTCGCTCTTCAGCATAAAACTGCTGATCGATGCGGAACAGCAGGGCGAGGAGGCTGTTCGGCGTATGGCATTTGAGCTGAGTGTGGCGGCGGCATTGATAACCGGCGGAATGATTGTCTACGCAGTTGTGAAATTGAGAGAGAGGTCTGACTTCCAGGGCAGGGTACAACAAAGCCCCTTTAAGGCTTTCAGGGACGTGTGGCAGAACCCCCATGCACGTCTGGTTTTGGTGGTTTCTTTTATCGAACATGTCGGCAGTGCCGTCATTGCATTGCTAACGCTTTATATTGCGCAATATGTGGTTGGCAGAGCCGTGCTGGCGCCTCTCTTTATTCTTGCCTATATGATCCCTTCGTCCCTGTCGGTACCAATGTGGCTTCCATTGTCGAGGAAATTTGGCAAGATCCGCCTGTGGATATTTTCCATGCTCCTGACGGGGTTTTCTTTTGCTGGAATGTTCAGCTTGCCGTTCATTGAGACGCTGGATGCGAAAGTCACCACTATATTTATTTTCGCTTTCTTTGCGGGGCTGGCTGCCGGCTGCGGTGGGACCATTGCGCCATCTGTACAGAGCGATATTATTGATTATGACGAATACAAAACCGGAGAAAGAAAGGAAGGCTCTTACTTCGCAGCCTTCAACTTTGTCTTCAAGAGTGCTGCCGGTGTAATGATTGTTGTTACCGGTTTTGTCTTACAGTTTTCAGGATTTGTTCCAAACCAGGAACAAACCATGACGGTACAAGTTGTCATGGTTTCCCTGTACGGACTGCTGCCATTGGTTTGCTACGTCACAGGTGCCTTAATTTTTTCAAGGTTCACCCTGAACGAGGAGGAACACGCGAGGATTAGGGCGGCATTGCGGGAAAGCTAGTCTCCTCTTGGCAGCATTACTGCGAGCTGCCTTGACTGGGCGATCAGATGGCCTTCTGAAGACCAGATTTTGCCATTTTCAATGAGGTATCCCTCCTGGGCGACGCTGGTTGTGAAGTCAACCAGCAGGAAGTCATTGAGCCCACTACTGGGAATCGGTGCTGATGTTAGAAAATGCACCGTATGGTCTACCGTCGGCACATGCAGGGGCGTTGGGGTGTTTCTTGCAAACAGTCCGGGAAACCAGGAATCCGATATTGTCACGATGGCGAGGTCATCAAACTCACGGTGCTCGGTGAAACGGGTCCAGCCACCAACCCTGCCTTCATCGTCAGTCGTCGGGGGTACCGGGCCGATGGCCAACCGCTGATCAAAGTGATCGCGAAAGGGTACATGCCCGACGAGTTCTGGACTCATGCGTTGTTCGAGTGGAACATCCTCCGGGTCTGGTACTTCCGGCATATTGAAATCACGGAAAGTGAAAGATTCACGGGCAGATGCAAAGGTAGCCATACACATTGCTATGGTGCGGTCACCCTGAGTGAGCCTGGCTGTGCAGGTAGATAAGGAGCGCCCCCTTTTTTCAACGTTAACATGGAGGTTTGCATCGCCGGGTAGGGAAGCCGAGAGAAAGTGGAATGTTACAGACCGGGTCTGCACATCCCCCAACGTATCCTTCATACCCTTGAGAATAATTGCCGCGATATAGCCGCCGTTAGGACCGATGAGAACATTCCACGTATCAGCGATACTTACGCCATAGTGGCCAGGTGAAATAGGCTCAAGTGCAATGTCCCGGTCAAACTGGGTTTCTTTCATACGACTTTCCTCGCTGGAACCAGACATGATAGTGGATTAGAACGTTGCTTGCCTTGATCAGTCTTTAACAGACCTTCCGAGGAATCCGTCATTCCGAGCGTAGCCGAGGGACCTCGCCTTTGGGATCGTGGAACAGATCTCTCCACTGCGGTCACTACGTGACCTCCGGTTCCCTCGGCTACGCTCGGGACAGGCGAGATGATGATTTAACTTCTCCGCTAAGGCTGATCAGTTGTGCTCAGGTCAGGCTAGATATCAACGTCTATTCGCCTGGCAAGCATGCGGTGATAATAGATTGTCTCTCCAGTGAAGATTACCAGCGCGACCCAGATACAACTGAAGGTAATAATTCGATCAATCCCAAATGGTTCGTCATACATGGCGACGGCTACAATGAGTGATAGACTGGGTGCTATGTATTGAAACATACCGATGCTGATCAGTGACAGCCGGGTTACCGCTGCGGCAAAGCAGAGTAGAGGGAAAGAGGTGATTACGCCCCCCATGATGAGCAGGACATTCGTTTGCATATTTACTGACGTAAAAGCCATGTTTCCCGTTGAATAGAGCCAGAGCAGGCCGAGTAGGGCGAATGGCAGGATTAACAGGGTTTCCAGTGCAAGCCCCTGGGTGGATGGCAAACCCAGGTTTTTCCTTATGAGTCCATAGGTGCCAAAACTGCACGCAAGGGTAAGCGCTATCCAGGGGACAGCGCCGTAGTAGATCAATTGGATGGCGATACCTGACAGGGCGATGAAAATCGCAATCCACTGCATTGGCCTTAGCCGTTCCGAGAGAAACATCATGCCAAGAACGACGCTTATCAGCGGATTGATGAAGTATCCCAGGCTTGCTTCCACGATATTGCTTGTGATGACCGAGTAAATGTAGACCAGCCAGTTTACTGACAGGAGGGTGGCGCTCAGCGCCAACCTCCTGACTACCCTCGCTTCTACTTTCAGCCCACCCAGTTGCCCTGTGTAGGCGAGGATACCTACCAGTAAAAATACGGACCAGAGTACCCGGTGGCAAAGTATTTCCCATGGGGATACATGCGCCACGAGCTTGAAATATATAGGTACAAACCCCCAGAACACGTATGCGGAGAGCGCCAGGTAGGCACCCTGTAGTGTTTGCTTTTCGAACATCCTTGGCAGTATGGGGAAGTGAAGGGTCGGGCACTCTAATGGGTTGTGATCTACTTGGCAAGGCAGGGGTACAGTTTCTACCGCGAAGCCGGCTCTTTAGCCTGATCCAGATCCTGTGCCTAACTGTTTAAATATGTTGTGTTCCCATTCGATCATGCTGGCGGCTATGCAGGCGCTAGTCAGTCCGATGCTCAAAAGCTGGCTCGAACTGGCTAGGGGAATAGAGGGCGGGTATAGTTGCGGTTACATACAAATAGGATCCCTGCATGCGAACCTGGCAATGGCTGACTGTTTCGATACTCGCGATTTTTTTTGCATTTTGCGGCTACGTATTTCAGCAGGTTCGATCGCTGGAGGTCAACCAGATAACTAATGATCTCTACGTGATCTTTGGACTAGGCGGGAATGTAGCCGTGCTGGATACGGATGAAGGTACGGTCATTGTCGACAGCATGACGGTGGTATATCAGGGTGAACATATCAAAGAAAAAGCGATGGAACTTACCGGCAAACCTATTAGCCTGGTAATCAATACTCACTATCATAGTGATCATACTCACGGTAATCCCGCATTTGACCCAGGCACACGAGTGGTCGCCACGAAAAGGACCTTGCATCACCTGCAACAAACGGATGCCGACTATTTCTCTGGTGAGGCCGCCAAGCTGATGCCAAATGAAACCTTTACTGATGCTGTGGAAATTTCCATGGGGAATAAGACCCTGCGCTTGATTCACCCGGGCAGGGGACATACTGATGGTGATCTCGTGGTTTTGTTTGTAGAAGAGAAAACAGTGCACATGGGTGATCTGTTTTTCTTTCTCCACTACCCGAATATTGATTTGGAGGGCGGAGGTTCGGTGGCAGAATGGGCGGACACGATTGGCAAGGTTCTCGCCCTTCCTTTTCATACCGTTATTCCGGGGCACGGGATCATCACAGATCGCCCAAAGCTGGTGCAGTACCAGGGTTTTATGCGCCAACTCGCGGAAATTGGTAAGCGCGCCGCCGCAGAAAAACTGTCCCTGGAAGAAACGCTCAAGACGGCGGCGCTCACCGAAGACAGAGATTACGAGCCCCTGAATATGATCCTGCCTCTTGGCTACACACGTGAATTTGTGCTGCAACGCGCCTGGGAAGAGGCGACCGGGGCGTTTGAGTTAAGACCTTAGGAATAACCCAGATGCTTGTGCAGGTTTTTCAGCATGCTTTATGCTGGTCAGATGGAAAATACGGACAAAACTTTTTCTAACGATCATCTCCAGAGATCGATCGTTACTTTGCCGGCTGACGAGACTGCCCGGCAGGCGTTAGTATTTCAGGCGTTGGCTTTATTCGGTCGAGATCGGAATGTGTCTTCTGTTATCATGTCGCATCCCGATATAAAGCCATTAGTTGAGTGATCTCCTGCTGGCATTAACCACCTGGCAAACTTTTGAAACCTATTGATGTCCGGAATATATTGTCATCCATCGCACAACGGCGATGGGCGATGGTGCTGATCGTTTTCGCATGTGGTTTGGCCGGCTTCGAATCAGGTGTCCAGGTGAGTGAGAGGGATCTGGTTGATGTCAACCTGGCCACTAAAATGTACTACACCTTGGGGCTCTTCATACTTGGGGGAATGGACCTTGGTGTACCGGTATCTGGACCCTGGTGGGGCCAGGTATTGCTTTGGATCGGCTATTTTGGTGCGCCACTACTTACTGGTTCTACAATCCTTGACTGGGTCCAGCAGATCGTATCCAAACAGAATAGGTGGTTGCGAGAACTGAGCAATCATATTGTGCTGGTGGGTGTGGATGACGTTGCTCGCAGCATGCTGGAGAAGCTCATGGAGTTGAATCCAAGATCACAAGTGCTGATTGTAGAGCGCGAGATCAGTAAAGCCGAGGCCATGGAGTTCACAGAAAGGTATGGCGCAAAAGTATTGACCGGTGACATCACCAGTGATTTCTTTCTGTCGACTTTAAGGCTGTCTCGGGCCCAACGCGTCATACTCACCAGCAATAGGGATTTTGACAATTTTGAGGCGGCCAGCAAGATTCTGGCCATGCGCCCGGAATTGGCTTCGCGCATGGTTGTGCATTGCAACCGTCTGCGCTTTATGCGGATGCTGCAATACTCGGGAGTGCTTGATGAATGTGTAACTTTCAATAGTTATCACCTTGCAGCCCAGTATCTGGTGAAGAACCATATGCTGGATTATTTCAAATCCACCGGCCAGTTGGATACAGTTAT
>Ga0187827_10004921_pt1 | contig 16073 bp, 17 predicted proteins | sample ETNtaG_39_FD_167969 | JGI IMG/M metagenome (GOLD analysis project Ga0187827, IMG submission 167969) | Marine microbial and viral communities from oxygen minimum zone, Eastern Pacific Ocean - ETNP2014_SV_150_PacBio MetaG (Illumina Assembly) | ecosystem: Environmental > Aquatic > Marine > Hypoxic...
TAACTGGGCGAGAAGTTAGTGCTGAAGTATGTGAAGTAAAGGGCGGAAGAGTTGTCTGCAAAAAAGAAAAAGTTAAGGTGCTGAAAAAGAATGGATAGGCCAAGTTGGGATGAGTATTTTATGAAGATAGCTACTTTAGTTGCTGAAAGATCTACTTGTAGAAGGCATCATGTTGGTGCTGTTATTGTAAGGGATAAAAGAATATTAACGACAGGATATAATGGGGCGGCTTCTGGTGTTAAGGATTGTTTAGAACTAGGGTGTTTGCGTGATGAGAATAATATTCCTTCTGGGGAGAGGCATGAAGTTTGTCGTGCTATCCATGCTGAACAAAATGCCATTATTCAAGGTGCTTTGCATGGGATTAATGCTGAGGGATCTACAATTTACTGTACTCATCCTCCTTGTATACTTTGTGCTAAGATGCTTGCGAATGCTAAGATAAAGAGATTTGTAACTTCTGGAGAATATAATGATGAGGCTGCTAAGGAGCTTATGAAAGAGGTAGGGATTGAGTTTGTTAAAGTTAGTAAACCTGAAGGGAAGATTAATGTTCTAGATTAGCCTGGTTAGGTCTTTTATTCAATAATTTATAACAAAAGCTTTAAAAAGTATTAATTAGTTCTTTAGATGATTAACTTAGGAGGTTATTACTATGGCAAAATTTAAAATTGAAGTGAATGAAGAAACATGTATTGGATGCGGAGCTTGTACTGCTCAGTGTGATAATTTTGAGATGGATGAGAACAATAAGGCGAAAGCAAAGATGGCAGAAGTTGAAGATGTAGGCTGCAACAAAGATGCTGAAGGAGTCTGTCCAGTTAGCTGTATTAAAATAACAGAGATATAATGGCAAAAGTAACTAAAGAGATGGGAATTTCTGAGCTTGCAGAGAAATATCCAGATGCTATTCCTGTTCTGATGAAGAATGGGATGCATTGTATTGGATGCATGGCTTCTCAGTTTGAGAATATTGAACAGGGAGCTAAGGCTCATGGAATGGATGACGATAAGATAAAGAAGATGATGGATGAGATTAATGACGTTTTAGAGAAAGGTAGTAAATAATTTTATTCTTTTTTAATTTGTTCTGCTACCTTCCCAATCTATTTTCCAGATTGTTATTCTATTGCCAAATAAGTTTTCTTTATCGCTGAATTTCTTAAAGTGATTTAGGCCAATCCCGTCTAGGAAGTAGAGTCTTGTGAACATACTTTCGGTTAATTCTGGGGACATTGCTATATTTTTGTATCCTTGTTCAGTTGGGACAAGTATGATACTATATCTGATTGTGTTATTATATTTCTTCTTTATGATTTTGCCATCTTTGGGATATAGTAATGTATCTGGATGTTTGATACCTTCAGTGGTTCCAATAGAAAAGTCCATTGTTGTAGTGTTTAATAGTCCTGTTCCTCCTCCTATCTTGCAAGCAAACGTTTCATTGGTTAATTTTGAACAATCCTCGAAATCTGAATAATATGTTGGAATTGGAGAAATCCATTCGTCCACATCTTCATTAGTGGACAAGGAAATGAACTGAGTGTAGACGGTTTCTGATTCTTCCTTAGTAAAATTGAACTTTTTGGATAAATAATTAAGCGATGATTGCTTATTATCTTTATATTCAGGAGTATTTAATGTACTGTAGATTTGAGCTTTATTAAAATCCCATAATCCAAAATGCGCCCAAACTCCTGATTTTTTGATCATGTCACTTGAAGTTATGAAATAGTTCTCTAGTGGATTACAGTGAGTAAACTCTAACATATCATTTATTTGTTCATCGTCTTTGAGATAGTTGGTTAACTTATTTCTTGCTTCTTCCTTATTAAGGGGCATTATTTCATCTAATATTTTAATTGATTTTGTAGTCTCATCTAACAGCCCGTTTAGTCTAATAAATGCATTTACTTTACAGATTAATCCATCTCCTGGGCAAATAGTGTCTGACTTATTAAAACTCATAATTTTCCTACAATGCACCATCCTTAATGTGCCAATGGCTTCCTTTTCATCTGTAGTTGTGAGTATCTTTCCTACCCAATGTATATCTGGAGTATTTTGACTAGCTCCATCAAAGGTAACTGCTCTTTTGCCGATTGATTTGAACCAGTGGCCATAGTCCCACCAGGAGGTTATTATTGCATCTTGTGAAGCTTCTTTGTTTATTTTGTCCAATGAGCTATACCATACGTCATTCATTACGGGTGTAGTGCCACTTGCGCTATTATTTGATTCATTAAAAGGGGAAATTAAAATAAGACTTAATAGTAAAATAAGTGACACTCTTAAGACATTTTTACTTATATCGAAACTTTTTGTAAGAATGGCACTTAATCTTTTAAATAAGTTACCAAGTGCAATTCCCACTAAGATTGAAAATGGGGCGGCGAACAATAATAACCACCTTACTCCTTTCTCAACTGCAAATAAAGTTGCTACAAACCACAAGATAATCAGGATACTAGAACTTACCCTTAACTTGATTTCTTTGTTTATTAAAGACCATACAAATCTGAATATAATTGGTAGACTAAAGAGGATGATGAGTTGAGTGATATTTTCTATTAATGTTATAAAAATAACTCCTACTGAGGCTAATATTATAAATAACCCATTCTTTTTTTTGGTATCTTTAGTTATTAAGAACAAAGCACCTATTAAAGATACCATAAATAATAATTCTCCGATCATGGGCTTAACTTTGTTGAACGGTATTTGTACTTGTTCAGCAATGCTCAAGAATACATTTGGCCATATACTTTCAATACTTTTAATCTTTGTAAATTGGAATGGTTGAAAAGGAGTTTCAATGAATACATTAAAACTACTGAACAACGATACAAATATTCCTGAGAAAAATATAAATAAAACGAAAAGGAGCAGTGTTTTTTTAATTATTGGAATCTTTAAAAAATTGATTATTCCTTTTTTTATCTCCCTTATATGGTTGAGGAAATGGTACCCTATTGAGATTATATAAGTTGCAAGGATAAAATCAAAAATGTACCACCACCCACTCCCCCAGGTGAATGAATACACTCCGATTAAGAGACCTTGTAACAAGCTTAGGAGTAATATGTTTATCTTATTTTTTGATTGGAATAATTCTATCGATACCCATACGATTAATAAGGGGAAGAGTACATTGTAACTGTCTGTATCTGAAAAACCACCTATTGTTCTAGTTAATGCCATGGGGTGAATCATTAATAGAGCAGATGCAATAAATCCAGCAAAATTACCTCCGAATCTTTTCGCAATAAAAAATGCTGGAATAGCCGATAAAGTCATAATTAGTACAGGGACGTAGAAAAAGAAATTGGCCAATGGTAACTTATTATTAAAAAAGCTAGTTAATTTGAATAAGTATGCTGCAAAGTAAGGGAAGAACATATCTGGAGGGGTTGGTCTTCCTACTGGAGCATACATTAAATCGTCATATGGTTCACCGTCTTTTATTGAGTCTCCTGGATGTCCATTTTTAAGAATGTTACTGGTATGTCTTAACCAGAAGTAGGGGTCTACTGCTAGTAGATATGTTTGACCATTCTCATCTTGGAATTCTGATTTTAAAATGTCTGATTCAGATTTAATTAGTTTTTTTATATCAGAATTTCTTTGTTGGAGAGTTCTTCTGAAATTGGTTTCCACTAGAGCATTTTTTTCATCTTCAGGAAGGCTGAAATATCTCTCGTTGATGTCTTCCTGAATATTTAATCTTATATTAAGGTGAACTTGTTCTTTTGCTATCTCATCAGCCATTGGAAAAAATGCAGGTTGTACCCTTAAATAGACACTTAAAGACATTACAAATAGGATTAGTAGTAAAGGGATGAGGAGTTTTTTGTTATTTGAAACTAGGGTAGGAAGAGTTGGTTTTTTATCTTTTTCTTCTTTGAGGGTTGTATTGCTCTGTTCTGGTTCTTCGTTTGTTTGTTTGGTCTTTAGTATATCCTTGTTTTCTTTTACTTCTTCCTCTATTTGTTCTGATTCTTGTTTTACCTGATTCTTTTGCTTATTGAATTCTTCTTCTGTGATTACTCCTTCTCTGAAACTCTCTTCTAGAATTCTTAATTTCTTTGATGAATCTGATTCTATCATACTATCTTTCCCCTTTATTTAGAAACTTAGACTTCTTTGTCCACCATAATATATTTAGCTAGTAATGGATGTTTTTCTTTGATTAAGTCATACATTTGCCATGCTACTTGCCTGTAAGACAAATGTCCTGTTTTTCCGCTTCTTAATTTTATGAAATGGAATAATGACCTTAAGTTCATTTTCATGAGAACTCTTTTTCTGTATGCCATTGGGATGATGTAGGATGCTTCGTCTAATTCTTTCATTTGTTTGTATGCTTGTTCTGCTTTTTCCATGCATTCAACGTAAGTGTTTTTGAATCCTGCTTTTATTATCTCATCTGGGATTATGTATCCTTGGTCAACTGTGAAGTCTTGGTTTGTTTGAGTGCACATCCTATGTCTTTGCACGTCTCTAAATGCTCCGTAGTCGATTAATACGTCGAATGTGTAGAAGATGTGTTCTAACTTTCTTAATGGTGCGTCAAATTTGCCTAGTCTTCTTAATGATTCGTCTATGATATTCTCTTTTTCTTCGTTTGAGAGTGCTAATACTTTCTCTTTTGCTTGGTTGTAGTTTAGTTGCGAATATTTGTAGATTAATGATGCTAAGAGTTTTGTTTCGGCGTCATTGTCGAACTCAACTAATGTGACTTCGTTTTGGTTCGTTTTGTTATTTACCGGTTCTTTGAATTTCAATGACCCTCTTAGTGCTTTGTCTGTTTCACCAATGTATTCATTATATTTTATGTGTTTGATTAATGTTGGTGTTACTTTTAATGCACTTTCTTTTAGTTCATTTCCGATTTCTTGCATTTCGTTGAAAGGGTGAGTTAAGAGTTTTATTATTCCATGTTCTAGGTTCCTTGCATTTAATGTCATCCCTAAGTTTGTTAGGGTTGAGACTGGTAATAGGTATCTACAAGCGTCTAGTGCTAAGTTTTTTATTTCGATTTCTGATTTGTCTTTGAATTTATTTTTGAAGAAGTCGACCATCTTTGGGACGAGTTTTGTGTACTGGTCCATTATGAAGTTTGTTGTTTGTTCGTAGATGTCTTTGAACTTTGATTCCATTATCTTTTTTGGTTTTAAGTAAGTTGTTTTGTCGAAGACTTGGTATCTTGTGGATTTTTCAGTGTAAGAAGCTAGTCTGTTGTCTTCTAATACTTTTGTTGCTAGCATTGAGACGTTTTCTAGTGCTATGCTTAATACTGCGTGCTCTGCAACAGAAGAATGACCGTAGCCGACAACCCATTTTTCATGGAATTTTCTTGATTTGTCTGCGTTTAGCTCTGCTGCTATCTTATCGAATGGTTCTGGAGACCTTGAGCACTTTGCGAATGCAACTGCAACGACTTCTGGTGGAAGTCCTGTAAGAGTATAGATCCTTCTTTTTTTGTCCATGGATTTTGAGAAATGGTGGTTGTTTATAATTTTTTTGATTGAAAACGAAAATATATTTAAATGAATGAATTGTTACGACTGAATATGATAATAGGGCTAACAGGAACAATGGCATCTGGGAAGGGAGAGGTTGCTAAGTATTTGATTTCTAAGGGGTTTGAGCATTTGATGTATTCTGATATTTTGAAAGAGGTTGCTAATGAGAGGGGGATTGAACTGACTCGGAAGAATCTTCAGAAGTTAGGCAACGATATTAAGCAAGAGGAAAAGAATCTGGGTATATTATCTAAGAAGATTATTGAGAAGGCTAAGACTGATAAGGTTGTTGCAGATGGAGTTCGGAATCCTGATGAGATTAGGGAATTTAAGAAGAGGAAAGATGCTTATGTTATTGCTGTTACTGCTTCACAGAGAGTTAGGTTTAAGCGGATGAAGATGAGGGGACGAGAAGGAGATCCTACTGGGTTTAGGGAGTTTAAGAGGTTGGATAATATTGAGAACAGGGGAGTTACAAAAGGGCAGGAGATTAATAACTGTATTAAGATTGCTGATTATGTTATTGAGAATATTGGGACATTAGATGAGTTGAAGAAGAAGGTCGATGAGATTTTAGAGAAGGTTAACGTCTAGTCATTCTTTCTGCACTTTTTCTTTCTTCATAGAGTGATCTTATTTCATTGTAGACTACTCTTTTGTTGCCATGGGAGAGTTGGTTGTAGGTTTTGAGGATTTGTATATAGATTTTTTTAGCTCTTCTAGTGTCTAAGTTTAATAGTGATTCTCTTGCATCTGCTATTCTGAAGTTGATAAATTCAATGTCGTTGTTGTCAGAGATTACTTTCTTTAGTGGAATTTGTTGTTTTTCCATTGGTTCGAAGAAAGATACTGATTCTTCTTTTTTTGTGAATTCTATTGGAGTGGAACGGTCTACTTCTTCATTTATTTGAGGGTGGGGTTTTGGTGTTTCTTTGATTATGGTTGGTTTGAAAGGATGTTTCTTCTTAATTGGAACTTTAAGGGCATCTATGGCTTTTTTGATTTCTTGTTTAGGATCTTGTTTTTTTGTTTTGAAAAGATGGATAAATTGTTTTCCTTTGGTTATCTCATGTTTTTCTTTGTTTCTTGTTTCCTCGTGTTTCTGCAGTTTTTCTTGAAGTATGTCTTTTTCTTCTATCTTTTCTTTTTTTGGCTTTGGAGGAAGTGTATTTATTATTGGTTTCTTAGCCTTTCTTTTTTTTGCACTATTCTTCCTTATTTCTTCGACAACATAATTTAAGTCATTGAATATTTTTTTGATTGTAACTGTCTTTTTTCTTCCTTGTAATAGTCTTTCCATCTCTAGGACTCTGTCTTTTTCTTTCTCAAGTTCTTCTAATGTTGCGGATACTTTTTTATCTTGAATTTCTTTAGATCTTTTCTTATGCTCTAATTTTATTCTCTTTTCTTGTTCTTTTTCTCTTTTAATCTTTAACTTTTCAAGTTCTTCTTCTTTCCTGATGAGTTCTAATTCACTTTGTTTCTTTAGTTCTTCATTTCTAATCTTTCTCCTTTCTTCTCTTTCTTCTCTAAGTCTCTCCTGCCTTTGTCTTTCCTTTTCTTCTTTTTTCTTTTTTTGTTCTTCGGCTGTTTTTTCTCTTTCTTTTCTATTTCTGTTCTCTTCTTCTATTTTTAACTTAGTTAGTTCAGTTAACCTCTTCTCCTCTTCTCTTTTTCTTCTCCTTTCTTCTTCGTGTTCCCTTTTTTCTTCTTCTAGCTCTAACTTTCTTAGTTCCAGTTGTCTTTTTTCTTTTTCTTCTCTTGACTTTTCAATCTCTTTTTGGTGTCTTATTTTTTTAGCTTCTCTTTTTTTCTCTAATTCTGATTTTTTTATCCAGTTGAACCATTTATTCCTTTGTAATTGTTTTTGTCTTAATCTTTCTTCAGATTCTTTTTCCTTGATTTGTTCTTGTAGCTTTACCTTTTCTTGTCTTCTTATTTCTTTTTCTTCTTCAAATTTTCTTCTTTTCTCTTCTTCATTTACCCTTCTAAGCTCGTTCTTTCTCTTTTTTCCTTCTATTTGTTTTTCCTCTTTTGCCCTTAGCTTTAATTTGAGTTCTTCTTCTTTTATCTCTCTGAGTTTTTCCAGTCTCTTTGTTTCCCTTATCTGTTTTTCTTCATCTCTTTTTTGTTTTGTCTTTAGCTTCTCAAGTTCTAAATTTTGAAGTTCTTCGTCTCTTTCTTTCTCACCTAATCTTTCTCTTTTGCGTTCTTTTTGTTTTTCTATTTCTTGTATTCTTTTTTGTTGTTTTAGCCTTTCTTTTTCTTCTTTTTGCTTGTCTTTTTTTGTTTTGTATATCCCTATCTTTCTGAAAATGTTTTTGAATTCTTGTATTGCTCGTTTTTTTTCTACATTTTCTTCAGCATCAAATATTATTTCTTTTTCTTCTTCAATGATTTTTTTCTTTTTTTCTTTTGATGAGACCTTTGAATGAACTTTTTTTATTAGATTTAATTTTGCCAGGATGGCCCGTCTTATACCCTCTGACTTATGGATATATTTTTCGTACCTTTGTTTTAATTCTTTGAGTGGTTTTCTAAGGCCTTTTTTTCCGTCAAGGACCATGTCCTCCAAATCGTTAATCCTTTCCCTTATTTTCTTAGATTCATTAAGGTAATCTTCTTCCGTCTTAAGATCTATTTCAATTTTTTCCAGTTTGGTTTTGGTTAATCTCAGGCTTTTTTCGATGTCGTTACTTAGAATGTGTTCGTGTTTATCAATTGCTTTTATGCCTGCATCAAGTCTAGAAAGAATGTTTTTTGTTTCTCTTAATGTGTTTTTATTCTCTTTTTTCTCTTCTACCGTTTGTATTCTTTTGAAATAATCTTCGTGTTTTGATTCTTCTTTCTCATGCTGTCGTCTTTGGGATTCTAACTCTTTTTCTGTTTCTTCTTCAATGAGTGATGTTTCTTCTGCTTTTTTTATTAATTTTCTTAGTTCTTCTTGAGCTTCAATTTCAGATTCTATCTTTTGTTTTTCCCTTTCATTAGTCTCTTTTCTTTTCTTTTCTTGAGACTCTATTTTTCTGAGTTCTTTTAGTCTTTTCTTGTGTTTTCTCCCTCTTTTTGGTTTTTGGGGCTTGTCCCATTCAATGTCTTCGGAATGTTTTGACGGTGGGGGAGGAGGTAGTATGCCTAGGGAATCGTCTATGTTGTGTGATTTTTTAATCTTTAATGGTTTAATTGGAGGAGGAATATCGTATTTTTTGGGTTTTAATTTAGGAAAGAACAAGAAAGATAAAACTATGCCTATTTCAACTCTTTTTTTGATTCATATCACCCTTTTTATTGATTAAAATGAGGGTTCTGATATTTAAACCTTTTTGTTAGGGGATTTTAAAAGTTCCATTAAATCTTTCAAATGGGGGAATACTTTCTTGTTGCTCTTTATCTCGTCTTTTTTAAGTTCTCCACCCACAGAAAATCTAAGATTTTCTTAGTTGCGAAAAAGCCTTGCTTTTTGCAACCTCTTGCACTTTTGTGATGGATTGAGCTGTTTTGCTTAGTTATATTTGTTAATTGCTTAGTACTTTATCTCAAATGTGGAGAATTCGTTGGTTACTGGTTCGTATTCTACTATTGCGTTGGTTACATCGGCTGCATCTGGGCCTATTTTACAATATTTGAGGAGTTCTTTGATTTGGTCTTCTTTGCCTTCTACTATTATTTCTACATCTCCAGTTGGGAGATTTCTGACAAAACCTTTGAGATTTAGTTTTTTTGCTTGTTTTTTAGTGTGATCTCTGAAGTAAACACCTTGAACACGTCCTGAGACTATTATGTGGGCCCTTTTCATACACATCTTATTATGTATTCTATATTAAAAATTATCGATAATTATTTATACTCTCCCCTCAATGGAAGTGTATGAGGGAAAATTAATGCATGAAGAAGAGATTGGAGTAATATCTCATTTTTTTTCTAATATAAATGTTGCAGTGATAAAAATAGAGAAGCAGACTCTTGATGTTGGAGATACAATACACATTAAAGGTCATACAACTGATTTTGAGCAGAAGATTCTATCGATGCAGATTGAGCGCGAAAAGGTCGAGAAGGCTAAGAAAGGACAGAGTATTGGTTTGAAGATTGATCAAGCGGTGAGGGTACATGATAGGGTTTTTAAGATGATGGAGTAAAGTTATTTTCCTAGAACTATCTTTTTTGCTAATGGCAGTTTGGTTTTTACTTTGGCCTGGTGTTTTGTTAATGTTTCTTGTAAGAATTTGATACAAATTTGTTTGTCTTGTCCACACATTAGTTTTCCTGCTTTGCATTGTTTGTATGTTTTTTGGATGAATTTAGAATCTGGATGGTGGAATTTGTAGATCTCATAGATTTTACAGATTTCTGGTTCTCCGCCATCCTTTTTTTGTTCTTCTATTGTATCTTTCCCGCCGGTAAATGCTCTTGAAAGTTTTCTTTTGATGTCTTCTGGTTTGTCGTTTAGGAAAATTGCAGTGTCTGGTTCTGATGATGACATCTTTTTCCCTTTTTGTAGGCCAGATTGATGTTTGAAGTAGATGAATGATGGGACTTCTAAATTGTAAGGTAGGCGTCTTGCAATATCCCTTGTTATTTTAGCGTGAGGGTCTTGTTCTAATCCCATTCCTGTTACTGAAGGCATAATACCTTCGTATTCTTCTAATTGGGGATGTAGGATGTCTGCTATTTGGAGAAGGACTGCTTGCATCTTTCCTAAGTCAGTATGGCCATAGATCCCCTCGTACATGTTTTTTGTTATTTTTTTTGCTATTTCGAATGTGAATTCATAATATTTTGGAGAACCCTGGCTTTGTACGTAACAATCTTTTTCTTCTAAGCCTAGTGCTAGTGCGTGGGCTAGATTGTCTATTGCAAATTCTTTTGCTTCAGTCATTGTTTTTATTTTTTCTCTTGAATTGTATGCGTCAATGTCGCAGACTGCGAAGAAGTTCTTTGCTCCTAGTTTTTTGAAGAGGACGAATAAGTCTAAATCAACTTTGTGGCCTAAGTGTAATGGTCCTGATGTTGCTATTCCAGTCATGTTAATGAATGGTTTTTTTGCAGATATTCTGGCCATTACTTTTTCAAAGTCTCTGTGAGCTACTATTATGTTTCTTTCGAAGAAGATATGGTTTAATTTCTTTCTTAGATTGGATGGGAATTCCTTTAGTCCGAACTTTTCGAAGATATGGCTATAGTCAGTGATTTCAGCTGAGCTCCAAGGGTCTATTTTTGTCATTTTGTTTTTGCCTTTAATGCTTTTATGAATTCCTGTATTTTAGTTAACATTAATTCCTTATTATTTAAACTTTCCTCAATTATCTTTACTAATGATGAGCCAACTATTGCTCCGTCTGCTCCTGCACTGGTGATTTCTTTTACTTGGTTTGGGTTAGAGATACCGAATCCTACGCAGATTGGTAGGGTTGTGTTTGGTTTTATTGATTTTATTAGTTCTAAAGTGTTTTGTTGGATGTCTGCTCTTGCTCCTGTTACTCCTAATCTTGAAACGACGTAAATGAATCCCTTTGTGTTTTTTGCTATGTTTTTTAGTCTTGCTTCGTTTGTCAAGGGTGAGACTATGAATACTGGGTCTATCTTGTTTGCTTTTGCTTCTTTAATGAATGGGTCTGCTTCTTCTATTGGTAGGTCTGCTACAAGTACAGAGTCTACTCCTGCTTCTTTTGCGTCTTTGTAGAAGTGATTGATACCTCTTTGGATTATTAGGTTGGAGTAGAGTAAGAGTCCAATTGGGATTTTGCTGTTGTAGTCTCTTATTTCTTTTATGAATTCGAAGTTTTTGTCTGTGTCTATTTTTGATTTTAGTGCCCTTATATCTGCGGATTGGATTGTTGGTCCGTCTGCGATTGAGTCACTAAATGCGAAGCCTAATTCTAGGATGTCTGCACCACTGTCAATTATCTTTTTTACTATCTCTAAGGATGTTTTGTAGTCTGGATCTCCAATTACGACGAATGGAACTAGTGCTTTTTCTTTGTTCTTGTTTAGTTTGTTGAATGTTTTTTTGTATCTGCTCATTTTAGATCTTTTTTATCATCAATTTCAGATTCTCTTTAAAACCAATTTTTTCCCAGGCTTTTATTGAAGATGTATTTTTTGAATGAGTCCTTAACATTACAAATTTCATTTTTTTTGATTTAAACCATTTTAGTAATTCATTTGTTAATTTTTTCCCAATGCCTTTTTTTCTATATTTTTTTGTAACTGTTGCTTCGAGTATAAATCCATTCTTTTTTATCGCTAAATCTGGAGGTCTATCTTCAATCCGGCCTCCGATGTGACCTATTATGGTTTTATTAATCTCTGCTATAATATATTTTGAATTCTTATCTTTAATTTCTTTATTTAAAAATTTCTTATAACTTTGAACAGTATTTTTATCTTGGCTATAAAAAAATGGATCAATTTTGATGTGGTAATCCATCATCTCTAACCAAAGCTTTGCCATTCCTGGTATGTCTTTTTGAGTTACATCTCTTACTTTTATCATATCTTTTGGCATTTTAGAGTTTGATGTACATCTGTTTTACTTTTTCTTTGAATCCGATTTTATCCCATGATTTTACCCCTTGGGTGTTTGAGGTGTCTGCTCTTAGGTAAACTCTGTTCATCTTTTTCTTTTTGAAGAATGTTTTTGCTTTGCCTACTAGTTTTTTCATTATGCCTTTTCTTCTTTTTTCTTTTATTACGAATCCGTCGCTGATGTAACCTATCTTGTCTTCGTTGTAGATTGGTGGTTCGTCTCTGATGAAACCCATTAGGTAACCAATAAGTTGTTTGTCTTCTTCTGCCACTATTAATATTGAGTTTTTGCTTTTGATGTTTTTTATTATGAATTTTTTAAAGATTGATTTTGAATTCTTTTTGAGTCTTGAAGGGTTTGTGATTACATCTTGATGGTGGTCCATCAATCCTTTCCAAAGTGTTGCAATCTGTTCTGTATCTTTTACGGTAGCGTCTCTTATCTTTATCATATTTCTAAACCCATCTCTTTTGCTGCGTGAGTGACGTCTTTGTCTCCTCTGCCTGAGAGGTTTATTATTATTAATTGGTTTTTGAATTGTGTTTTGTTTTTTACTAGGTAGCCTACTGCATGGGCAGATTCTAGGGCAGGGATTATTCCTTCTTCTTTACTTAATAGTTGGAATGCATCTAAACATTCTTTGTCGGTTGCGTAATCGTATTCTGCTCTGTTGATTTCTCTAAGATGGGAGTGTTCAGGTCCTATTGCGCAGTAATCTAATCCAGCTGAGACTGAGTGGGTATTGAAGATTTGTCCGAATTTGTCTTGTAGGACGTAAGTGTATGCTCCGTGGATAATTCCTTTTCTGCCTATTTCTTTGTCTGCGAATCTTGCTGCATGTTTTTTTGATTCAATTCCTAGACCGCCTGCTTCTACTCCTATTAATCTTGTGCTTTTGTCGTTTAGGAATGCTTTGAAGATTCCTATTGAGTTTGATCCGCCTCCGACGCATGCTATTACTGCGTCAGGTAACTTGTTTTCTGCTTTTAGGATTTGTTTTCTTGCTTCTTTTCCTATTGTTTGGTGGAAGTAAGCTACCATTGTAGGATATGGATGTGGTCCTAGTGCAGACCCTAATAAGTAGTGGGTTGTTTGGACGTTTGTTGTCCAGTCTCTTAGGGCTTCGTTGATTGCGTCTTTTAACGTTTTTGAGCCGGTGTCTACTGGATTTACTTTTGCGCCTAGAAGTTTCATTCTGAAGACATTTAGTTTTTGTCTTTCGATATCAGTTGTTCCCATGTAGATTTCGCATTCTAATCCTAGTTTTGCTGCTGCAGTTGCCGTTGCTACTCCGTGCTGTCCTGCCCCGGTTTCTGCTATGATTCTTTTCTTTCCCATGTATTTTGCTAATAGGGCTTGTCCTAATGCGTTGTTTATCTTATGGGCTCCGGTGTGTGCTAAGTCTTCTCTTTTTAGATAAAGTTTTAATTCTAATTTTTTACTTAGGTTTTTGCAGAATGTCAATTGAGTTGGGCGTCCTGCGTATTCGGTTAGTAGATTGTGGAATTCGTTTGTGAATTTTTTATCTGATTTGTATTTGTTGAAGGCTGCCTCTAGCTCTTCGCAGGCTGGCATTAATGTTTCTGGAACGAAAATGCCCCCGTATTTTCCGAATCTTCCTTTTGATTTCATTTTTTTGCGTATTCTATGATTTTTTTTAGTTTGGTTCTATCTTTTAATCTTGGTTTTGCTTTGACACCACTGTTTGTGTCTACTGCAAATGGTTTTACTTCTTTAATTGCTTTTTGAATATTTTTTGGGTTTAGGCCACCTGCAAGGAATACTTTGGTCTTTACTGATTTAACTATTTTTTTGCTTATTTCCCAATTGTGAGTAATTCCTGTTCCGCCTAATTTATCCTTTGTTTTTGAGTCTAGGAGTATGAAGTCAACATGTTTTTCATATTCTTTTGCTTGTTCTATTGCTGATTCGTCTTGTACGTGGATTACTTTTGTTAACTTTATTTTTGGTAATGCTTTTCTTATTTTTCCGATTGTCTTTAGGTCGATTTCTGGATTGTGAAGTTGGATGATGTCCGGGTTTATTTCTTCTGCTAATTCTATTATATGGGTCGGGTTTGTTAGGTAAGTTACTAGGACTGGTTGAACTTCTAATGGTAGTTTTTTTATTAGTATTTTTGCTTCTTCCCTTGTTATTGAATCTTCTGAAAAGTCGATTTCGACTAGGAAACCGAGATAATCTGCTCCGTAGTTAACTGCTGCTAATGCGTCGCTGATGTTTGTTATTCCGCAGATTTTTACTTTAGTCATTTTTAGTCAATTCCATTGCAACTATCCCTTTTCTTATCTTACATATTTCTAGTTTTTGTTTGATTGATTTTGGAGGGTTAGTTGAAGGTATAAAACCAAAATGTTCCATGAGTTTTGGAATGTCTGTTGTTGCGTAAAGTTTTTTTGGTCCTTTTTTGATTAATTCGTTAATGATTGTTCTTGCAATTCCCTTTCTTCTATATTTAGGTATTACTCCTAATGATCCAATTTCAACTGCGTCGTTGTATGGCTTTAGTCTGCCAAAACCTACGGTTTTGTTTGATTCTTCTGCGATGATGAACTGGTTTTCTTGTAAATCTTCTGGGTCTAATTTGAACTCTTCTATTTTTTCTTTAATGAAATGCATGTCTTCTCCTTTTGCTTTTCTTAGACTAACCATTTGCTTAAATTTTTTGTTTTCCAATACGGTTTTAATTTTTTATCCAATGGTTTTGATTTTCAATAGGGGGAATATTTGCTTTATGCTCTTGATCTCTTTGAGGAGATGTTCCCCACACCCTTGCGCTTTTGTTCTTTAATGGAGCAAAGGGTTAATGATTAGTTTTCTATTGGTAATTTTTTATTGCTTTGCGGCGTCTCTTAGTTCCTTAATCGCCTTAACGCGGTCTTCTTGTCCGAAGACTGCTGAGCCTGCTACAACAATGTTTGCTCCTGCTTTTACTGCTTCGTGGATTGTTTCTTTTTTTATTCCACCGTCAATTTGAATATCTAGGTTTGGTTCTGCTGCTCTTAGGTCTCTGACTTTCTTTAGGACTTCTGGGATGAAGTCTTGCCCTGCATAACCTGGATTTACTGACATTACTAATACCATGTCTACATTTTTTAGGTAGGGTGCTAATTTACCTATTTTTGTGGGTGGGTTTAATGAAAGCCCTACTTTTACTCCTTTTCTTTTGATGTGGTTGATACACGCTCCAACATCATCACTTGCTTCTACATGTATGGTAATTGAGTTTGCTCCGGCATCTATGTAGTCATCTATGAATCTATCTTTTAGCGGATGTTCAACCATCAGATGAACGTCTTTGAATATTTTTGAGGTGATTTCTTTAATTTGCTCTGGTTTGAAGGTTGTTGGGGGAACGAATTTTCCGTCCATAACATCAACATGGATCATTTCTACATGTTCTTCTATTTGTTCAACTTCTTTTTGCAGACTGTTTATCTCTGCTGATAGAATAGATGGTGCTATTTGTAGTGGTTTCATTTTAGTAACTCTCCTATTTTTTTGTTTATGTTCTTTGCTTTCATAAATGTTGTGCCTATTAGGACTGCGTTTATGTTTTTTAGTTTTTTTATGTCGGCTTTTGTTTTGAATCCTGATTCGGATACTATGAGCTTGGTTTTGGGGATTAGTTTTTTTAGTTTTAATGTTGTGTTGATGTCTATCTTGAATGTTTTTAGATTTCTGTTGTTAATGCCTATGATATTTGTAGATGTTTTTAGAACTTTTTCTAGTTCTTCTTTTGTGTGGACTTCAACTAAGCAATCCATGTTGTAAGTTTTGGCTATTTTAATAAATTTATTGATTTTTTCTTTTGTTAGGATGGCTGCTATTAGTAGTATTGCGTCTGCTCCGTAGAGTCTTGACTCGTAAACTTGGTATTCGTCAATAATGAAGTCTTTTCTTAATAATGGTTTTTTAGTTAGTTTTTTAGTTTCTGCTATGCATGTTGGGGCCATGAAGAAGAATTCCCAGTCAGTTAGAACCGATATTGCCTTTACATG
>Ga0187827_10004925_pt1 | contig 16062 bp, 16 predicted proteins | sample ETNtaG_39_FD_167969 | JGI IMG/M metagenome (GOLD analysis project Ga0187827, IMG submission 167969) | Marine microbial and viral communities from oxygen minimum zone, Eastern Pacific Ocean - ETNP2014_SV_150_PacBio MetaG (Illumina Assembly) | ecosystem: Environmental > Aquatic > Marine > Hypoxic...
TGGATGGGGCGGCGCCTCTAGGCGCCACCCCATCTCTCACTGATTAGTGACCGCCGCCAGCGCGCATCGTTTCCATCATCGCAAGCATCGATTCGACCTCGCTGGCGTTCAGCGCGGCGTCGCTGTTTGCGTCGGCATGGCTGACGAGCATGTCGAGACGCGCCTCGAGGTCGGCCCGTGACAGCTCGGCTCCATCGTGGCCACCGAACATTGCCGCCAGCGCCGCCATGTCGCCCGAGACCTGTCCACCCGCGAGATCCCCGTGCGGGTTGCCGCCGCCGCCAGCCCCGTGGTGACCCGCTCCATCGTGGTCTCCGTTGCCGTGCCCTTCACTTCCACCCAATAGGAGGCTCGCGATCTCGACGGAGGTGACGCTGCCGTCCTCATTCGCATCGGCACGCATCAGCTGGTCGGTCAGGCTGACATCGCCGTGACCGGCGCCACCATGGTCCTGCGCAAAGGCCCGGCCACCCTGCATGACGAACCCGACGACTCCGGCGACGATAGCGACGGTCAGCAGTAGCTGTTTCATGTCAGTTCCCCTCGTGCACAAGCACCAGCTGGTGCGGTGAATACGTCCTACTGGAATTGAGCAGGTAGTATGTCGTCTCCGAGCAGCTCACGGTGAAAGTCCCGTGCTGCACAGAGAAGGGAGTCAGTCTCGATGATCTATTACGGAGCCAAAGAGTTGGCGGCCAGCTTCCGCACGGTCCGCCAGAACACGATTCAGATCGCAGAGGACATCGCCGAAGATCAGTATGGATTCACCCCTGCCGAGGGCGCGCGGAGCATCGCCAGAACCTTGGTCCACATCGCCCTGTCTCCTCAGTTCCAGCATGCGCTCCACGCTGGAGAGCCGCGTTCGAGCTTCGAAGGATTCGATTTTCAGCCGCTAATGAAGCGGGCGGCGGAACAAGAAGCTGAAGAGAGAACCAAGTCCCAGATTCTGGACCTGCTGAAAACGGAAGGCGCCGTCTGGGCCAGCTTTCTAGACGGGGTGTCGGACGACTTTCTTGCCGAGCCGTTTGCGATGCCACCCGGCGCCACGCCGGCCACCAAGAGCCGTTTCGAGATGCTGCTCTCGGTCAAGGAGCACGAAATGCACCACCGTGGTCAATTGATGGTGGCCCAGCGCTTACTTGGGAGCGTCCCGCACCTGACGCGGTCGCGAGAAGAGAATCTGACCCGGATGCGGCAGGAGCACGCAGCTCGAGCGCAGTCGGCGTCGTCCGAAGCGTGATGGTGCGGCCCGGACAAGAGCATCCGCTTCAGGCGTAGCCACGCGTCTGTCTGCGCCACCCTACACGTTCGGCACGAAGGCGAGGAAACGCCGCGGGTTGTCGACCAGGATCTTCCGGATCGTCTCCTCGGGCACACCGGCGAACCGGAGCTTCGGGACGAACTGCATCAGCACCGACGCCCACCCGTGACCGTAGTACCGATTGAACTGGCGAACGTTCCCCTGGTCGGACGAGAACAGGATATGGTCTTCCAGTCCAGCCTCGAGAAGGTCCTGGACCATCCGCACCTTGTCATGACCCGGAATGTCGGACCGACCCATCTCGTGACCGAGCGTGTCGAGCCCGACGAAGGCGCCGCGCCGCGCAACCTCTTTGTGTGTCCCCAACGGATCGTGCTCCGGCTTCACCGTCGCCATGTGCCCGATGACGACATGCGACAGGTCGACGCCCTGACCTTCGATGACATCCATCTGGTCCATGGCGCAGCTCGGACAGCTCTCGTGCGGCGTGTGCGTGAAGATGGGAAGACCGGTTCGCAGGTGCGCGCGTGCGATGGCACGATGCACCTTACGTTCGTCGGGTCGCATCTCGAGCGACGAGGCGATTTCTCCGAAGGCGCCCCACCGCTGGGCGGCGGCGTCGGTCACCAGCTCCTCGACCAGCTCGTTCTCGGACATCTCGGCGACCCGCACCGGGTAGATCGAGAAGCCGATGTCCTCGAAGTAGCCGCCCGCCATCACGATCTTGACGTCGCTGCGGTCGGCGATGGCACGTAGGTCGCGCACCTGCGCCGCCGTCCGCCTGCCGGTCGCCGCGTCGACGATGCAGCCAAGCCCATTGAACGCACATTCGCGCAGCTCCTCGACCGCCAGGTCGATGTCGCTCCGGCCCACATGCTCATGGAACAGTGTCGCACCCTCGGCGAGCTCCGTCGGGTCGAGATCGCCCTGCTGGGTCCTAATGATGGCGCCGGTCGGGAAACTCGGCGGTTCGACGCTGGTGAAACGTTGCTGGGCCTGCACGGACAGCGCACCCGTACCAACCCCGACGACACTGGCGCCGGCCGCCGTTCCAAGGAGTCCCAGGGCTTCACGCCGGGTGTACTGATGAGACGGGTTCTTCCTGATCATCATCGTGGCTCCGTTTCGCACCAACGGTTTCGTTGGCGCCCTCCGGTCAGGGAAATGCTAGCCGCTCGTCCGCCACGGCTCAACCCGGAAAGCCGTAGGCGTCGTTCGTTCAGAAGCTGCGCGTCACAGCACACCGAGCATCGGAACAATGACAAGGCCGGCGATATAGACGACATAGAGCGCCAGCAGGAGCAGGCCGTCGCTGCGGTGGAAGTGGCTGGTCCTGGCGACCAGCCCGGTGACGGCCACGAAGAACACGGCGAGCCAGCCGTAGGAATAGAACTGGGTGAAGCGGTCGAGTGTCAGTGGGTTGATCATGCCCGACAGCCCGACGATGAGATAGAGATTGAGCACGTTTGCGCCGATGATATTGCCCAGCGACAGGTCAGGCACGCCCTTTCGCGCCGCCGACACACCGGTGACAAGCTCCGGCAGTGACGTCCCGATGGCCACCACCGACAAGCCGCTGATGATGGACGGCACACCAAGCGCTGCCGCCAGCGACTGCGCCGAGTCGACGAGGAACCGGCTGCCCACGACGATCAGGGCCGCACCGAGCGCAAACAGCCACATCTCCTTGGTCAGCCCGCTCGTGTCCGGCGCCTTCCCGTCGTCCGCCTCCGCGCGCTGACGGCGGATGCCGAGGTAGTCCCATACCAGATACGCGAACGACAATGTCAGCAGTACCGCTGCCAGCGGTCTGCTGAGCGTGCGATCCCAGGTGAAGACGACCACCAGCACCGCGGCCGACACCATCCAAGCGGCCCGTCTGACGAAGTCGCGCTTCTCGACTTCGACCGGCGTCAGCAAGGCGACGGTTCCGACAATCAGACCGATGTTGCAGATGCAGGAGCCGATGGCATTGCCCAGCGCGATGCCGGAATCGCCGACGCTGCTGGCCATGGCCGACACCACCAGCTCGGGTGTCGTCGTTGCCAGACTGACCAGCGTGCCACCAATGACGAACCGGGGTATGCGGAGCACCTTGCCGATATAGATGCTCGAGTCGACGAACAGGTCCCCGCCCTTGGCCACCAGACCCAGCCCGATGACGATGAGGACAACGTCGTACAGCACGGTTGGACTGCGGTCGCGGAGCCGGGTCCGGATGCTCTAGAACGGACCGGGGAGAGAGGCGGCGTCGAGCACGTCGATTGAACGGACGCGCGAGGTGATAATCCAGCCCCCGGAGTAGTGGAACTCCATGTGGAGTCCGACACCGAACCAGGCGAGCTTCAGGCAGCTTCCACCGAAACTCGACCCCCCGAAACTGGCCTCGGTCAACTCCGGAAAGAACCGACCGCCTCGCACGAGCACGACCGCCCGCGGTGGCCGCGGCACCGTGATCTCGTAGAGTGTGTTCAGGGTTTGGACCCGCAGGGTGGTGATGGGGTCGAGATCGCGCAGATACAGGCCTTCGGTGTGCTTCACCTCGGCGGTGAAGCCATCGAGCGTGCAGCGTCTCGGAACAAGGATCCCGCTGTCGTCCCGGCGCGGCCGTCCGCGTCTAACGGAATCGGTCACGCCGAAGGGTCGATCCGCACTCTGAGTCATCGCTACCGCCGGTCCGCTAACGTGGCCACATTATAGCCGACATTTCGGCTAGGCGCGTCGACGATTTCCCCCGGTTACGGACGACTGAAATCTAGTGGTAACACCCCCACGTAGACTTGTCCGACTGGCCGACCCGCCGGCCCGAACAGGGTTTCAGGGGGCGCTCAGCGAACCGCGCCCCCCGGCGGTCGACTCCCCCACTCTCCGGCACCGCGCGTGGCGACGGATCGGCCGCGGTCCTCGGGCTCGGGGCGAAGATCGGAGACTTCCTGCTCTGCGGCACGTCCCGCCAGGTCGATCAGCTGGTCGACCGCCAGCACGCCCTTCTGGCGCTCGCGCTGCAGCAGACGCCGAAGACGCCGGTATTCAGTTGAAGTCATAACAGGTAGGGCAGATGCCCGCGACCCGATGTCGCCGGCCGGCAGCACACGCAACGTGAGTGCTCTCGCCCACAGCCCGAGGAACCGGGCCGTTCTCCTCAACCGCGCCTGGGCACGCGGTAAGTTAAAGATCGGCGGCGCATCCGGTTACCTCGACGCCGCGGTACCACTATGAAGAGCGCACGCAGCTGTGTCAAGCGTGAACCACTAGATGTGGTGCAAGGCTTGTCAAGTACCCCAAGTATGGGGCTCTCTGTCTCCGCGGACGGGTTCCTTAGCTAACGCCCTATCGCCCACCCTGGCGCTGAGGAACGGCTACGGAAGTGGCACCCGCTCTCTGCGCTCCTCGACCCATTTGCGGACGATGTTGATCTGACGGGGCGGTTCCAGATTTGGGTGGTGGATTCAAGGGATCGATGCAACGCGATGAAATGATCACCTCAAGGAGGGCTCATGGAACGCGTTTGTCGCCCAAGCATGTCGACCGCCGAGCGGGCCGAGGTCTGGAGACGGTGGAAGCGAGGCGAGTCAGTCAGTGACATCGGCCGTGCCTTGGGGCGTCTCCGTAAATCGGTCCACCGTGTCGTCGCCGCGCACGGCGGCGTCCCCCCCACGAGCGCGCACGCGAGCACGGTGCGCGCTGACACTGGCCGAGCGCGAAGAGATCTCACGCGGGCTGGCCAACGCCTGCTCGTTGCGGCGCATCGCCTGCCTGCTTGGGCGGGCCGCGTCGACCGTGAGCCGCGAGGTGCGACGGCATGGGGGCCGGACGCACTACCGGGCAGCGGCGGCCGATGTCCGTGCATGGGACCGAGCTCGGCGCCCCAAGCTGTGCCGGTTGGCGACCGAACCCAGGCTGTGCCGCCTCGTGGCCGAGAAGCTCGCTGACGATTGGTCGCCGCAGCAAATTTCGGGGTGGCTCGCACGGACCTTTCCGAGGGATCCTCGGCTCCACGTGTCGCACGAGACGATCTACCTGAGCCTCTTCGTCCAGACGCGCGGCGTGCTCAAGAAGGCGCTGATTGCCCACCTGCGGCGGCGGCGACGTATGCGCCGCTCCAAACTGGCCAGCACCGCCGGACAGCAGCGTGGCCGCATCATCGACGCGGTCTCGATTCGCGAGCGTCCGGCCGAGGCGGAGGACCGTGCCGTGCCCGGTCACTGGGAGGGCGACCTGCTGTCGGGCGCCCGGAACTCACACATCGCGACGCTGGTCGAGCGGCAGTCCCGCTTCGTGCTCTTAGCCCGTCTGCCGGGGAAGGACACCACCCGCGTGGTCCAGGCGCTCTCGCAGGCGATCCGGGCGTTGCCCGCGGGCCTCATGGTGTCCCTGACCTGGGACCGCGGGCACGAACTGGCGGCGCACAAGACATTTACCGTCGCCACCCAGGTCCAGGTCTACTTCTGCGATCCGCAAAGTCCGTGGCAGCGCGGCACGAACGAGAACACCAATGGCTTGCTGCGACAGTACTTCCCCCATGGCACCGACCTACGCAGGCTGATCTGGACGCGGTCGCACGGCGCCTCAACTCACGTCCCCGCAAGACCCTGGGCTATGCCACGCCAGCTGATAGACTCGCGAATACACTGTTGCATTGACCGGTTGAACTCACCCTGCATTCCGGGGCGCTACGCTGGGCGCGAAGACCGGTCAGAATTCCAGTCTTGCTAGAGCGAAAGTCGGTTTGACCCGATCAGGGTTTCTGGGACACGCGGGGCAGCGAGGCAGGACTCGTGCTGCAAACCGTAGAGGCGGACCGACAACAGCGGACAGACGAACGAGCTGCTGGCTCGGCTGTGACCGGGCACGGAGTCTCATCCTCCAGGTTCGAGACCTGCTGACGGCGCGACTTTTTCTCCTACTGCGGATTAGCCTAGTAATAGCCTGGGCAGTGTGCTCTGCCGCCAAAGCAAGTCAGACCGGTTCGCTGACCGGGTCTGCGGCACGAGTCCTGCCTCGTCGGCCCTTGCCCTAACGTGCGAGGGCAGATGCTGAACGATGCTGCTACGGGCCTGAACGCGCCTCGTACCGAAGGCATCGACTAGCGAATGAGGTGAACCGCGTCTTTGGTGAGGTCTCGAGAGGCCAACGCCCGCAGACCACCGTCCAGGGTCACCAGGTGGCCCCCTTTGCGAACGGCCAGCCCAAGGAGATACGCATCGGTCACCTGGCGGTGACCCACGATTCGGGCGCGGAACTGCTGGACCGCGTTGCCTACACCGCAGTCGTCTTCCCAGAAGTGATGGTGCTCATTGCGCAGGTTGGCGTCGAGAATTGCCAGCGCCGCCGCGGGAGACACGGCGTCCCGGGAGAACGCCGGGTTCGACACCAGGCGGACGAAACCCGCCTGGGTCATCGGGCAGGTTGCCCATCCATGGCGAGCGCTTCTGCCGAACCAGCGCAGCACACGGTTATGCGCCTCGTGCGTCGGCCACATTAACGCTATCAAAACGCTAACATCGAGCAGGGACGCGGTCACCGCGTGTCAGCTTCCAGTTCGGCAACATGCTTCGAGGTCACCGACGGTGAGTCGCCAGGCAGTTCGAAGACGTAAACACCGTCGACCAGCCTGACTGGACGCTGGGCCTCGAGCCCCCTCCGTGCCAGCTCCGAAAGCGCCTTCCCCAGACTCAATGACCTGGCTTCAGCGAATTGCCGGGCTCGCTCCAGCACGTCGACTAGTACGATTTCGCGAAGTAGGCGTCAACCTTGCCCGGCTTGCCGCACTGGATGCAGTTGCCGGAGGCGGGCGGCGGATCGAGTGGGATGTTCCGAATTGTCGCCTGGGTGTCGGTCTTGATCTGCGTCTCGCAGTCGGCCGCACCACACCAGGGGGCCACGACATAACCCGGACGCCCCTCGAGGCTGGCGTCGAACTCGGCCCGATCGCTGGTCTTCAGCGTGTGCTCGTCACGGAACGCGATGGCACGGTCGAAGAGCGCCTGCTGAATCGTCGTCAGCAACTCGTCGACGTGCGCGGCCAGCCCCTCCATCGGCGTCGGCGTCTTGTCGCGCGTGTCGCGGCGCACCAGCATCACCTGCTCGTTCTTGAGGTCGCGCGGTCCGATCTCGAGCCGCAACGGCACCCCGCGCATCTCCCACTCGGCATACTTCCAACCGGGCGAGTGCTCTTCCCGGTCGTCGAGCATCACGCGCACGCCCAGCGCTTCCAGCTCCGCCTTGATTCGCTCGGCGTGCGGCAGCACCGTCTCGCGCCAATCGCCACGCGGAATCGGCACCATCACCACCTGATATGGAGCGATACGCGGCGGCAGGATCAGCCCGCTGTCGTCGCCGTGTGCCATGATGACTCCGCCGATAAGCCGGGTGGAAACGCCCCACGACGTCTGCCACCCGTACTGCACTGTCTTGTCGCGCCCCTGGAAGGTGATGTCGAAGACCTTGGCGAAGTTTTGACCCAGGTTGTGCGACGTGCCGGCCTGCAAGGCGCGCCCATCGCCCATCAAGGCTTCTATAGAGTAGGTGCGCAGGGCGCCGGCGAACCTTTCGCTCTCGGTCTTCTCGCCCTTCAGCACCGGCATCGCCAGCTCGGTCTCGGTGAAATCTTGGTAGACGCCCAGCATCTTCAGCGTCTCTTCCTGCGCCTCGGCTTCGGTCTCGTGCACCGTATGCCCCTCCTGCCAGAGGAACTCCGTGGTGCGCAGGAACAGCCGGGTCACCTTCTCCCACCGGACCACGTTCGCCCACTGATTGATCAGGACCGGCAGGTCGCGCCACGACTGAATCCACTTCGAGTACATCGTGCCGATAATCGCCTCCGACGTCGGACGCACCACCAGCCGCTCTTCGAGCTTCTCCTCGCCACCATGTGTGACCCAGGCCACTTCCGGCGCAAACCCTTCGACGTGCGCCGCCTCCTTCTTGAGCAGGCTCTCGGGGATGAACATAGGAAAGTACGCGTTGACGTGACCCGTCTCCTTGATGCGGCGGTCAAGCGCCTGTTGCATCAGCTCCCAGATGGCGTAGCCATACGGCCGGATGACCATGCTGCCCTTCACCGGCGAGTAGTCGGCCAGCTCCGCCCGGCGGATGACGTCGGTGTACCAGCGCGGAAAGTCTTCCGACCTGGGGGTGATCTCCTTGACGAACGCTGCGTCCTTGTCCGACATCAGTAGGGGTCCTCCGCCCGAAAAATTGCTGTTATCCTACCATCCAGCTTTCTCGCCCTCATCGGACCAGCACCCATGCAGCCGACACGGATCGACGTTCCCAGCTCCGCCCACACCTATCCGGTCTTCGTCGCCCACGGCCTCATCGAGCAGCTATCGCGCTGGCTGTCCAAGGCCGGCATCGGCGACCAGCGGTTTCTGGTCTCCAGTCCAACAGTCTGGAGGCGCCACGGAGAGACCATCTCGGCAGCGTTGCCGGCCGTCGAACACCTCCTGGTTCGGGACGGGGAACGATCGAAGACCCTTCGGACTGTCGAGCGAGTCCATGAGTGGCTCATCCGGGCTGGCGCCGACCGCCAGGCGACGATTATCGCGATGGGCGGTGGGGTCATTGGCGACAGCGTCGGGTTCGCGGCCGCCACCTATCTGCGTGGGGTCGATCTCGTGCAGATTCCGACCACCCTGCTCGCTCAGGTCGACAGCTCCGTTGGCGGCAAGGTCGGCGTGAACCACCCGCTCGGCAAGAACCTAGTCGGCGCGTTTCATGCGCCGGTAGCGGTCATCGCCGACCCCCGGGTCCTCGATACCTTGCCGCGACGTGAGCTCCGCGCCGGTTTGTATGAGGTGGTCAAGTATGGGGTCATCGCCAGTCGCACGCTGCTTGACCGGCTCGTTGCCGACCTCCCTCGCGTCTTCGCGCGCGAGCCGGCCGTGATGGCGGAGATCGTCGTCGCGTCTTGCCGGATCAAGGCGGACGTTGTGGCAGCCGACGAACGCGAAGCGGGACATCGTAGGGTCCTGAACTTCGGGCACACGGCCGGGCACGCGTTGGAGGCGGCGACCCATTATCGGCGGCTACGGCACGGCGAAGCGGTCGCCTACGGGATGCTGGTGGCGGCTCAGATCGGCGCCTCACGCGGCCTCCTCGCCAAGGACGACCACACGGCTCTGACCGATCTCATCGCACGGATGGGCCAGCTGCCTCCGGTGGCCGACCTGTCGATGGCCGAACTGCTCACCGCGATGCGGCGCGACAAGAAGATGGTCGCCGGACGGCTTCATTTCGTCTTGCCGCACGGCGTCGGCGACACCGTTATCGTGGACGACGTCACCAAGACGGAAATCCGCCGGGCCTTGCGCACCATCGGCGTACGCGGCTAGTGTCCCGAATCAGAAGTCCATTGCCCATGTCCCGGAGCGCGGCGCCCGGCTGGCAAGGCGCGACGAGGGAGCAAATTGGGCATTTGTGACAGAGGAGTAACGCCGCCAGGCGGGATGCCCCGCCCGGGAAGTTGGTGACGGATTTCTGACTCGGACACTAACGCACCAATCCCCACGCAACGACAGACACGACGCCGGACTCTGTGCCGACTACCGCTTCCACGGCACGCCGGGTGCGAAACGGGCCGAACGCAGCTACCCGCACCACCACTCGTCCGTTCGTGTCCTGCTCGGGGTCGGCGTCGGGGTCCGCCCAGTCGTCGCGGAGCCATGCGGCGGTGTAGACGAGGCGGCCACGGCCGGTCTCGTTCACCAGCTCGGCCAACCACCCCCAGGCGTACAGCCGCCACCGCGGGGTCACTCCTCCCCCGACGACCTGATCGATCTCCCGCTGAAGCGCAACCGTCTCCTCGTGCGGATTGACCATGGCCCCGTCGGCGAGCCGGGCCGGGATGGCGCCGGCACTGAACGTAGAACGCCGCGACCCGCTCATTACCGGCTGCCAGGTTGGCATGGACGTCAATTCAGCCACCACAAAGGCCAGCAGGCCGTCCGCCGCATACAGCGCCACGACGCTGCGTCGATGATTCGCCTCGACCGCCTCTTCTGTCGACAGGACCACAACGAGCGCTCCCGCCAAACCGGATAACAGCACGGCGGTCAGCATGGTCACGAGCAAGGCGGCGCCACGCTGGTCATCCTTTCTCCAAACCGGCTCAACGCCGTGCGGTTGCTGGCTCATGGGGAACGGCCCAGCGCGAGATTCGGTGGCGCGACTGTGAAGCTGACGGCGTGGTCTGGCACCAGGCGACTGCCGCCCGGGGCAGGTCCGGGCCGAGTGAACAGGCGAGGGTCAGCACCACGCAGCTCCTCGACGGCGCTCTGAACACGCAGATTGACAGCGATGGCGCGGATGCGTAGCAGGTCGCCGTCGAAGGGTAGCCCGGCCGGCCCGCACCACGGACCATCGGCCAACTCGACCAGGCCAATCTCAACGAGCGGGCCGCCGCCCGTCAGAGGCGCCGCCCCCGGACACACAGCCAGTCCCCCCGCCGTCTCGCCGAAGAAGCGAAACGCCAGGTCGGCAAGGTCGTCCACCAACGGAAAATCGCCCTGCCACCCGTCGTAGTGCCGGAGCTGCGACCGCTCCGCGTCGGCGTAGTAGTGATGCAACTCGACCGGCGCAATGACGGCGCCTGACGAGAATCCTGTTGCGGTCGGGTGTACACGCTCCAACGTCAGGGTCATCGCTCCCGCCCCGGTCACCCGGAAGAGCTCCCAGGCTTCGGCCTCATCGAATACCAACACCAGATCCCGTGCACCGTACCCGCACGCCGGCGGCGCACAGCCGGGACCAGGCGCGAGCTGCACCGTGGGGGCCGGTCCGGCGAGCGGGCTCAGAATCGTGGTCTCCGAGCCGGCTGTACGAGAAACGGTTATCGTCGTGACCGCGTCTGGCCGCGGACGCCGATGCTCTCCAACGTCGGCCCGAAGCCCGAGGCGATAGGGCACGACCGGTGGCAGGAACCGCACGAGAGGACCAGCCGAGACCAGGACCGGGCCTTGGCCGGCGGCGAGCAGATCGGTGTGCAGGCGGTCGAAGGCGTGACGCAACCGCTGCTGCACGTTGGCGGTCTCGGGTAACCACCGATTGAGGGAACCGGCCGAAGACGCCAGACCGAACAACCCGCCCAGCACCAGGAGCGTCAATGCCTGCGCCATCACGGTCTCGAGGAGCGACAACCCGGTTTCGGGAGAGGCCCGCATCACCCAACTCACGGTCCCGCCCCAAGCAACGTCACCAGCCGAGCGCCGTCCGGTGCGACTTCCGGCCCCTGTCTGCCACCGCCGTCGCCAGGATGGACCGGGGCAACCGTCACCCGCACCACCCGCACTCCGTCCAGTCCCGGTCGTGCGCCGGCCGACCACACCCGCACATACGCCGTTCCGGATGGTGGTGTTCGACCGACTCCGATCAGACGACCGTTGGTGTCGAGATACTCAGTTTGCTCGGTGGTCTCCGGTAACGGGAGAGAGGCACGCAGCTGCTCGAGCTTGTCGACAGCCAGGATGAGCGACGACGTCCGGTGGCGGGCTGCCGCCAACGACCGCGCCGACAGCGCGAACAGCGGCGCGATGCCGGCCGCCAGGGTCACGAACAGACCGACGGCAATGACCACCTCGACGAGGCCGATGCCCCGTCCGAAGTGCCACACTGGATGTTGACGCCATCGAGCCACGGCGGCTGACGGTGCAACCTCCGGTCCAGGTAGCCGCAGGGCGAACGACCCCAGTGAAACGTGCGCCGATCACGTGAAGTGAAAAGGGGGAGGTGCCGCAAGTTGCAGTTCTAGCGCACCGCCTCACCGACCCACATCGCAGAAACCGCGCGGTGAAGCAGACACCGCAAGAGCAAGGTGTGAGGCGTCAGAGCACCCAAAGCCCCTTCTGCCTTCGGACTTCTGACTTCTAGAGAGTGCCCACTCTAGTAAAACGCCCCATACCACTCGACCAACGGCTGGCCGACGTGCGTGGCGATCAGGGCGGCAGCCGCCAGAAACGACCCAAGGGGCAGCGCGTATCTCATGCCGCCCCGCTGTACCAGCATCATGCCGACTCCGAACAGCGACCCGGACAGCGACGCAATTAGCAGGGTCACCAGCATGGGCTGCCAGCCCAGAAAGGCGCCAATCATGGCGAGCATCTTGACGTCGCCCATACCCATACCCTCCTCGCCGCGGATCCGGAAATACGCCTCACCGACCGCCCAGAGCGCCCCGCCGCCGACCGCCACGCCGATGAGCGCCGCACGCCATCCAGGGTCGAAGAAGAAGCTGGCGGCCACGCCGATTACGACCCCCGGTAGGGTGATGACGTTTGGCAAGATGCGATGCTGGAGGTCGATCACGAACAGCACGATCATCGCTGCCGCGAACAGCAACCGAACCCCGAGCAACGGCTGCCAGCCGAGCTGCCAGTACTGGAGCAGGAACACCACCGCGGTGCCTCCCTCGACAATCGGATACATCGGCGACACAGCGGCTCGGCAGGTCCCGCACCGCCCGCCGAGCAGCACGTAGCCAACCACCGGCACATTTTCGAACCAGCGCAGCCCTCGGCCGCACGACGGACACCGGGACGGCGGGCTCACCACCGATTCACCGCGCGGCAAGCGATAGATGCAGACGTTGAGGAAGCTGCCGATGGCAAGCCCCAACGCCGCCACCAGCCCGACCGCAATCGGTCCGGTCATTGTCACTGCGGCGGCGGCAGCGTTTCCCCAGGCAAGGGAAACAGCTCAGAAGCTGACGACACGTTGATTGTGCCGTTGCTGGAGTCGAGGACATATGGCAGGCCCGTCGGGTCGACCGGGACCCCAGCCACGAACCCGGCCCCGATCAGCTCCTCCCACGACTCCGGCGGGCGCCCACCCTGCTCGATGAATCGCTGGGCCGCCCCGATCAGCTGGTCGATGTCGTCGAGCGCCTGCAGCTGCGTCAGCCGCCGCACCGCCTCATTGCGAATCCAGTCGTTGTCGGCCGATTCGTAAATCTGCTGCCACAGCGTGCGCGACGACTCACGGCTCCCGCCAGCGGCCAGGGTGTTCGCCGCCAGCGAACGTAACCACCAGGAGGCACCGGGCACATTCGCCGCCTTTTCGAACCAGAGCGCCGCGGCGTTGTAGTCCTGGAGCCACCAGTAGTAGATGAAACCGATGTCCATGTAGAACTCCCACTTGTCGGGCATCTCTCCGATGCCCTTCTGGAGCAACGCTATGGCCAGATCGGGCCGACCAGGACCGTTCGGGTAGCCCTCGGTCAGAAAGATCGCTCCGAAGCGATAAGCCACATTGAACCGTGGGTCGAGCGTCGTGGTGATATCGAGCAGCGGTCCCAGCAGGTCGTAGCTCTTTTCTTCCGAGTCGGCACGCTTGGTGCCGCCGTAATGCTGCAATGCCCGTATCCAATACACGTCGGCCAATAGCGCATCGAACGACAGCGCCATCCGACCGAGTACCGCCCCGTCCGGGATATAGAGCAGCTGGGTTTGGGCGCGCGAGGCGGCGTAGACACGGTCACGCACCATGGCCGACGAGATGACGAGCGCAACCAGTGTCGCCATCGCGACCGCGAACACTGCGGGCCGCTCCCACCAGCTCGCGCTGCGCGACCCGCTCATTTGAAGTCCCGCCGCGAAAAGATGAACATCGCCCCAAGCAGCAGTGCCCCGATGTAGGCGGCGGCATATCCGGTCGTCAACGCCACGTAGCCGAGCGTCACCGGTTGCGCGTGCACCACCTCAGCCCTGATGTCGAACGGTGCGAGGTTGGGCAGCACGTAATACAGGGCCCTGGCCAGATAGGCAGCAGTCGGCGAGTCGACCACGTTCTCGAAATTCCGCAGATCGGCATTGAAGTGCCCTACGACATACAAACCGAAGGTCAGCACGGCCGACAGAATTGGACTCGAGAAGGTGGAGAAGAACAGGGCGATGGCGGTCACCAGCATCAGCTGTGTGAAGACCAGGAAAACCGCCAAGAGCATCGCGGGGTCGGTTGCCGGCGCCTCCCACGACTGTCTGAACTCCTCGGTTTCCACCCACGACATGTAGCCGAGCACCGCATACAGCGCGACGGCCATCACCGCGATATTGACCGCCAGCGTCAGCACGAGACCCGCGTATTTGCCGAGAATCAACTCGTGCCGCCGAACCGGCTTCGCCAGCAGGCTGTAGATACTGCGCCGCTCGACCTCTTTCGACACCAGCCCGATTCCGATGAACACGGCGATGAACAACCCGAACACCTGGGTCGCACCCAGACCGAGATCCTTGATGATCTTGACCTCCTGTCCAGCGGTGAGCTGCCCGATGAGATACGAGGCGACGATTAGCAATACCGCGAACAGCACCAGGTTGTAGAGCACCTTGTCACGCACCGATTCCTTGAAGACGTGCACGGCGATACGTGGGATGACGGCCATGGTCCCGTGTCCCGAGTCAGGATGCGGTTTCCTCTCGATGCGCCACCAGACGCATGAAAAAATCCTCCAGAGACTCGCGCCGCGGCGTGAGTGACACGACCCGAAGCCCGCGCCGGCTGAGCTCCGGCAACAGCTGGTCGGGGGGGCGATCGACCGGCAGGTCGATAACGTATCGCCCGTCGACCTGGGTCGTCGCCGTGTCCAGCCCCAGCGCCTCCAGGGCCCCGTCGTCGGTACCGGTGACGACCAGTTCCCACCCTTTGGTTTCGAACGCGAGATCGGCCAGACGACCAGTGGCCGCCAACCTGCCCTGCGCCACTATCGCCACCCGGCTGCACAGAGCCTCGGCGTCGGACAGGATATGCGAGCTGAAGAAAATGGTGCGACCCTCCTCCCCGAGCGACCGGATGAGCTCGCGCGTGTCGCGACGACCCACAGGGTCCAGCCCGGACATCGGCTCGTCGAGGAACACCACTTCGGGGTCGTTGACCAACGCCTGGGCGATCCCGACGCGCTGCAGCATCCCTTTCGAGTACTTCCGCAGCTGACGCCGTCGCTCAGCGCCAAGCCCCGCACGGTCGAGCAGCGTCGACGCCCGGCGTCGCGCGTCGGCCGAGGAGAACCCGAACAACCCGCCGAAGTAGACCAGCAGTTCCTCGGCGGTCAGGTTGTCGTAGAAGTAGGGCAGCTCAGGAAGATAGCCCAGCCGTCGCCGCGTCTCCACGTCGCCGGCCGGCCGGCCGAGAATCTCGGCACGGCCAGATGTCGGATAGACCAGCTGCATCAGCAGCTTCAGTGTCGTGGTCTTGCCGGCTCCGTTCGGCCCCAGATACCCCAGGACCTCTCCGGGCTGCACATCGAGCGACACACCATCGAGCGCCCGCACCGGACTTGGGCGCCAAAAGCCGACCGCGTAGTCCTTCGTAAGCTCCTGTAGCCTGATGGCGTAGCCCGACATCCCGTCATCCGGTTCGAGTTACTGCGAGGCCTGGCCAGCCTCGGCGCGCTCGAGCTCCAGTGCGATCGCCGCTTCGAAGAACGGGGTCTGCAACCCGCCTTTGATCTGGACCCCGTTGATGATAAACGTGGGCGTCGCCTCGACCGGAACCGTGCCACCCAGCGCGATGTCCGCCTTCACCTCTTCCAGAGTGGCGTCATACATGGCGTCGAAGTCCGTCATTCCGGCCACCTCGACCAGTGCCTCACGAACCGTCTCGCGTGACAGGTCCTGCTGGTTCTCGTAGAGCCAACCGGCCATCTGTTCATCGCGGCCGGCCCGTCTAGCCAGCCGCACCGCCACCGCCGCCTCGCAGGCGCCCATGTGCCCACCACGCGGCGTCTGTTCGTTGCACTCCGGGTCCAGCGGATAGTCGAGCATGACATACCGCACCGCCCCTGGATGACTGGACTCGAAGCGGGCAAG
>Ga0187827_10004931_pt1 | contig 16049 bp, 9 predicted proteins | sample ETNtaG_39_FD_167969 | JGI IMG/M metagenome (GOLD analysis project Ga0187827, IMG submission 167969) | Marine microbial and viral communities from oxygen minimum zone, Eastern Pacific Ocean - ETNP2014_SV_150_PacBio MetaG (Illumina Assembly) | ecosystem: Environmental > Aquatic > Marine > Hypoxic...
TTGGCAACCCCTATTTGTCTTCGGGGTTTCCGGTCTAGAGCATGTATGGTTTGCGCCAATATATTTTATCCCGATGGTACCTTCATTTCCTCTGGCTACTAAATTCCCCCTACATTTAAATATCAGGGTCGGTCTTTTACAAATCATGGCTTTGAATTACCTGAGCCACACGTTTTTGGTTATTTCACTATTCATATTGATAGATGCCAGTCTATTCCTTGTCCTGAATGTGGAACATGTCGAAGGGGGAAGGAACGTCATTCTACCGGAACCACTTGCCCTATCATCCGCGACAATAGTCGATGGAAAAATATACATAATCGGGGGTCGTAACATAACTGAAGTACATGATAAGATAATGTTGATGGATCCTCTATCCGATACCATCACGCAACTGAATATTACACTCCCTTATCCGCTATCCAACCCAATAACCTTTTCCGACGGTGAACGTATATACATAGTTGGAGGTTCCCAGGGTATTCCCGGCGAGGGGACGATCTGTTACGAGGAAAAGAATGCCAATTTAACGATTTTCACTCCACCCGACACCATCGAGATAAAACCTGATTTTTTCCCCTACGGAATGGAAGGCAATGCCATGGTATCCGATGGCACTTACTTTTATCTTTTCGGAAACTGTGTGTGTGCTTCACAGGACGTGAGGCGTAATGTGATACGTTTTGATCCGGTAGGCCTCAAACTCGACATATACGAAAAAGTCCTTCCGGTCAATCTCTCGGGAAGTTCTGCAGTCTGGTATGATGGTGCGGCGTATATCTTCGGTGGAAAGACAGACAATGGCAAATCCCTTGACACTGTCATAAAATATATCCCAGAGGGACCTGTGGAAGTTCTTGAAATCCAACTGCCGGAGGCTGTTTATAGAATGGGTGCAGCACAGTACGGGAATCTGATCTACCTTCTTGGTGGCATCACGGGAACCGGGCTCAGCGACCAATTCCTTGTGGTGGACCTGAACGAACAAACGGTGAAAAAAACAGGTTTTTACCTCAGTCAACCAAGAGCGACCAGAGCTTCTGTGACGCATGGTGAAAATATCTACCTTCTCGGAGGAGACACTGTCGATGGAGTCACCCATTCAATTGAGGTGATCGGGTTATCCGATACTGATTTGAAAAGCAACGTCAAGGAAAGAAATCCAGAAAATATCATTCTTGTGTCTGGTATTATCGCTTCGGCCGTATTGATATTCATCATCAGTACGATCTATATTAAAGATTATCGTAAATACAGTAAGGAAAAAGAGGAAAAAGTGAAATAGAAATTTATTAATTCTTTTCCTATTCGGGTCAGTTGTCAAAGAAAGTTCTCCAATGGTGTAATTATGCTTGACTGGATATCCGCAAAGGTCGGTATGATATTTGCTGCGGTGGTAATCGCCGGGAGCCTGATGGGTTTTTTTGCCTGGCAGCGAGAGAATTTCGAAGACATCCAGCGCCAGCAGACTGCCGATTTCATAGCGAATCAGATCGACCACCTTAGTTCATTGAGCGGAGATGGCAAGGACCTGTTTACTTTCAATATCAACAAGGAACTTGATGGAATATATCTCGAACCCGAGATAGGCGGGGATCCCTACGAGATCATGATCACACCTAACCATGTCATTTTGGACCAAAAGGGAGAGGGACAGTTTATATCTTCCCTGACGAGAAAGGTCCATCTGTGGAATCCTTTAACGGTCATGTCTTTGGACGTTCTCAATGATACATTTTTGGAGCGGCTGGATGAAGGCAACCTATCTCTCACATTCGAGCTAGGCCAAGATTTCTATGTCGAGAGCCGGTCCCTGAACATAACAACAGCCACTTCACCCATGGAGAGGATATACCTGACGTTTGTCTACCCGGCCTAGATCGAGGGAGGAATCAGCATGAAAATTAATTCGAAGATTTCCGGATTTTACCTTAAAAAACCAGGGGAAAGACTTGATCTCGTCGCCGAGATGTGCTCTTTGAGCAAGGAAGAAAGAGGGAGTCTCGCGGATACCGGAGGTCTTCCGTTGGAAAACGCGGATTCCATGATCGAGAATGTGATCGGCAGTTTTGTTCTTCCTATGGGTATCGCCACCTACTTCAGGATCGACGACGAGGATTTCCTAATACCTATGGCCGTGGAAGAACCCTCGGTTGTGGCCGCGGCCTCCAACGCGGCAAGGATCGCTCGCCATGGAGGCGGTTTTATTACCGAACACGATTCGCTTTTGATGATAGGACAGTTACAGGTTGTGGGATTGGCTAACCCCGAAAAAGCCCTATTAGAGTTAAAAACCAGAAAGGCCGAGATAATCAATGCAGCCAATGAGCGAGACCCTGTCCTCATTAGACTGGGTGGCGGTGTGAAAGATATAGAAATTAGAAGATTGGAGACACTTTCCGGTCCCATGGTCGTACTGCATCTTCTGGTAAATTGCCTGGATGCAATGGGAGCTAACGCTGTGAATACCATGGCCGAAGGGGTGGCTTCACTGGTGGAGGAGATCAGCGGCGGAGTGGTCCTATTGCGGATAATATCCAATTTGGCGGATCGGCGACTCTTTAGGGCAAGGGCAGTTTTTAAAAAGGAGATACTAGGCCCGGAGCTCATCGAAAATATTATACTGGCTTACCATTTTGCTGAAGCTGACCCTTACAGAGCGGCAACCCACAACAAGGGGGTTATGAACGGGATAAGTGCTGTTGTCAGGGCAACGGGAAATGATACTAGAGCCATAGAAGCTGGTGCACATTCATATGCCGCGGTTTCTGGAAGATATAAACCCATCACGTCGTATCGAAAGAATGAAGATGGTGATCTCATTGGGGAGATCGAGCTTCCTCTGGCAGTGGGCCTTGTGGGAGGGGCGACACGATCCCATCCCCAGGCCCGGGCCTGTATCAAGATACTGGGTGTCACAACCGCAGCTGGATTGGCGAAAATCATTGCGGCGGTAGGATTGGCACAGAACTTTGCTGCCATGCGCGCCCTGGCAGACGAGGGTATCCAGCGAGGTCACATGAGACTCCATGCGCGAAATGTTGCTGCGTCGGCAGGAGCCTCGGGGGATTCTATCGGAGCGGTGTCCAGAATCATGATCGAATCCAGTGAGATTAACGAGGAAAAGGCGAGACAGATATTACTTGAGTTAAAAACCTGATATGAATTGATCGGTCTTGAAAAAAAATTGAAAATATGTGTTGCTCATCCGGATCTTTTTGCCTTCCCCTGAGCAGCCACACTATCCATGGCCTTTTGAAGTTCATCGGGGTCACCCAGGTAATAGTGTTTCATGGGATTGAGGTCGTCATCCAATTCATATACCAAGGGTATTCCCGTGGGAATATTCAATTTCAATATCTCCTGATCTGGTATATGATCTAGATATTTTACCAGTGCCCGAAGGCTGTTGCCGTGGGCTGCGATCAATACCTTTTTACCGTTCCTTACCATTGGTGCAATATCACTGTGCCAGTAAGGGAGAAAGCGATCAACCGTGTCTTTCAGGCATTCCGCGAGAGGAAGGTCTCTTTCATGAACTTCCTTATAGCAGATATCATTCCCGGGATAACGTTCATCAGTCTTTTTCAAGGGCGGTGGTTGGATATCGTAACTTCTTCGCCATATGAGTACCTGTTCATCGCCGAATTTCTCCGCGGTTTCTGATTTGTTCAATCCCTGTAAAGCACCGTAATGACGCTCGTTCAATCTCCAGGACCTGTGGACAGGAAGCCACATCAGGTTCATTTTGTCCAAAACCATCCAGAGAGTCCTAATTGCTCTTTTCAGGAATGAAGTGAAAGCCACATCGAAAGAAAGGCCTTCTCTTACCATCAGTGGACCAGCTTTCAAGGCTTCCTCGATTCCTTTTTCGGAAAGATCCACATCGGTCCAGCCAGTGAACTTGTTTTCTCGGTTCCAGGTGCTTTCACCGTGTCTCAATAATACCAGTTTCATAAATCCCACAATTCCTATAAACGCTAAAAGAGATGAATACTTAGCATAATTGTACGTCTTGGATACCAAGACAACCCTTATATACCTATAAATCTCCTTCTGTCGTTTTATTAAGGCATAAATAATGCAATTCCATAAACATTATTTCAAATGGCAAGATAATTATATGTAATATATGTTAGTACGGCTGAAATCGGATACGGATAAGAGAGAGATCGATATGTCCTCTGAAATCAAAGCAAAATTCAGGATCAAGGCGCCGGAGGCAGAGCCTATTTCTTCAGAGGATAAGAAAACCGGTAAGGTGAAAGCACCTACCAAACCGATATTCAAGGCTAAAGATGCTACATACAGGGATAAATTGGCCGCAATGCGTCTCGATGAAGAAGAAAATGGTGAAGAAAACGGAACAAAAACCTTTCAATTTAACGTTAAGGGATCCGATATCTCCGATGAGACTAGTGAAATAACTGCTAAGAAGAAAGGATTTTTCTCGAAAATATCTCAAATGAAAAAGAAGGCTGAATCGAAATTACGGAAAGAAGAATCCGATAAGAAAAAAATTAGTTTTACACCAAAAAAGGATACCGATGCCCACCAAGACGGGAGAGCACGATCAAAGAAATTCAAGGTGAAGGATTCTGGAGAAAGTACTAAAAGGGATGCATCTCCACAGCAAGGAAGTCAAAAGGTCGCTTTTAAAAAGAAGGATAATATCCAAGTCGAAAAGACGACAGTTGTGGAAGAAAAGGTCGCCTTTAAAAAGAAGGATAATATCCAGGTCGAAGAGACGACAGTTGTGGAAGAAAGGATTGCTTTTAAAAAAAAAGAATCACAAGTTAAAGAATATCCCGCCGAAAGAAAGGAAAAGGTCGCTTTTAAACGGAAAGAGCCCCCGCGGGCTGAGGTGGAAACCGAACGAAAAAAAAAGATCTCATTCAAACAGAAAGAACGAACACGGGTCGAAAAAACAGCTCCACCAAAGGAGGATACCGGCGAAATTTCCGAGAAAGAAATTCTTTCAGAAACTAGACCAATAGAACACCCCAAGAAAGATACAGCCTCCGAAGTACAAATTGTTGTAGGGGATTCGAGGGGGGGGGAAAAACATAAAAAAGAAAAGGAACCCGTTGACGGATTCACTTTGAAAAAATCAATTTCAACGAAAATCAAAAAGAAATCAAAATCCGGTGGATTTTTCTCATCCTTTATTCTGAATGGTTTTATTTTATGCATTTTCACAATCGGAGCCACATTTATCCTGAGTTCTCTCAAAAATTCACCTGACACTTCAACCATGTGGAAAATATGTTTCGTTCCTCAATTGTTTCTAGTTTATGTCATTATAATGGTCCTCATGTATGTCACAAGCCTGATATTGGTTTTTATCGGGATACATAAAAAGTTCAAGGAAAGATGACAAACTACTGGTCTTTTCCCGATTTCAACCTCTTTATTACCAATATCATTATATACAATAGATTTCCCCCATATCAAAGGAGACCTTCCCAGGGTAAGATAGAAGGAAAATGTCCGCCATTTTAATTAAATATATCCTGTAGACCAAAATGTTAATATATGGTGATTAGCGTCACGAGGCACCACTGTGCCAAGGGTGTTCCACAGGATAACTGGATATAATAATGAATAAACGATTAAAACTTTGATCTACGAGAAAGGGTCCGTAGCTCAGCTAGGTAAGACGTTCATTGCAATTCGGCATTAAAATAATATTAAAATAACTTTCAATACCTACGTAATATGAATGTGCTTCCGGTCCTTTCACTTGAATTGGCCGTAGCAATCGTAGTTTCGCCGAAATTAGGGGCTGGGAACGTTTCTAGAAAGAGCATCTGGCTTTTAACCAGATGGCCGGGGGTTCGAATCCCCTCGGACCCGCCATTTCTCTAATGATATAATTCAATAGGAGGGGTCGAAACGAATATACTTTATGAGCAACCCACATTTGAAAATGTGGGTATCATCCTCGAAAATCCGCGGTTTTCTGCGGATAAAACCACCAGTCTCTTTCGAGGGGCGGAAGGCGAAGGAATTTACTATTCTACTACCCCCATCCAAATATCCAGTTCCGTTTCGGACAATGTTATAAATATTTTAAGGACAAATTCATTTGATCGGAATACAGGTCCAATTAATCAATTCCCGATGGTTTTATCAAAGAACCGTACAAACAGGAATATGGGTCGTGACCCGCTGGCACAGCAAGACCAAAATTCAATTTACCCATTCTTTAGAAATGGTTTGATTAAATAACATTCCCATGGAGAGCGCGGCTTATGGTCAAGATCGACGTTACGAAACACATGCTTGTTCCAGAACATATCATTCTGGACGAGGAAGAGACCCGAGAAGTACTGGAAAAATATTCCATTAACAAGGAATCGCTTCCAAAGATACATATTACGGACCCTGTAATCAAGCTTATCGAGGCAAAAGAGGGTGCTGTGGTAAAGATAATCCGGAACAGTCGGACCACAGGAAGCGCGATTTACTATCGCTTCGTAGTCGCTAAATAATTTAATATTATTTTGTATAAATGGCGGGATTTAAATGAGAGAATTAGTAAAAGCTTTTTTCAGAAATCGTAGTGTCGTAAACCACCACCTTGCATCATTTAATGATTTTCTTCCAACCCATGATAATCCAAATTCGAGGATGCAGAGGCTTGTGAATTCCATCGCCATAGGGGATGTTGGAAAAGAAAAAGGACTTATAAGGCTTGATATTGGTTCCATCGAGGAGGAGAATATCGACATCCGGCTCGGTCAGATCCGTATAGGCGTACCCTTCATCACTGAGGCGAACGGAGCCCAGCACAAGCTCACACCCATGGAATCCAGACAAAGGAATGCCACATACAAGGCTCCGATCTACCTGGATTATACGGTTGTCCAGACAGATTCAAACGGTGTACAAACATTCATGGAGCCCGAGAAGAACGTTCGTATTGGCGATCTTCCGCTCATGATTAAATGCAAATTGTGCAATATCCACCGCGATCAGATCGGGAATGAGAGAGAGCTCACCAAGGAAGAATACGAAAACGAATTGATTCTGCACAAGGAGGATCCACTGGACCCCGGTGGTTATTACGTGATAAATGGGGTTGAAAGGGTTCTCATTTCACTGGAGGATCTGGCACCCAACAGGATCCTGGTGGAATATTCCGAGAGATACGGGACTAAACTCGAAGTGGGTAAGGTCTATTCCCAGCACCAGGGATACAGGGCTCTTACATATATAGGCAGAACCAAGGATTGGATGCTCTTCGTGAAGGTACCAGCCGCATCCGGGAACATTCCTTTCCCCGTGCTTCTCAAGGCCCTCGACATGGAGAGCGACCAGGAGATTGCTGACGCTACCATATCGGATGATCGTATGTCAAATATTATTTACGCCAATCTCGAAGACTGCGCACAGCAGCACGAGGTGTTCGCAACAACTGACGCCATTGCTTACCTTGAGAAAAAATTTGCAACCGGTCAAGCGAAGGAATATCGCCAGAGAAAGGTGGAGTCGATCCTCGATCATTCACTTCTCCCTCACTTGGGTATAACCCGCGAGAGTCGGTCAAAAAAGGCATTATATCTATGCAGGATCGCAAGAAATGTGTTGGAACTGCATCTGGAGATCAGGAAACCGGATGATAAGGATCATTATGCCAACAAGAGGCTCAAACTGGCGGGGGATCTCATAGAGGAGCTATTTCGTGTAGCCTTTACCAACCTCTGCAAGGACCTTAAGTACCAACTGGAACGCAGTTACGTCAGAAAGAAGAAACTGAAGATCAGCTCAGCGATCCGCCCCGATGTTTTGACGAGCCGCCTCCTTCACGCCCTGGCCACAGGTAACTGGGTGGGAGGAAGAGCCGGTGTCTCACAATTGCTGGACCGAACCTCTAACATGTCCACTTTGAGCCATCTGAGAAGAGTTACATCTCCCTTGACCAGGAGTCAGCCTCACTTCGAAGCCCGTGACCTGCACCCCACACAGTGGGGAAGGCTATGCCCCAATGAAACCCCGGAAGGCCAAAACTGCGGTCTGGTGAAGAACCTCGCTCTGATGGTTGACATTTCGGAAGGATATGATGCGGAAAAGTTAGTGGAATCAATGTACTATCTTGATGTGAACCCCATAGGAAAGAAGGTGGTCCACGATACGAAAATATTTGTAAATGGCGACCTGATAGGTATACACAAAGACCCGGAGAAACTGGTGGAGGAGATAAAAAGAAAAAGAAGGAACGCCACCCTAGCCATCCCCCCGGAGAAGTCTCAAGAGGTCAATGCCAGATTCGATAGACATACCAATGAAATATTTGTCAATTGCGACGAGGGGAGGATCAGAAGACCTCTGCTGGTGGTGGAGGATGGGAAACTACTACTAACCGATGAAAACATCAAGGATCTAAACGAGGGGAGGATCGACTTCAGGTCACTCCTGCAGCGGGGTGTCATAGACCTAATTGATGCCGAAGAGGAAGAGGATATTTACGTCGCACTGAACGAGGACGAACTCACGGTGGATCATACTCACATGGAGATCGACCCCATCGCAATTGTTGGTGTGGCGGGAGGGGTGGTCCCCTTCAGCATGCACAATTCGTCTCCCCGGAATACAATGGGATCCGCCATGGCAAAGCAGGCCCTCGGACTCGGAACTACCAATTATCGTCTACGGCCGGATACAAGGGGCCATCTGTTCCATTATCCCCAGAAGCCAATGGTGCAAACGGAGACTATGAAATACATTAATTTCAATGAACGGCCAGCAGGTCAGAATTTCGTTGTGGGTGTTATTTCTTTTCATGGATACAACATGGAAGATGCCCTTATCATCAACAAGAACGCTGTTGAGCGCGGTCTTGGTCGTTCCACCTTTATCCGTGCATACAGGGCGGAGGAGCGACGATATCCTGGTGGACAGGAAGACAAGTTCGAGATTCCCGAGCCCAACGTAAGGGGAGCAAGAGAGGATAAATCATACAATCATCTCGACGAGGACGGCCTGGTTACACCCGAGGAATACGTCAGCGGGGGTGTAGTCCTGGTTGGAAAGACATCTCCACCCAGATTCCTGGAGGAACAACATGATTTTCTCACACCCCAGGTAAGAAGGGATACTTCCATCACCTGTCGGCATGGAGAATCCGGGTATGTGGATACTGTAACCATTACCGAGAACGAGAACGGATCAAGATTGGTGAAGGTGAAGGTTAGAGATCTTAGAATACCTGAACTTGGCGATAAATTTGCATCCAGACACGGTCAGAAAGGCGTAATTGGTCTCGTCGTCCCTCAGGAGAACATGCCTTTCAATGAATACGGCATACAACCCGACCTTATAATCAACCCACACGCCATTCCTTCTCGAATGACTGTTGGCCATGTTCTGGAAATGATATCGGGAAAAATGGGTGCCGAGATGGGTCGATTGATCGACGGTACGATATTTAGCGGCGAGCCCGAGAAGAGGATGAGATCGCTTCTAACGCAAGCAGGTTACAAGCATTCCGGCAAGGAAGTGCTGTATGACGGTTTGACCGGGCGTAAGTTCGAGGCAGACATTTTCATGGGCGTGATCTACTACCAGAAACTGCATCACATGGTCTCGGGAAAAATGCACGTTCGTTCCCGGGGACCGGTGCAGATACTTACACGGCAGCCCACTGAGGGTAGGGCCAGACAAGGGGGTCTGAGGTTTGGAGAGATGGAAAGGGATACCCTTATCGGCCACGGAGCGTCAATGGTGATCAAGGACAGGTTGCTTGACGAATCGGATGGGACCTCCCAATTTGTTTGTGGTAACCTGAAATGCGGTCATATTGCAATGCTGGACCGAAGCGGATTTTTGCGTTGTCCCATATGCGGTGATACCACTAACATACACAAGGTAGAGACCTCGTATGCGTTCAAGCTACTACTGGATGAATTGAAATCAATGGGAATAATCCTACGATTACAGCTGGAGGACCTGAGATGAAGCCCAAGAGGATTAAACAGATAGAGTTCGGTCTGCTTTCACCGGAAGAGATCAGAAAGATGTCGGCACTGAAGGTGATAACCGCAGATACCTATGATGAGGATGGTTTCCCAATTGATATGGGTCTTATGGATACTCATCTGGGAGTTATAGAACCGGGCCTCAGGTGCAAGACCTGCGGTCGAAAGGTAGACGAATGTCCCGGTCATTTCGGTCATATCAACCTCGCCATGCCAGTTATACATGTCGGATATGTCAAACTCATAAAGAACCTGCTTCGTGCTAGCTGTCGGTCCTGCGGCCGATGTCTTCTCAATCCCAGAGAGATAGAGGACGCGAAGGTTAGCCTGCAGAAATGTCTCGACAACGGGTTATTCAATGAGACCGATACGGTATTCAAAGAAGTGGTTAGAGAGGCTTCCAAAGCAAAATCCTGTCCGCATTGCGGTGCGGAGCAGAAGAAAATAGTATTGGACAAACCAACCACCCTCAGGGAAGAACGACACAAGCTCACCCCCCGCGAGGTAAGGGGGAGATTGGAAAAGATACCGGAAGGCGACCTTCCGGTTCTCAGTGTCAATCCGGAAATCGCAAGACCCGAATACATGATCCTCGCAGTCTTACCGGTTCCACCGGTCACTGCAAGACCTTCCATCACGCTTGAATCCGGCGATCGTTCAGAGGATGATCTAACGCACAAGATGGTGGATATACTGAGAATCAACCAGCGTCTTCTGGAGAACAGGGATGCAGGCGCACCGCAACTCATAGTGGAAGACCTTTGGGAACTTCTCCAGTACCATGTAACGACCTATTTCAACAATCAGACCTCCGGAATACCTCCGGCTAGGCATAGAAGCGGCAGACCCCTCAAAACCCTTACACAGCGTCTAAAGGGAAAGGAGGGACGGTTCAGGTCCAATCTTTCCGGTAAAAGAGTGAACTTCTCGGCCCGAACGGTTATTTCTCCCGATCCCTTTATATCCATAAACGAAGTCGGCATTCCTTATCAGATCGCCCAGGAACTGACCATCCCCGCCAGGGTGAACCGGTACAACATAGAGGTGTTGAGGGAGCTTGTGCGAAACGGACCGGATACTTATCCAGGTGTGAATTATATAATGCGGAATGACGGACGCCGTATCAAGTTGACGGAGAAAAATGCAGAGCACCTTGCGGACGAGGTTCTCGAAGAAGGATGTGTAGTCGAAAGACAGGTGATCGACGGGGATATTGTACTCTTTAACAGGCAGCCTTCGCTTCACAGGATGTCCATGATGGCCCACACTGTAAAGGTGATGAAGCACAAGACCTTCCGGTTGAATCTATGTGTCTGTCCCCCGTACAATGCGGATTTTGACGGAGATGAGATGAACCTTCACTTGTTACAGAGTGACGAGGCCAGGGCCGAGGCGATGATATTGATGGCACCCCAGGAACATATACTTTCACCGAGGTTCGGGGGGCCCGTCATAGGGGCGATCCATGATCACATTTCCGGTGCGTTTCTGGCCACATATCATAGGGAATTCAATTACGAACAAGTTCTCGACATTCTTGAGAAGATCAACTGGTTAAAAGGCATGCCAGAACCAGATCGTGTGGATGAGAATGGAATACGATACTGGAAGGGTATATCCATATTCTCGCTGATACTACCGGAAGATCTTAATCTTGATTACAAAGCCTCCATTTTTGACACTGATCTGCCGGAGGAAGACACAATTGTCAGGATACGAAACGGAAAAATATTACAGGGTACCGTTGATGGAAGATCCATAAGCGCATTCAAGGGAAAAATACTTGACACCGTTGTAAGGGAATACGGCCCGGATGAAGGGCGGAAATTCCTTGATAACGTCACCAAGGTTTCACTTGGTGCCATTTCCCAACTGGGTTTTTCCACGGGTATCGACGACCAGGACATACCGGAGGAAGCTTCCAACCAGATCCGGGAAGGGCTGCAAATGGCCAGTGATGCAGTGGCCAAATTAGTACGCTCCTTCCACGAGGGAATACTTACACAGCTTCCGGGTCGTTCCCTGGAAGAAACATTGGAAGTGGAGGCAATGAAGGTACTTGCAAAAGCCAGGGACGTTGCAGGAGAGATCGCAGGAAAACATCTCGGTCTTGGAAATTCCGCTGTGATTATGGCGAAATCAGGAGCCAGGGGTTCAATGCTCAACTTGTCCCAGATGTCCGGCTCCATAGGGCAGCAGGCAGTTAGAGGTGAGAGAATATCCCGAGGATACGAAAACCGTACCTTGCCCCATTTCAAGAGAGGAGACAAGGGTAGCGAGGCAAAGGGTTTTGTCAAATCATGTTTCAAAGACGGCCTTACTCCCACTGAATATTTCTTCCACGCCATGGGCGGAAGAGAGGGTCTGGTGGATACCGCTGTGAGGACATCTCGCTCTGGTTACATGCAGAGGCGGTTGATCAATGCTCTCGAGAATCTTCGGCTAGTAGAGGACGGGACCGTGAGGGATACCGATTCCGTTATAGTGCAGTTCAAGTTCGGCGAGGACGGCATTGATCCGGCCAAAAGTATTGCCGGAAACCCGGTCGATATGGAAGAGATGTTCAAGAAAAGGATGATATACAATCAAGAAAACGATCCCTTGAAAAAGGAGGTGAAAGAATGACCACCAGCATCACCAGGAAGACCATAAATGCCTTCATCACCCGGGGTATCAACGAGGATACTGCCATTGAGATTGTCGAAAAGGGTTACAATCTTGCGCGTATCGAGAAAGCTGAATTCCCTCAACTGGTGGAAGATCTGGGCCCGGATATGGCTTTCGAAGTGGCAAAGAAGGTGTTCACCAGGACGCGGTTCGATGATTTCGGTAAAGTTTTCAATGATCTTCGGGATAAATACCAGGAAGAACAGGGAGAACCGGAGCCGGAGAAGGGGGAGGTAAACATCGAAAAAATTCCCAAAAAACACCGCAGCATCCCCAAGAAAGAATGTGACAGGGGCATTGTGTTTACCATTGGAAAGGCATCCCTGGTCGAGCAGTTGAGGAAAATATCACAGGAGACCGGCAAAGCCATTTGGGGAAATAATTTCAAGATAAACACCTCCAGGTTCTCATTCCCTCTAACTGCCTATATTTATATAATCGGAAAAGGGGTTGAGTTCAGGTCGGTCATAAGCGAGATATATTCCAAGCCTGTTGATAGAAAGGACATATTGATAGAATCCCAAAGGGATGAGATATTCCCATCATATTTCCTGCTCACAGACATCTCACCACTGGGAGAGGTCATCGATCTCATGGAAATGGTATCTCCCAGCGGAACGTCCATTAAAAGCGCACGGAATTACACCAACATACTGGTCCACAAGGGTGAGTATCTACCGTACGAGATGTACGATTTCGGGAAGAAGGAAGGAGAGATAAAAGAGGACTTGGAGCCATCAAGACCGAAAACCATCAAAGAGCAGTTGAACATGATCTGGAAAATAGATGAGATGGAAATGGTAGACGACTTTATTTCGTTTCTCAAGAATGGGAAGAAGATGGCTTTCTGGGGTGTAGATTTCCCTATCAGCAAGAAGAAGTTCTCGTTCCCCATCTCGGGCTATCTCATGACCGAAAACGACATATCACACAAGGCTACAATAACGGATCTGGTAAAATATTCCGCAAAACAGCTCCCGGAATCAGGGACATGTCCGAGTAAATACGAAGGGGAACATGATACGTTTATTGTGATTTCCGAGATAACCAAGATAGAGGAACCGAAACAACTCGTCCATTTCAGAAATCCACGAGGAAAGCGGCCGACCAGTCTCCGTACCTACATCCGGGTATTGGGGGGGCCCAAGGAAGGAACCATCATCGATCAGAAAGACATCACGATACGTGCTCCCGAGGTGGCGATCAAAAAGAAGATGAAAGAAACCATTAAGACGGTTACCATTCCCACCATCAAGGATAAAATCTCGGAGATAGTCGAGAAAAGAAAACTGAACCTTGATCCGGATGACATCACCAGGCTGGGGCTCAAATACGGCAGGATCAAGAAGGAGGAGGCCGAGCTTGAGGTGTTACTCGAATGTTACAATAAAATATACCTCGCCCGAAAAGATATCAAATCCCATCTCCCCGTCAGTACTATCGATGAACTGTCCGAAAACATCTTAAAATTCGACCCTGATCAGGGGCAGCTGGCTGACGTGATCGAGGACATAATCCAGGTACGGGACCGAAGGCTTATGGACCCGCACGAGTCCTGTGGAATAGTATCAGCTCAGTCCATAGGCGAACCCGGCACGCAAATGACCATGAGAACGTTTCACTATGCAGGGGTAGCCGAGATCAACGTCACATTGGGACTGCCGCGTCTCATCGAGATAGTGGACGCCCGGCGGCAGCCCTCGACACCAATTATGGAGGTCCACCTGACAGATGACGTAAAGGATGACAGGGCCAAGGTGCAGAAGATCATTACCGATATTGAAGCTACTAAACTGATGGACGTGGCGTCTCTCAAGACCGATCTTACGAATATGAACGTCCGGATCGAACCCGACAAGGAAAAGATGGCCACCAGGGGAGTTTCCGTTGATGATATAAAGGAGCGGTTGATGACCTCACGGCTTAGGGGTATTTCCAGGACGAAGACGAAACTCACCATTGAGGAAGAACGGGGCACCGGCAATCTTATAATGTCCTCCGACCAGATCTCCTACAAGCACTTACAGGCGCTTGTGGAAGGTATTAAAGGGGTACGGGTCAAGGGTATAAAGGACGTGGAAAGATGCATTGCAAGAATGGAAAAGGGTGAGGGTTACGTAATCCACTCTGAGGGGTCCAATCTCCTAGAAACACTGGCGGTTAACGGGGTCGACATCACCAGGACCACCACTAATAATATCCGGGAAATTTACGCGGTTCTCGGGGTGGAAGCCGCAAGGAACTCCATAATAAAGGAAGCCTACGACACCCTTAGAGAACAGGGTTTGCAGGTTGACATTCGGCATATTATGCTTGTTGCGGACATCATGTGCGTTTATGGGGACATTCGACCCATAGGAAGGCACGGTATCACGGGAAAGAAATCAAGCGTTCTTGCGAGAGCCGCATTCGAGATCGCCGCAGCAACCCTGCTGACGGCGGGAATCAAGGGAGAGGTGGATTCCCTTGAAGGCATAGCAGAGAACATCATTGTGGGGCAACCTGTGGTCACCGGGACAGGAGAGGTGGCATTGGCGTACGACCCGGCGAGAAAATGTAAAGAGGTGATCTGAAATGGATATCCGTCGTGCATTAAGGCAGGCTGTTTCTACCGGGACCGTTTTCCTAGGGACGAAACTAACGTTAAAAGCGCTGAAGAAAAAGAAGGTCAAACTGATAATATACTGTAAGAACACATCCACACCGCAAGAAGAGATATTCCTGAAATTTGGAGACATTCCGAACTACCAATTCCCGGGAACTAACTTCGAGCTTGGTGCTGCTTGCGGGAAACCCTTTGCGGTATCGGTGCTGTCCATAATCAAACCTGGCGAGTCTGACATATTGGCCCTGATAAAATAAGAATTATTTCTTAAAAAATCTTTTTTCCCCACCGTTTGACAAGTAATAATAAAAAAAAAAGCCCACCCATTGATATCATGGATGGGCTACAATATTTTCTCTACTTTATCTGCTCTTCGAAGAGCTGTCTTTTTCCTGCCCTCAGCTCGAAATAGTAACCTGGCTCGGCAAATCCCGGCGAATCGGTGCTGCCGTCGTCATCCATGTGCTCGAAACTTTTTATTACAAAGCGGTCGCCAATGGATAATTTACCGTTGTGGTCGCCGTCACGGAAGCTGATGAAGGTCTGGTCGTCGATGGGTTTGCCGTATACGTTCGAAACCCTGTGCTGGCCGTTGCTCATGTCGCGCCGGTCGGAGCTGAAGAGGGTGAAACGAAGGTCTTCGACCGAAAGATCGTTTTCACCGGTTATTGTCTCCACCTTCAGCACGTAGTCCTTGTTGACGGTCCGGGTATCCGGCTCCACGTTGACGATCCCGCCTACGGAATCCTCCTTGCCAGTATCCACGAGACCGGAAACCCATAACCAAAGAACTCCTG
>Ga0187827_10004933_pt1 | contig 16044 bp, 14 predicted proteins | sample ETNtaG_39_FD_167969 | JGI IMG/M metagenome (GOLD analysis project Ga0187827, IMG submission 167969) | Marine microbial and viral communities from oxygen minimum zone, Eastern Pacific Ocean - ETNP2014_SV_150_PacBio MetaG (Illumina Assembly) | ecosystem: Environmental > Aquatic > Marine > Hypoxic...
AGGCGGATGCTATTGCACAAGTCTCAGCGGGCGCTCAAATGCTTGACGTCAATGCCGGAATCCCTCTTGCTGATGAACCTGCTATACTAGCTGAAGCTATACGCCGTGTACAGTCAGTTGTTGATGTTCCTTTATGTATAGATTCTTCAATTATTGAAGCGCTCGAGTCTGGTCTCGCAGCTTATCAAGGTCGTGCATTAGTTAATTCAACCACAGGCGAAACGGAAGTGTTAGAGCGTGTCCTTCCTTTGGTGAAAAAATACGAAGCTGCTGTTGTGGCAGTTTCGAACGACGAGACTGGCATCAATCAGGATCCAAACGAGAGATTTAATGTGGCGAAAAAAATTGTCGAGCATGCAGCTGATTATGGCATTAAACCTCAAGATGTGGTTGTAGATCCATTGGTTATGCCTATCGGGGCGATTGCACAGGCAGGTAATCAGGTTTTTGATTTAGTTCGCAAGTTGCGCTCTGAACTAAAGGTGAACACAACCTGTGGGGCTTCAAATGTGAGTTTTGGTTTGCCACAACGTAACGGTATTAACAATGCCTTTTTGCCAATGTCGATAGTTGCAGGAATGACGTCAGCGATAGTTAATCCACTTCACCCAGAGCTAGTTCAAGCGATTAGGGCTGCGGATGTATTGACCGGAGCTGATGATGGGTGCAGCTCTTGGATTTCTAATTATAAAAAAACTGCTGCAGATGGCGGTTCAACTCGTGAAGGGCGACGTCGGAGAAGACGTACCTAAGTTGGTTAATAGAGGGGGTGTATAGTCGTGGATGAGACGCAGCAAATTTGTTTTACGCCGTCAGGTCTGAAATATAGAAGCGGGCAAGGAGAAACCTTGCTTCAAGTTGCGCAAGACGCAGGCGTTGCTATACGTTCTCTTTGTGGTGGCTATGGCCAATGTCATCAATGTTGGGTTGAAATTTCTGAAGGCAAACACTCGAAGTTTGGGGTTAACTGTAAAGCCGAAAATGTGAGCAGGATGACTAGCCTTGAGAGACAATTAATTGCTGACAATCCGAGCTATAGGGGCAAGCGTTTGGCTTGTCAAACTCGCATTCAAGGAGATTTGGTCATAGATGTGCCTGAGGAAAGTCAGGAACATAAGGCCTATATCAGTAAAAAAAGTGCAAAACAAAATTATTCTCTTTCTAGCGCAATCAGTCTTCTAGATTGTGAGCTTGAAGAGTCAACTTTGGACGAAAATCCTTCGGCTACAGAAAACTTATTGGCGCAGCTTGAAAAGCAAGGCATAAACGCAAAAGTTGACTTTAGTTTGTTAAGAGAATTACAAGGTTTAATTCATAAGACTAAAGGCAATCTTACAATTGCAGTGCGTGATAATAATGAAGTAGTTGCACTTTATCCTCAAGGCAAACAACGAATTATTGGTGCTGCAATTGATATCGGCTCTTCAACCTTAGCACTCTATATCCATGACTTGCAAAATGGAAGGTTGGTGCATGAATCATCTGCAATGAATCCACAGATTCGCTATGGTGAAGACCTCATGAGTAGAGTTTCTTATGTGATGATGAACAAGGATGGCGATAAAAAATTGACACGCGCTGTGCGCACCAAGATTACTGAGATGTTGCATGAGGCTTGTGAGATATTAGAACTTCAATGGGATAAACTATTAGAGGTTGTTCTTGTTGGCAATCCAATTATGCATCATATTTTTTTCGGCATCTCTCCAATTGAACTCGGACGGGCCCCTTTTACAGCAGCAACAAGAAGATGGTTAGACGTCGATGCTAAGGACTTAGGTTTTGACTTGTATGCCAAAACTAGGATATCTTTTTTGCCATTGATTGCTGGCCATGTTGGTGCAGACACTGCCGCGGCATACCTTAGTCAGATGCATATAATGCATTCCCAAACAACCTTGCTTGTTGATATCGGTACCAATGCTGAGATTATGCTTGCAAAGGAAGGTAGGGTTTATGCAACTTCATCTCCAACAGGTCCTGCTTTTGAAGGGGCAGAAATTAGTTCCGGAGTGCGGGCGACTTATGGCGCAATCGAAAGAGTAAGGATTGATAAAGATACCTTAAATGTACGTTATAAAGTTATCGGTTGTGATGCTTGGTCTGACGAACCGAACTTTGAATTAGCTCAGATAAAAGCTATAGGTATTTGCGGTAGTGGCATTATTGAGGTCATCGCCTCATTTGCTGAGGCTGGCATTATTGACCAAAGTGGCCTTTTTGTTGAATCAGTTGCACCAGAGCGTTTTTCAAAAAAGGACAACGCTACAAGGTTTTTGTTGGTAGACCAAGGCGAACAGTCAATTTATGTTGAACAAAAAGATATACGCTCAATTCAATTAGCTAAAGCGGCTCTCTCTGCAGGCGTTTCGATATTGATGGACTACCTTGAATGCACTGATTTTGACCAAGTGTTATTAGCGGGAGCCTTTGGCGCTCATTTGGATGCCAGATATGTCGCTTTATTGGACATCATTCCGACCTCAACAAAAGATAAGATTATTTCTGTAGGAAATGCTGCCGGAATTGGGGCAAGTGCCGCCCTATTGGATGTTAGTAAACGAAAAACAATTATTGATGCAGTAGGCAAAGTTGTTAAAATTGAGACTGCTACTGAATCAAAGTTCCAACAGTATTTGGTTGATGCAATGAAATTCAGTGTATCACCAGTTAAGGGACAAAGGACAAAAAAGGGTAGACAATGTATGTCAAAATAGGGCAATAAATTAAATCAAAAAAATATAACATTTCTTCAAAATAAACTTTTAAAAATAAAAAATATTTTTTAGATATTTATAATAAATTAGAAATTATATAACTAATTAAATACGCATAGTTTTTATAATTATATTATTGTGATTATCCTGGCATCATCTACGATGATTATTTTGATCTGCATCAATTTTTCTGCCACCAACTACGAGGAGTGTTGACTTCATGACTGCATGAAATAGGATCCCTTCATGCATGAAAGATATAGATAAAGTAAGGTTATGGACATATTAGATGAAATATATGATGCGATTATTGATGGGAAAACGGATATAGTTGTATCAAAGATTAAAGAAGCGTTAGAGAATAATATTCAACCTGATATCATTATGAAGGAAGGATTGATATCGGGGTTGGATGAGGTTGGGCGACTTTATGAGGAGGGGACATTTTTTGTACCGGAGATGTTGATTGCTGCTCGAACAACGCAAGCAGCTCTTAAGGATCTTAGGCCTTACCTTGTTAAACAAGGAGTGAAACCGGCAGGAAAAATTGCAATCGGTACAGTTCAGGGTGATTTACATGATATAGGCAAATCGATTGTTGCGATGATGTTTGAAAGTAGTGGATTTGAGATTGTAGACTTAGGAGTTGATGTCAAACCTGAAAATTTTATATCATCGATTAATGATGGAGCTCAAATTATTGCACTGTCTGCACTTCTAACAACGACTATGACAAACATCAAAACAACTATCGAATCTATTGAGAAAGCCGGATTACGAGATAGAGTGATTATCATGGTGGGTGGAGCACCAGTAACCGAAGAATTTGCTGTTGAAGTTGGAGCCGATGGTTTCGCTCTAGATGCTCCTTCTGCTGTCCGTAAGGCACGTGAATTAATAGGTGCTAAAAGTATATCAACACCAACTATTGGGAGAAACAATGAATAGCCGTGAAAGAATGAAAACCGCACTTCAACACAAAAAGCCAGACAGAGTGCCTATCGACTTTGGCAGCACTGCCGTGACAGGTATTCATTGTAGTAGTGTGGAGGCACTCCGCGATTATTATCATCTTGAAAAGAAACCAGTCAAAGTTCATGAACCTTATCAGATGCTGGGAATGTTGGAAGATGATTTACTAGATGAATTATGTATTGATGTTGAAGGGATTTGGGGACGTAACACCATGTTTGGATTCCCAAATGAGAATTGGAGGGAATTTAAGACTCCTTGGGGTCAAGAAGTCCTGGTTTCTGAACATTTTAATACCACAGTTGACAGTAACGGAGATATCCTAATTTATCCAGAGGGAGATTTAGAAGCACAACCTAGCGGAAGAATGCCTGTCAATGGATTTTTTTTTGACACGATTATCCGGCAACCAGAAATAGATGAAACCAAACTAGAGCCAGAAGATAATCTGGAAGAGTTCAAGGTTATTTCTGATGAAGATTGTCAATATCTTTATTCTGAAATCAAAAGGGTAAGCAATTCATCAAGATGTATTTTAGGCGCTTTTGGAGGAACTGCATTTGGTGATATTGCATTAGTTCCTGCACCGTCCTTAAAAGAACCTAAAGGGATAAGAGATGTAGCTGAATGGTATATATCAACTAAATTAAGGCAGGATTACATCCATGCGGTATTTTCTAAGCAATGTGAAATTGCAATTGCAAATCTAGAGAAAATTCATAACGTGGTCAAAGATGGAATTGACATTATCTATATCTGCGGTACTGATTTTGGGACACAAAGGTCTTCTTTTTGTTCAACCACTACCTTTGATGAATTGTATGCACCATATTATAAACAAGTAAATGATTGGATTCATAAAAATACAAGCTGGCTAACCTTTAAACATTCATGTGGAGCCGTAGAAAATTTTATGCCTCATTTTATTAAATCAGGATTTGATATCATCAATCCAGTCCAATGTTCAGCAACAGGAATGGATCCAAAACTATTAAAAACAAAATATGGTTCTGATCTAACTTTTTGGGGTGGAGGTGTTGATACGCAGCAAACATTGCCAAGTAAAAACCCAGATGATGTTTATCGGGAAGTGCAAGAAAGATGTAGAATTTTTTCAAAAAATGGTGGTTTTGTATTTAACTCAATTCATAATATACAAGCTAAAACTCCTATTCTCAACGTGGTGGCTATGTTTGATGCAGTGAAAGACTTTAATAACAATTAACTCTTGTTATAAATCCACGGGGCCATTTCAGAGCGCTAGGTGTTAGTTCTTGCTCCAGTTTGTTATTCAAACTATAAATTTCAACAAAACGAAGTTAAAAGAAAAATGACTAATATTATTGATAAGCTATCATTTGATTTACAAAATCTAAAAAAAGAAGGATTTTATAAAGAAGAAAAAATTATATTATCTAAACAATCAAATATTGTTCAAACAAAAGATCAAAAAAATACGATAAATTTTTGTGCTAATAACTATTTAGGGTTAGCAAACAACAGAGAAATTAATCAGGAAGCAAAAGAGGCTATAGATAAATATGGTTTCGGAATGGCGTCTGTACGTTTTATTTGTGGTACACATAAAATTCACAAAGATCTTGAAAAAACTATTTCTTCTTTTTTGCATAAAGAAGATACTATACTGTATTCAAGTTGCTTCGATGCAAATACAGGATTGTTTGAAACCATATTAAGTGAAAATGATGCTGTTATTTCCGATATGCTAAACCATGCCTCCATCATTGATGGTATTCGTTTATGTAAAGCTAAAAGATTTAAATATGAAAATAACAATATGGATTCGCTTGAAAAACAACTTCAATTAGCCAATGATTGTGACAAAAAATTGATAGTAACAGATGGTGTTTTCTCAATGGATGGAATTATAGCAAACTTAGATGAAATTTGTAATTTAGCAGATAAGTATAATGCTTTAGTGATGGTTGATGACAGTCATGGAATTGGTGTGTTGGGAGAAAATGGCAGGGGTAGTATCGAAGTATGTAAAGTTATCGATAGAATTGATATTTTAACTGGCACATTAGGTAAAGCTCTAGGAGGCGCATCAGGAGGATATGTGTCTGGTAAAAAGGAAATTATTGAATGGTTGCGTCAACGATCAAGACCTTATCTATTCTCCAATACGTTAGCTCCTGTCATTGCAGCAACATCCATTAAGGCATTTGAATTAGTTGAAAAAAATACTGGATTAAGAAATATATTGCGTAGTAACAGTAAATATTTTCGCACTCAAATGTTAGTAAAAGGTTTTAATTTATCTGGTGCTAATCACCCTATTATACCAGTTATTATCAAAGACGAGTTATTAGCTAAAAAAATGGCTGATGAATTAAATTCGAAAGGTGTATTGGTTGTGAGTTTTTCTTTTCCTGTTGTTCCAAAAAATACAGCTCGTATAAGAGTCCAAATTTCTTCTACTCACACACAAGAGGATCTTGATATTGCAATAGAACATTTTGAAGGAATAGGAAAAAAATTAAAGATAATTTAATATTAAAATGAAAAATACAATTAAAGCTCTTGTAAAAAAAGAAAGTAAGGAAGGTTTATCTCTCGAAGATGTTCCAATGCCCATTGGTGATGACCATAGTGTTTTAATCAGAGTTAAAAAAACAGGAATATGCGGAACTGATCTTCATATTTACAATTGGGATGAGTGGGCGCAAAAAACAGTTCCCATCCCTATGGTCATCGGACATGAATTTAGTGGTTTTGTTGTCGATAAAGGTAAGAAAGTAACTCATGTTGAAATTGATGACAGAGTGTCAGCAGAGGGTCATTTAGTATGTGGTTATTGCAGAAATTGTAGAGCTGGCAGAGGGCATCTCTGTAGAAATAACAAGGGCATTGGAGTAAATATTCCCGGCGCTTTTTCAGAATATATCAGCGTCCCTGAATCCAATATAATAAAGATACCTTCAGATATCAGCGATGATATAGCTGCTTTGTTTGATCCTTTAGGCAATGCTTTTCACTCATCTCTGAGTTTTGATGTGATTGGAGAAGATGTGCTAATTACTGGAGCTGGACCTATAGGTATCATGGCGGCTAAAATATGTGAAATTATAGGGGCAAGGAAAATTATTCTCACTGATATTAATGATAATAGAATCAACTTAGCAAAAAAATTAGATGTAAAATTAACTTACAATACAAAAAAAATATCTTTTAAATCCTTAATGGAAATCAACAATATGAAAGAAGGTTTTGATGTTGGTTTAGAAATGTCAGGTTCAGGTCAAGCATTAAATGACATGATTACGACTATGAACAATGGTGGAAAAATTGCAATTTTAGGTATAGCCCCCACTTCGTTTGAGGTTAATTGGAATGATATAATTTTTAAGATGTTAGAAATTAAGGGTATTTACGGTAGAGAGATGTTTGAAACATGGTATAAAATGATTGCCTTAATCCAAAGCGGTCTTAATGTAAAAGACATTATCACTCATAAGTTTCATTTTACTGACTTTGAAAAAGCATTTGAGATTATGAAAGAAGGCAATTGCGGTAAAATAATTTTAGAATGGTGTTAAATGTAGTTTTGATTTGGATAATATTTGATTCACATCAAATAAAACAAGAATTCACATGCTAGTCATTGAGTATGATTATTTGCTTTTCAGATAAAGCGCTTATTAGCAACGGTCTCGATAAACCTATATAACCAAGAGAACAATGATGTCCAGTTCCAGCCTTCTCACCCCGGATTTTTCCCGCAACATGCGCATACTCGGTCACTCAGACCAGGGCGGTCGCGCCGATGGTATCCAGGTCATGGTTTCAGGCGGATACGCCTACGTCGGGCATGTGTTCAATAACGGATTTTCAGTGATCGATGTACGAGACCCGAAGAAGCCGGCATTCGTGCGCCATATGCCCCAACCCGCAGGTACCTGGAGCCAGCATTTACAAACCCATGGCGATATTCTTATCGTCAACAACATGCGTGATATGCTGCAGGCCGAGAACGTTGACGCGGGGGAATATTACCAAGGTTCAATCGGCGACAAGGTTTCTCTTGACGCTCCCGAGCAGGGTTATTCTGCCGGTATGCGGGTTTACGATATTTCTGATCGTGCCAATCCACGCGAAATTGCTTTCATGGAAGTACCAGGTCTGGGTGTTCACCGCGTCTGGTACGACGGGGGCAACTGGGCTTATATCTCAGCCCTGCCACTCGGATTCAGTGACGATATTTTCATGATCGTCGACTTTAAGAACCCTGAAAATCCCGAGGTGGTCAGCAAGTTATGGCTTCCTGGAATGAACAGTGCAGCCGGGGAAATTCCTACCTGGGATGCAAAATACCGCTACGCGCTGCACCATGCCATCATAAAGGGCGACCTTGCATGCGGTGCTTGGCGCGACGGTGGTGTCACCACGATGGATGTCAGTGACCGTTACAACCCGGTTATCCTGGCACATGATAACCCCTGTCCTCCTTTTGCCGGTGGCACCCATAACACACTGCCCATCCCGGATCGCAACCTGTTATTTGTGGTTGAGGAATCGGTATTTGATAATTGCGAAGATGGCACCAAGCGCAACTGGGTTTATGACATCAGCAACCCGGCAAATCCTGTAACCATCGCCACCACCCCAATCCCGAACGAGGTGGACTATCAGGGCAAGGGCGGGCAATTCGGCCCACACAATGTACATGAAAACCGTAGCGAGGGATTCCAGAGTTCCGAGCTGATGTTTGTGAGTTATCAGAACGCAGGAATCAGAGTCTACGACATTTCCAACCCCTACCGCCCTGAAGAAGTCGCCGCACTAGTACCGCCTGAGCCTCAAAAGCTGATGGATTATCGCCCCGACCGACCGCTGGTTGTCGATACCACCGATGTTTACGTCGATAGACAGGGACTGATTTACACTACCGACATGAATGCCGGGCTTTACATCATGGAAATGGAGAATCTCTAATGAATCGGATTCTGATCGCTGGAAAAATCCATCCAAAAGGTCTCGCCATTCTTGAAGCTGAAGACGGGCTGGAGATCGAGATGATCACCGAAACTGGTTTTCAACCTGAAGACATTGCAAGAAGTTGGACATGAATTATGAGATCCCGACCGAGGCGTATATCGGCTTTCTCGACAAAACCATCAAGATCAACTGGGATTATCATGCACTGTTGATGTTTGGCATCTGGTTTGTGCTGATACCGGCTGCGATATTATTCATCCGTTTCGGCAAACCTAAACCAACCACCTACGGCATTCCACGCGGTACCGGCCGATTTGACCGCAGGCTTCTGTGGTGGACGCTGCATTACAGCCTACTTTACGTTGCTATCGCCCTGTCGATTGCCGGGGCTTCGCTTGCAATCTGGTTAAGCGGGGGTTTCAGCGGTACGTTACACGCCTGGTTTGGCAGTGGCGCCATTCTGTTTGGAATGTTGCAAATCATCTCTGCTTGGTTTCGCGGCAGCCACGGCGGAAAGCAAGGTGTAGAATCCGACCCGCAAGATCGTTCGACCTGGGGCGGGGATCATTTTGACATGACCGCAAAACGGCGCTGGTTTGAGACTTATCATAAAACTGCGGGGTATATCACAATCGTAATGGCTGTTGGCGCGGTCGCCTCAGGACTATGGCAATTCTGGATGCCGGGGATTGCTATCGCCTTTATCCTGGTGATGATCGCGGTATTGATTCTGGCCACGGTGCTACAGGCTTACGGATTAAATGTGGATACTTATAAGTCAGTATACGGCAACCACCCAGATCATCCTTTCAATAAGAAACGCAGTTCCAAATGATAAAGTCCTGGTTGAAATCATCAGGGTACAGATTTAAAAAACGTAAAAATCAATATGGTTTAACGATGAAATGTTGATAATAGAACATCAAGAATAACATCCTCTCAACATTCTTCATGGTTAATGATAAGAAAAAAAATAATAATTAAATTAAATCCTTTTTGAAGCGATTGCTGTTCCTTCAACTAGAGATTGTAATTTTTGATAACAAATTTTTTCATCTATTTTTCCAAATCCAGCAAACGTACTAAAACCGCAATCAGTTCCAGCCATTAACTGTTCTTTGGGTATAACTTGAGAGAATTGTACCAAACGATCGGCAACAACTTCAGGATGTTCAACAAAATTTGAAGTAGAATCAATCACTCCAGGAACAATAACTTTGTCTTGAGGAACTCTTACATCCTTGAAAACTTTCCATTCATGAGCATGTCTTGGATTTGATGATTCAATTAATAAATATTTTACTTTTGCTTTTAAAATAATAGGCAATATTTTATTTAAACCAATGTCATAATTATGAGGCCCCTCATAATTTCCCCAACAAATGTGCATGCGCAATTGATTGCTAGAAATATCGGTCAAGGCATTATTTAAACATTCAATTTGTTTTTCTGCGCGTATTAAAAATTCTTCATCATTGAGTTCTTTGTAATTCATATGCCGAGCCAAAGCCAAGTCAGGACAATCCAATTGTAAATGTATATTGGCATTTGTAATTGCTTTATATTCCAGAGCCATAATTTTTGATAATTGCTCTAAATACTCTTCGTCATTGGAATAAAATTTGTTTGGCATAAAAACAGCTATTACTCCAGGTGAGGCAGCATTCATAAAAGCACCTGAATGATTGTTGCTCTTAAGAGCTTTTGTAAAATTATCAATATCCGTATTGAGAGATTCTTCATCATGAAGTTCTAATGCTCTAGTGCAACATGGTCTTGTATAAGTCGGTGTTCCTCTGCTGTTAGCAATTTTAGCTTTATACTCAGGAAATGCTTCTAAATCTGCGGGGACTTTTCTTTCACTCTCTCCTGAAAAACCCTTGATGCGATCCTTAACATAAGTAGCATAACTAATCTTGCTCATTTCACCATCGCTAATGATATCAATTCCAATATTTATTTGACGTTTAACAACAACCTCAACATTTTGTTGAACTACTTGGTTAAACAGTTTTTTGTCATATGATTCATTTTTATCTTTTGCAAAAAGCAATTCAGAAAGCTCTGTCGAACGTGGAAGACTTCCTACATGAGTGGTTAAAATTGATGAACCCATATATAATTATCCCGTTTTAATTAATATTTGTTTCCATATCATTGTTTCATCAAATAATACCCACTCATTTTTTATGCCCTGAGGCCCAAATTCAGCATGGCATATTCCCATCACATACACATCAGCATTTGATGGATCTCCGAAGTTTCCTTTACCAGAATGTTTGCCAATTAATGCCCAGCGAACAGCTGCTTTCTTAAACTGGTCTTTTTCTTCAGTAAAACTGATATGTTCAATGCTAAATTTTGCATCAGGAAAAGCAGATCGAAGTGTCATCCAAAAATTACCGATCTGTTCTGTTCCATATACTGTAAATCCTCCTGGTTGTTCTTGTTGCGCTGCACGGTCATAACTATTTTCAATCGCTCCTTTTTCATTGTTCATTATTGCTGAAAGATTGTCTGCGTAGTGTTTACCAGTATTAATAATAGGAATTGAAGGGGGGACATAATTACTCTTCACAGAAGTATCATTGTTAAACGGAACGGAGCAATTTTTCATACCCCCTTCTTCAACAATTAATTTTGAAGCATATGTTTTTGGATCCATGCCAATTTGACGAACTATAGCCCCCTGATCGCGTACTAACCATTCATCGTACACTTGATTGTTACGACACGCGCAATCAGCGATTACCCTGTAGACTAATTTTTTACCAGTTGCTTTTCCATACACACCATCATTTAAATGTGTAGCGCGAGTTAATATTCGGTGGGATGATAAAAAACCGTCGATTTCATTTCCAATCCAAATTACATCCTCTCCTAACAGTTGACGATCAGGAAATTCATGAAGTGTGGAATAAGTTGCCTTTACTACTGATTCAGGTCCAAATATGATGCCTTGCGGTGAACGAACTGGTATGTCTTTTGCATAATACTCCATAATTGATTCAACATCTTTTTTTTCCCATATTTGATAAGTTATTTTTAAAATATAATCAGGTAAATTTTTGAACTTGCTATCAAAGCCTTTCATAAACCCCTTATACTTTCTATATTAATTTTTTTGTCTTATAATATAGAGATTGCCTTCAACTCCACTAACTTGTCTTACGCTTCTTAAAGAATTTTTCGGAACAGAAAAAATATCACGCGGTCCAATAACTACTTTTTGTTCATCGCAAGTAATTTTCCACTCACCATCCAGGCAAAGATATACCTCTGAGCAATCAAGAGAATAAGGATGAATATGCGCTTTTATTCCTCTTAAAAGTGCAAGACCAAAACCAGTTTGATGAGGAATATGCGGTTCGAATTGTTGTTCATGAATTTGAAACTGATCAATATAATTAATAATAGAATTAGAATTGTAATGTTGATCATCAACAACATATTTAGAAACATCTGTATATCTAATTACAAATCTTTTTATATCCTCCAAGGTATAATGGTCAAATTTTGATAAATCTTTTTCCTGAAGAGGTTCTATCAATTTTCTCCCATCCGGTATATTTTGCTTATCTAAATCAATAAGAGAATTATCATCAAGCAATACCATGCCAGAATCTTTTGCTTCTTTAAGAATCTTAGGTGTCCATGTAATGACACCTGGATCATTTTCACCAAGAATGACAAACATCAAGGCTTCACTATCACTTACATTTTCAAAACCTCTGAACACATTAGTAGGAAACGATGCTACGTCACCTCTGTTTAATATTACTTCACCATCCCTTCCATCAGGGCCCCAATAAAAACGCATTGATCCAGAATTAACTACAAAAACTTCAGCTGTTGTATGACTATGTAATCCTGAACCATTATTTGGAGCAGTACTGACTGCTCCTATATTAAATCCATGTTTTTCTGCTATTTTGACACCTTGTTTGGCATCTTCAACAACCCCAGGTCCAATAATTGAATAATTAGTTCTATCTTGATGACCTTTGAGCTTTCCCTCTACAAAAGGCACCTTACTAGGAATAAGTTCATCAAATTTAGCTAGACGAGATGGGATATTATATGACATATCTGTATATTATAATTTATTCATTTTTTCTGAATATTATTCAAGCTAATGAATAAATCAATTGATTATTTCTAACTAACTGTGAATAACTTAAAAAAATTATGAAGATCGAAAATTTTACAACTGGAATATCATCAAATCCGAATTTAAAACCAATGAGTCTAGATCCAAAAAAAAATATAAAAAATAAACAATATGTTAGAGAACTATTAAAAAATATTGCGGAGTCATCATTAGATTCAATTCAGGCAAATCTTAAAATAGCTTACCATGAAGAGGCAGAATTAAATGGATTTTATCCTATTAATGAAATTAAAGGCATTGAATCCATTCAAAAAAAATTATGGGAACCTCTTTTACAATCATTTCAAGACTTAGAAAGAAGAGATAATTTAATTATAGGTGGAATCTTTCAGAATAAAATATTTGTTTCTTGTGTGAGTCATTTAACTGGAACTTATAAGAAGTCTTGGCTAAATGTTCCTGCTACAAATAAAACAATTCATTTGCGTATTTGTGAGGTACACGAATTGAAAGAAAATAAAATTATTAAATCCCATGTTTTAATTGATACTGTTGACTTTATTCGCCAAGCTGGTTTCTGGCCTATAAATCCATCGCTTGGTATTGAAGAAATGTGGCCTGGACCTATTACAAGTAATGGTGCGATTTTTGAAAATTTAGATGACGGTCTATCAAAGCTTTCTCTGGATCAAGCCTTAGCCATGCAAAGAAGTCTTAACATTAAACCAGAAACAGAGCCTAACATTACTCACGAACAAATAAGAAATAAATTAATGAGCCATCCTCAAAAAGAATTTTGGCACTCCAAAATGATGTGGTACGGGCCTTGTGGTATCGGAACAGCAAGAGGACTTAGTGGATTTGTAGATCATCATCAATTGCCGTTTCGAAAAACTTTTAAAGAAAGAAACTATTGGAAAATAGGTCACTATGTAGAATTCGGTGATGGACCTTACTCTATGACTTCTGGTTGGCACAGTATTGAAGCTGTTCATGGGAGCAAGGACTGGTTAGGTTACGAAGCTACAAACAAATCTGTTACAATGCGTGTAATGGACTTTTATTTACATAATGATGGCCTTATAAGAGAAAACTGGGTACCCATAGATATTCTTCATATACTAAAACAAATCAATGTTGATGTGATAAAAATGATTAGGGGAAAAAATAATTAATGGCAATCAAATATATTAAAAAAGCAGATAAAACACCGTCATCAGATGAGGTTGAGACACGCCAACGCGTTCAAGAAATTTTACAGCAAATAGAACAAACGCGTGAAGAAGGCATCAAAGAAATTTCACGGAAGTTTGACAAATACGAAGGAGAAATTATTCTTTCTCAAGAAAAAATTGAAGACGTAATTAAATCTCTTGATCAAAAAATAAAAGATGACGTGCAGTTCTCATATGATCGTGTTCGTAAATTTGCCGAACATCAACTTAAACATTTCAATAACAATTTTGAGGTTGAACTCTCTCCAGGCTTATTTGCTGGTCAAAAGCTCATACCTGTAAATACTGTTGGATGCTACGTGCCAGGTGGTCGGAATAATTATATCGCTTCAGCAGTTATGAGCATCACTACAGCCAAGGTTGCTGGCGTTAAAATGGTCATTGCCGCCAGTCCGCCCAAGGATCAAAACGGCGCTAATCCTATCATAATTTACACGGCCAACTTATGTGGTGCGAACATTATTATGAACCTAGGAGGGATAGCTGCCATTGGTGCTCTTGCCTACGGTTGTTTTGGCAATCCAGAAGTGGACATGATTGTTGGTCCAGGGAACCAGTACGTTGCCGAAGCAAAAAGACTTTTGTATGGCAAAGTGGGAATTGATCTTGTCGCAGGACCAACTGAGATTGCTATTATTGCAGATAAGACAGCGGATAAAGAAATTATTGCCTCGGATCTTGTAGGACAAGCGGAGCATGGCCCAAACTCGCCAGCATGGTTGTTCACGGATGATCAAACGCTGTGCGATTATGTGTTAAAGCGAGTACCAGAATTAATAGCGGATCTTCCTGAACACGCAAAAAATAATGCCGGAGCTGCGTGGCGTGATTACGGGGAAGTGGTTTTATGCAATACCAATGAGGAACTCTGCCAAGTGAGTGATCAATATGCTCCTGAACATCTGGAGGTGCAGGCAGAAAATCTTAACTGGTGGATGGATACATTGCAAAATTACGGATCACTTTTCCTTGGAGAAGAAACAACTGTGGCGTATGGTGATAAATGTTCTGGTCCCAACCATATTTTACCGACAAAAGGGGCAGCCAAATATACTGGTGGTTTATCCGTTGGAAAATTTATTAAGACAGTAACTTTCCAGCGCATGAGTAAAGAATCCAATAAAGAAGTCGGAGCTACTGCTGCGCGTATCTCCCGATTAGAGGGAATGGAAGCTCACGCGCGAACGGGTGACATTCGCTTGCGCAAATACGGGCATCAAAATTAAATAATTTATATTATTTTAATTTACCCTTTACTCGCATTTCTTTTCTGATTTTTGTAGCAGAAATCTTATGGACTTCTTCTCCTAAATCATGTTCAGTAAAGGAATAGCCAACGCCTCTTCCATAAGAAACATCAATAACATTAGGCACTTTTATCACAATATATTCTTTGCCTTCTTCGTATCCATACTTTGATAGACCTTTAATAATGTTTTGTTTTACATCTTCAAAATCAAAAGGATTGTCCGCCTGCCCTTCAACGCCAGCATCCACACCGGCGACATCACGATACATAATGCATACTTGACCTGTTTTTTCCAACGCGCGTTTAAATAATTCTATATGTCCATTGTGCCACGGTTGCCATCTTCCAAGCATTTGCACCGTCGGTTTTTTCCAATCAAACATTTTGCATCTCTCCCGCTAATTTTTTTATTTCTTCATCATCCATGAAATGCTCAACGTGCGTGTCTATCTTTCTGGGCGTTTCAAACACTTTGTTCGTATCCTCAAACTCTTTACTCTTAGAAAGAGATGCTGCGTCAAAGGGAAGGTTATTGATGTTTTTTAATTCATTTAATTTTGATGATACGACTCTTCCCTCTTTAATTGTATCCATCCAGATCACATAATCGGGCGCAAATGCTTTCCTTGTTTTTTTTGTTGGGGCTACAAAATCACAAATAACCCACCTGCCGCTCTCTCGTTCAAAATCAGCAAATGTTTTCATTCGATTGGCCTGCCTAATTCTTCCCTCCATGCTGAAATCCCAGTCATTGGAGAATTTTCTGACGGTATCGGCATTGTACCATGCGCAATTCTTGAT
>Ga0187827_10004934_pt1 | contig 16041 bp, 9 predicted proteins | sample ETNtaG_39_FD_167969 | JGI IMG/M metagenome (GOLD analysis project Ga0187827, IMG submission 167969) | Marine microbial and viral communities from oxygen minimum zone, Eastern Pacific Ocean - ETNP2014_SV_150_PacBio MetaG (Illumina Assembly) | ecosystem: Environmental > Aquatic > Marine > Hypoxic...
GCCGCCCACAGAAATCAAAGGCGACGCGAAAGAGGCGAGGCACCTGCTCGAAAAGGCTGACGGTGAGCCCTACGAAGTTCTCGAAGAAACGACCAACTACCAGCATCTGGTGGATTCACTTCTCGATTCAGATCTGATCGTTGATGCGCTCCTGGGAACGGGGATCTCAAGGCCTGTTTACTCTCCGCTGAGCGAGGCCATTGACCTGATCAGCGAGACAGGCAAACCCGTCCTGTCCGTGGATGTGCCATCGGGACTCAATGCAGACACCGGCGAGATAATGGGGACATGCGTGTCAGCCACTGAGACGGTCACCTTTGCCTTGCCCAAGGCCGGTTTCTTTATTGAAGATGGACCGGTCATGGTGGGTCATCTCACAGTGGCCGAAATCGGGATCCCGGATGAGCTTCTCGCGCCGTTCCTGCAACATCAGACGTCGGCAGTTTGAAACAGGTAATCCAGTCCGGAGGCGAAGGAGACCGTGCTGCCATTGTTGAGCTTCGCTGGCACGTTCGGCTTCAGCTTCTCGCCATCAACGAACGTCCCGTTGGCGGAATTTGCGTCCGTCAACAGGTATGACGAATCTTCAACCAACTGGATATACGCGTGGAACTTTGAGATGTAAGGAAATGGCAAAATCAGATCATTGTTCTCGGCGCGGCCAACAGTGATCATGTTCGAGAATTCATTTCTGTGGGTCTTGTCAACGGGCAGTTGCCTCCACTCTTCATCGGGAGAGTGCCACCGTCGCAGATCGGAATCGAAGAGGATCGTTGAAAAGGACTCATGATTGCACTCACGTCCTTTCACGCTCTGCAGGATCAGATGGGGTGATCGAGTAGATGCCTGCCTGATGCCATGATATTTCCTGATATGTGGAAAGGATTTGCTCTGTGAGATCGAGCACATATTAGTCTTCCTTCTATTGCTTCCGGGATTATGAGCCGCCCATCTGAGATTGTGCGGTGCGCCTTTTTCGGTGGGGATTCTGCCCACAGCAAAGTATGTTCCCCGACGATCTGAGATCTGTGCAGATTGGGCGAGCGTTGCTGAGAATACTGATTTCCGATGTTTCGGGCCCGTGTGAATAATCTGTACAGGCGAACCGGGGTGCCGAATTGGCATCATTCGTCACGAATCTGGTGAGCTGACTGCCAAAACTGTGAGCTTGAGTATCTTCAGATATGGAAATTGAAATCGTAAAAGGCGACCTCCTGGAGCAGGATGTCGATGTCATTGTGAACCCGTGGAATCGGAACATCATCCCGTGGTGGCTGCTCCTTCCACAGGGCGTTTCGGGCGCGATAAGAAAGCATGCCGGCACGGCGCCCTTTCGGCAGCTCCGCCTCTACGGCCCGATGCCCCTCGGCGAAGCGGCCATTACCGGGCCCGGCAAATTGAAGTTCAAAGGCATCATCCACGTAGCCAGCATCAACGCCTTCTGGTTCGCCACCGAACGCGCCATCCGCACTTCGGTAAAGAATGCCATGCGAGTCGTGAAGAATGAAGAATACTCGTCAGTAGCCTTCCCTCTCCTCGGTACCGGTACCGGCGGATTCGATCGACAAAAGGCCAGACATGTCATTCAGGATGAACTGGAGAAAGTGGAATTCGATGGACGAGTTTTGATCGTATTTTGGAATTGAAATGAAATGAAGCACCAGATCATATTCCCTGTTCTCTGTGTCATTACCGCGGCGTTCACCATCAGAGATTCCGCCGGTGAGTCACTGCCGAACATGGTCTTTCTCATGACGGATGACCAGGGCTGGGGTGATGTCGGGTACAATGGTCATCCCAAGATCAAGACACCAAACCTGGACTCGATGGCCGCGGCAGGCATCCGCTTCGATCGTTTTTATGCCGGGGCATCAGTCTGCAGCCCGACGCGGGCCTCGTGCCTGACGGGGCGCAGCAACTGGCGGGTAAATATGAATAGTCCGATGGCCGCCCACCAGGGTCACCTTCCCTCCGAGGAAATCACGATCGCCGAGGCGCTCAAGACAAAGGGATACGCCACCGGCCACTTCGGCAAATGGCACGTCGGGGGCTTTGACAAAGAAATGGCCGGGCATCATGTCATGCCTCCCTGGCAGGCAGGCTTCGACGAGTGCTTTTCAACTTTTAACGTCCTGGTAACGCACGACCCTTACGCCCGGCTCGGCAAAGGTGGAATTCGTGCCTGCTACTGGCACAACGGCCGCAATATCCCGCTGGAAGAGGGGCAGAACGATCCATCCCTGCGCGGCGACGATGCCGCCATCGTGATGAACAAGGCACTCGCTTTCATTCGAAATCAGGTTGCGGCAAAGAAACCGTTTCTGGCGCTTGTCTGGTTTCACAATGTCCACACGCCACTCGGAAAGAACCCCAGTCTAATGAAGCAGTATGCCGGCTGTGAGAACCAGGAGCAGATCTACTACAGCAACATCACCGCGGTCGATACGCAGGTCGGTATCTTGCGGAAGACGCTGCTTGATCTCGGTGTGGCGGCGAACACCATGGTCTGGTTCACCAGCGACAACGGCCCCAATCTCAAAGGAAAAAAGACAGTCATGTTCGCCGATGCGCAGAGCGGAAAATTCAATTACACACCTATCGGGTCATCGGGCGCTTTCCGCGGCTGGAAGCGCGATTGCTACGAAGGCGGCCTGCGAGTGCCCGGCATTCTCGAATGGCCCGCAAAGGTAAAGAAGCCTTTCGTTACCGATTTTCCAGCCGTGACGAGCGACTACTTTCCCACCGCTCTCGAAGTGGCCGGAATCCCTCTGCCGAAAGATCGCGAATACGACGGCATCAGCCTGATACCGATGATCGAAGGCCGGGAAACCGAGCGAAAGGGCGCGATCGGCTTTCACGGCAGCGGCATGGAGGCTTGGACGGAGACTCGATACAAAATCGTGCGCACCCTTAAGGCGAAAAAGAATCCCTCGAAAGAGTGGGAGCTATACGACCTCCTGTCCGACCCGTTCGAGGAGAAGAATCTCGCGGCACAGAAACCAGAGGTGCGTCAACGGATGGTCAGGGATTTCGAGACTTGGGCGAAATCGGCAGAGGCCGACCAGCAGAAGGTGGTGGCCAAGTATTACCAGACCCGCGTCCAGCCCCCTGCCAGGCCAGGGAAGGAGGGAAAGGGTAAGCCTAAGAAGGGGAAGAGGTGATGAACAACTTCTTGTTCCGGAGCATTTCCTGCTCCATATCCATCACTGAATGACCGTTTCCCTCAACAGATGTCATTAACAATTTTCAGAAGACTGTTACCTGCTTTTGCGACTTTCTTCCCCGTATTCTGCACAGGGGAGATCCCGGTACCGATCCCTCGCTCCGATGTTCTTCAAACGAGGGAGTTCATTCTGCGGGACTACTTCGGTGCCGAATGGCCAGAGCAGGTGCTCCAGCAGGCGCTCCGCTTCAAGAAAGGAGAGTGTCATCAGGACTCGCTGGCTTTGAAGGAGCAGAAAACAGGACGCGCTGTTCCGTTTCAAATTGATGACGTGGAGCTCTGGCCCGGTTCAACTTTCCTCAAGAGTTGCACCATCTTCTGGCGGTCAGGGCTTTCGCAAAACGGCAGACTGGCATGGGAACTCACCTGTTCAAAAGAGGCCAGAAACGCGACGTCACATTCCACTCCCCTTAAATGGAAATCAACAAGAGACCGTCTTGAGTTGGCCAACAACCGAGTCGGGATAGCTCTGCCGCCAGAGGGTGAGGTGACAGGGAGTGCCGCTTCAAATGTTCCGCCCCTGAACCAGGTTCGGGGGCCTGACGGCATCTGGTTCGGTGGTGGAAAATGGGCTGCGCCAAATCAAAACTGGAAACAGGTTCGGATCACGAAAACGGCGGACGGACCAATCTTCTCGGAAGCCACGACCTCATTTACCTATAGGGACGGCATTGCATACAAAGTGAAACTCCAGCTCTTTGCGGAGGAGAGCTACATTCTGATCCGTGAGTCTTGTCATCCGGGCCTTCACGCCCGCGGCGGATGGGAACTGAATCTGTCAGAGAATTTCAAACCTGACCGGGAACGCGATTTTCAGTATTACCAGGCACAGCCGCCGGCGCCCTTGCCGGAGACGCGGGGCATTATTGCTCATCTGCGGCCGTGGACCTTTGCACAGATCTTCACGCATCGCGATTATCTGGGAATCCATCAGGCAGAAGGACGGAAGGACGCTGTTGGCCTGATGGCGATCAACGGATCAGCCTGGCGACGAGGAAATGGTCAGCCCTATTGGCCGGAGGCGAACTTTTCTTCACGAGACGGCTGGAAGCTCCCGGACCTCGATCAGGCAGTTCAACTGGTAAGAAAAGAGAGTGGCGATGTTGTCCTGCGCTTTCCCCTGTGTGGAGGGCAACGGCTTACCGGCATAGCTGTTTATGACAAATCGCTCGACCGCAGCCGGTTCGTCCTGGAAGACATTCGTCACAAAACTTCAGAAACGCCCCTCAGCGATGTGCTCCGGATGGTGCTTGACTGGGATGACAGGACCCCTCGGCCGCACCTTTATGGGGACACGAAAGCCTTTGATGAACAGAGAAAAAATTACGATCCCAAAAGCCCTCAGAATCGCTGGGTGTGCGAGGAGTTTCGAGCCCTGATGGCGGACGACTTATCGAACGCGGAGAAGATGAGGGAGTCCATCGTCAAAGCAGCTAGAGGTCTGGCGAGTTACTGGACTTTCCCGGAGTCATTCGAGCCTGCTGAAAATGAAAAGGCAAGGATTCGTAAGGGCTACGTCGGCACCGGTCTGCGAGCCATCGAAGTTGGACCGAATGCACGCAATCTTGCCGGGCGTTACGACCTGGCCTGCGCACTTGGAATTCTGACCGACGATGAAAAACGTCTGGTCAGAGCTTCCCTGGCTTTCGCCGCCTACAAGTTTTCCGATCCGGAATTCTTCGCTCCCCTCTGCGCGCTTGGCAATTTCAAAGTGGATGGATATTTCTCGCTGGCCGTCATTGCACTGACTTTGCCGGATCACCCGCATTCCAACCGATGGCTGGCCGAAGCAAAACGTCAGATCGCCGAAGACCTTGACCAGGGCATCTACATTTACGAGAGCGGAGCCGGCAACGAATGTGAAATCTACCGTGCCATGAGCGTCAACTTTCTGACCCAGTTGGCGATGCTGTTCAAGACACACGGCATGCCAGAGCTGGCAGAGCATCCGCGCCTGAAACAGGCATTGAAGTGGTTTATCGAGTTCTCGGTCCCGCCGGTTCCGAAAGTCAGCTATGGCCTGCCCAGGGCGCTTCCTTTTGATGGCGATACGACGACCACCACGCCGCCGGTCTACGGAATGTTTGGAATGGGGGCCGCCCTTACAGGGAATCAAATCCTCAGCTTTCAAGACAGCTCAACTGGTTCTGGAAGCAGTCGAAGCAGACCCCCTTTCGCGGCCACGGCACTAACAATCTGGGAGTCTTGAATCGCCTCTATCTGCAGTATGACTTGCCGAAAGAATCCCCCGGACCTTACGAAAGCCACCCGGTAGAGGGCTACGGATTTGTCTTTCACCGAAACTGGGGAACACTTGACGAGTGGATAATTTTCGGCAAGGCGGGCCCGGGCAGCGGGCACTATCACGCATCGGACGGTTCGGTTCAGATTTACGCGCACGGTAAGCCGCTGGTCATCGGCTATGGCAAGTACCCTTACATCACGACAACGTGGCGCTACACAATCCTCAGATTGGACGGCCGCAGCAACTGGTCGAGAGGATCGACCGGACCGGTCTTTACTTCCGAACTTCTCGATGCAGCGGAAATGCATGTTCCCGTCGTAAACGTGAGTACGAACAAAGAGAAGACCATCCCCGATATGGTCAAATCCGGACAGATCACAGACAGCACCTGGGACGCTGTGATGGACGTCCCTGCTTCTTACTTCGACCGATCTGTCATCTTTAACCGGGCAGACAATTATCTTGTCTTATTCGATCGCGCAGGGCCGCGTTACAACAGCGACTGGTTCACGCACGTGATGTCTGAGAGCCACACGGTTGAAGACGGAGTCATCCATTTCACTGGCAAGTTCGGCATCGATCTCGATCTTCACATCCTGGCCCCGCCCAATGCAGTTCCGACTGTGCTGGGCCCTGTCGCCACTCAGTTCGCCGCAGAAATCAAATCAAAAAAGCTGCACTGGTCGAAAAACAACATCGACCAGCAAGTCGTGCAGCTTTCATCTCCCCCGGATTCAGACTACCTCACCGTCTTCCATCCTCGAAAGAGAGGCGAAGAAAAACGGAACCTGAAGATTACGAAAAGTGGCGCACTGTGGCAGATTGATTCAGACACCGGCGCCAGCCGTTTTGTTTGCAGTCGTAAACCTGTCCAGGTGGAGTCTGACGGCTTCGTCTTTCACGGGTCCCGATGCGGCACAGTGAAGTCAGGCGCCACGGAGACGCTCGTCATGCTGTCCGGCACCAAGATCGGGGTTGGCGACCTCGGGCTCGAAGCTGATCGTTCACTCGCCCTGCTCGCAGAAATTCGCGATGGACGTTTCAAGAGAATAATTGCTCAGGCGAGCAAGGAGACTTCTCTGAAGATCGGCCGGACAGAGGCTCAAAAGATTCCCGCCGGTCGGACAGTCATAATGTCGAATCAGCACCGACGATAGGGAGGTCGTCCCTTTTAAGTACCTGTCGCTTGCCGGCTGATTCCTCGGAGCACGCACGACGTGCTAAACGGAATGGAAAAAGAGTAGAATCTCAGAGCCTTTATCAAGAAGACCATTCCTTCGACAACGAGTACCGCAGAGGCCCCATGACGTTGAGAATCAGATATCTGCTCGCAGGCGCGCTGATGCTGAGAGTCGGTTGCGCACAGGCCGAAAACATCAAATTCAATCTGGATATTCGCCCGATCCTTTCTGACCGCTGTTTTCTTTGTCACGGCAGGGCCGCCAAAGATCGGAAGGCTCATTTGCGGCTCGACCAGGCCGATGGGCCGGAGGGCGCGTATCGAACCTACGAAGGAAAGACCGCGATAGTGCCGGGGTCGACCGGGAAAAGCCAGCTCTGGCGGCGTATCAACTCGGAGGATGAGAACGAAGTGATGCCGCCCCCTGAAGCGCACAAGAAGCGCTTGACCCGCGAAGAACGAGAGCGCATCAAACAGTGGATAGAGGAAGGTGCGGTTTACGAAGAATTCTGGGCCTTTGAGCCGCCGAAGAAGCCGGTTCCCCCGAAGGTGAAAAACGCCCGATGGAGCGGCCAGCCGATCGATCTGCATGTGCTGCGCAAACTCGAGGACGCCGGACGCCGCCCATCCGCCGAGGCGGACAAGCGAACGCTTATCCGGCGCGTCACCTTTGACCTTACCGGTTTGCCGCCCACGCGGGATGAAATCAGAGCCTTCCTCGCCGATGAAGGACCGTCAGCATACGAGAAGCTGGTCGACCGGTTGATCGCCAGTAAGCAATACGGCGAACACATGACGCGCTATTGGCTGGACCTGGTTCGATTCGCCGACACCAACGGCATGCACAAGGATTTTTACCGCAACTTCATTGCGTACCGCGACTGGGTTATCCGCGCCTTCAACGACAACCTCGGATACGATGACTTTCTCCGGTTTCAGTTGGCGGGCGATCTCTATGCTGAGCCGACCCGCGACCAACTCGTCGCTTCCGGATTCAATCGGCTGCACCTGATCATCGACCGGGGAACAGCGCTTCCCGAAGAGAGCTACGTCAAGAACGTGATCGACCGCGTCACCGCGGTGGGAACGGCCTTCATGGGGATGACTGTCAATTGCGCGCGATGCCACGATCACAAATACGATCCCATCACCCGGAAGGACTATTACGCACTCTTCGCCTTCTTCAACAATCTCGATGCGGCGCCGGAGACATCGGGGCGACCCAGGAACGGCTTGCAGCCGCCGTTTATTTCGCTCGCGACCCCGGAACAGGAAAAGCAACTGAAGGACTTCGATGCACAGCTCAAGGGGCTGGGCAGTGAAATTGAGCAGGCCAAAAAGTCCGAGGGGAGCGAAAAAGATCCGAAGAAGAAGAAGAAGCTGGTCACAGCCCGCAAGAAGATCGACGCGAATCGAAAACGGCTGCAAAAGCAGCGCGATGCCTTCGCTCGGAATGTACCGCACGCCATGGTGATGAAAGAGTGTGAGAAGGTACGCCCGGCCTACTTCCTGAAGCGGGGTCAATACGATCAGCCCGGCGAGGTGGTGGAACGGAATACGCCCGCGTTCTTGCCTCCGTTGAAGAAGCGGAACGAACTGGCCTCGCGCATGGATCTCGCGGACTGGTTCGCCAATCGTCGGCATCCCCTGACCGCCCGCGTCGCGGTAAATCGCTTCTGGCAGCAATTCTTCGGCGTGGGCATCGTCAAGACTTCCGAGGATATGGGGACCCAGGGCGAGGTGCCGAGCCGCCCTGCATTGCTCGACTACCTGGCCGTTTCCTTTATTGAGACTGGCTGGGACATCAAAGCACTGGTCAAGCAGATCGTGATGTCGAGAACCTATCGCCAGGCATCCGTGACGACGCCGCAGCAATTCGAGCAGGACCCTGAAAACCGCCTGCTGGCCCGCGGTTCACGCTACCGCATGGATGCGGAGATGATTCGGGATCAGATTCTCGCCACCAGCGGCCTGCTCTCACCAAGGATGTACGGCAGAAGCGTCAAGCCGCCGCAGCCCGCGGGGCTCTGGAAGGCCGTCAGCATGACAGGGGAACGATTCAGGCCGGATGCGGGCGAGGACATTTATCGCCGCAGCCTCTACACGCATTGGAAGCGCGCCATGCCCCCGCCCCAGATGACCATCCTTAACGCGCCTATTCGGGACGCCTGCATCGCACGGCGGGAACGGACCAACACACCGTTGCAGGCGCTACTACTGCTAAACGAAAGCGAATACTTCAAAGCCGCCCGCCAGCTAGCCCACAATGTGCTCAAAGAAGATGGCCTCGACACAAAGAAGCGAATCGCACTCGCCTGGGAAACCGTAACCGCCAAGCTCCCCGACGACCGTGAATCCGATTTGATGGCAAAACTCATCGAAGACATAAAGCGCCGCTACGATGAGCAGCCCCAACTGGCCGGCGCACTGTGCGGGAAACTGAACATGCCGAGCGCACACCAGGAAGCCGAACTCGCCGCATGGACCATTGCAGTGAATACGCTTTACAATCTCGATATCACCAAGACGCGGGAGTAGTTCATGAACCCATTTTCTGAACAGTCCAATCTGCAAACCCGCCGCGCCTTTCTGCAAAACACCGGCACGGGTCTCGGCATGGCCGCCCTGGGCACGCTGCTGCCACAGAACAGCGCGGCGCAGACCGGGAATCACTTTAAGCCGAAGGCGAAGCGGATCCTCTTTCTCTTCATGGCCGGCGCCCCCAGCCAAGTCGACTTGTTTGACTACAAACCGGAACTCCACAAGCGCTTCAAAACTGAGTTGCCCAAGTCGGTCAGCATGGGGCAGCGCGTGACCGCCATGACCCGCGGCAGGACCCAGTTGGTCGCTCCGTCTAAATTCACTTTCTCGCGGCGAGGGCAGAGCGGGGTGTGGGTCAGTGACCTGCTGCCCTATCTTTCCACTGTTGCCGATGATCTGTGTTTCGTTCACTCCATGCACACCGATGCTATCAACCACGATCCAGGCAAAACTTCGTTCTGCACCGGCTCGGAGATTCCCGGCAAACCGAGCATGGGCGCCTGGCTGAGCTACGGTCTGGGAACAATGAATAAAGACTTGCCGGATTTTGTGGTGATGCCTTCCGCCTTCTGGAGCGGCAGAGTCAATGTCCAGGCTCTGTATGCCCGCCTCTGGGGCAGCGCCTTTCTCCCATCCAGACATCAGGGCACATCCTTCCAGACCACGGGTGACCCGGTTTTGTTCCTCTCCAACCCCAAAGGGGTGGACGGCCCCGTCCGCCGCCGGATGCTGGATGCTCTATCCCTGTTGAACGAAAAACACCATTCGGAAATCGGCGATCCGGAGATACAGACCACGATTGCCCAACAGGAGATGGCCTTCCGCATGCAGTCATCTGTTCCGGAATTGACGGACATCTCCGACGAGCCGAAGGCCGCACTCGAATTGTATGGCTCTGAAGTGCACAAGCTCGGTTCGTATGCCCGGAATTGCCTGCTCGCCCGCCGGATGGCCGAGCGAAACGTCCGGTTCATCCAACTGTTCCACCGCGGCTGGGATCATCACTCACGCCTGCCCCAGAACCTCATCGGGCAATGCCGCGATGTGGATCAACCTACGGCCGCCTTGCTTAAAGATCTCAAGCAACGCGGATTGCTGGACGACACGTTGATCGTATTCGTCGGTGAGTTCGGACGGACGGTATACGGGCAGGGCGGGTTGACCAGAGAAAACTACGGCCGCGACCACCATCCCCGATGTTTCACCGCCATGCTGGCCGGAGGCGGTATTCGCGGCGGCATCCATTACGGTAAGACCGACGATTATTGTTACAACATCGTCGAGAACCCGGTTCACGTCCGCGATCTGCACGCCACCATGCTTCACCTGCTCGGTATCGACCACCGCAAACTGACCTTCCCCTTTCTGGGGCTTGACCAGAGGCTGACGGGCGTTGAACCGTCCCGAGTAGTCAGAGAGATTTTCGTCTGAAGCATCCTGCCCAGGGGAAAAGTGTCCCAATCTGAGAATCGGGCGCCCCAGGCTGACACACTTTTTCGGCCGGGAAAAGCCCTCCAGACGAGGAAGGTCAATCAGAATAAGAAAAGACTGAAGAATCTAAAGATTGGATTCAGGCCGCAAGCATTTCTGTTCGATACATTTGAGGACGACCAGTTCTTCCCATGCGCCAGGGGCCGCCGCCGATGGCACACGAATCGCATTATTAGGGATGGCGAGACAGTTTCTACGATTGGAAAAATGTCACGGTCGAGGACACCAAAATGTCGTTGGAACCCGCACCATCAGTCTGAATCGGCCCTGGACTGAGCCCGCGGACAACGGCTGTGATTTCGAAGGCTGTCAGCACTCAGTGGATTCAGTTGGCCGTTGATAGCCTTCGAAAATCTTTTTAACCAATACTGGTTCACCTACCGAAATGTCCCGGTAAATTCAGGGTCACGGAATCTCGAAAATATAAGGTCGCGTAATCTCATGGAGGAATCCCGGCTTCCATTTGTACTGATTCTCTATCATCAGCCATGGAAGACCGCCTTACCAGGATTCTGTTTATTGAAGATGACCCCAGTGATCTGAATTTCCTCCAGACGCACCTGTCGGCGGAATTTTATTTAGAGCTTGAATGGGCACGCAGCGGTGAGGCCGGGCTCGAGATTCTCCTCAAACATAACCACGACGTATGCTTGATAGACAGCGATCTGGGATCCCATTACGGGATCGCTCTGCTCCGGGAAGCGATGGCAAATGGATGCAGGATTCCAATCATCATGATTGCATCGGAATCCGATTATCAGGTGAACATAGATGCGATGGAATCCGGCGCTCAATGGTGCCTTTTTAAAGAGCACATCAAGCCGGGCGTCCTCGAAAGAACCATCGAGCTGGCAATTAAACAGCATCGAACCCGGAACCAGTCTCGACTGCTCAATGAGCTTTCAAGGCTGATAAACAGCCGGCTGGATCTCAGCAGTGTCTTCAACGCATCCCTCAGAGCTCTCCAGGAAAACCTGGAGCTGCACCGGCTGGCCATCTTTACCTATTCCGAAGACACAGAAGCGCTGCTGCTCGCGTGTGCTACGGAGGGATGTCCGCAGCTCAAAGAGGAGGTGCCCATTAAGGATACTCGTTTTCAACATTGTTTTGCCCTCCAGAATCCGCTCTACACCAGAGACCTCGGTGAATATCCATCAATCGGCACTTTGACTGCAAACGGAATCTACTCTGATGTCCTGGTGCCGATCATGTGCGGGAATATGCCCCTGGGGGGAATGGCAGTGGGGCGAAGTAAGAGGGATGCGTTCTTCCCTGATGAAGTGAAATTCCTGGAAGAGGTAGCGGACCAACTGGCCATCGCCATGCACAACACCCAACTCTACACAGAGCTCCAGGAAGCTTACGACAAGCTCGGCAAGAGCCAGGAAAAAGTCGACCAGCAGGAACGCCTTCGCGCCATGGGTACGATGGCCAGTGGGATTGCTCACGATTTCAACAACTCGCTCACGCCCATCGCCTGTTACAGTGAATTGCTGATGACCCAGGACGAAATCTGGTCAGATAAGGTGAACAGGCGACGCCTGCTCAAGAGTATCTTGACCGCGGCAACTGACGCTTCACGAATTATCAATCGCCTCAGCGAGTTCTACAGAGAGCGCAGTCCTGATGACACTTTTCAGCCGCTGCACGCCAACGAACTTGTGCGGCAATGTATCGAAATGACTCAGCCCCGTTGGAAGGATCAGGCCATGGAGCAGGGCAAGACGATCCGCGTGGAGAGCGATCTGCTGGCCGCCCACATCCTGCCCGGCAACCGAGCGGAGATCCGGGAGATGCTGATGAACCTCATCTTCAACGCGGTGGATGCCATTGCGGACCGTGGAACGATCTTTCTCCGCACAAGCTCCACTCGTGGTGAGCTTCTTATCCAGGTTACGGACACTGGTACAGGCATGGATGAGGAAATCCGAAAGCGTTGCATGGAACCTTTTTTCACCACCAGGAAGAGCGGCACGGGCATGGGGCTCGCGACCACGTTCGGCACCATCTCGAGGCACAATGGCCGCGTGGAGATTGACAGCTCGCCCGGGCACGGCACCACCATTCGAATCTTCTTCCCCATCAGAGAAGAAGCCATCGTCGAGCAGACCGTTGAAGTGCCGGCCCCGGTGAAGCCGCTGCATCTCCTCCTCGTGGAAGATGAACCGGTCATCCGAGAAACGCTTCAGGAGATGCTTAAAGTGGACGGGCACTCCCTGGAAGTAGCCAACAACGGCGAGGAGGGCATTCAGGTTTTCAAGAGAGGCAAGTTCGATCTGATACTTACAGATCGCGGCATGCCCGAAATGAACGGCGACAGGATGGCGAGAATCATCAAAGGCATCGAACCGGAACAACTCATTGTCATGCTCACCGGCTCAGGTGAAATGATGAAGGCGAGAGAAGATGTGCCGGACTGTGTGGACCACATTCTAAGCAAACCCATTTCAGCTACAGAGCTCAGAAGGACGCTGCAGCAGATGACCGAGCTGAAGCCGGCCTGGTAGGCCAAGACGAAGGTGCTTTACGGTTTCGTGACCGGGCGGGTCCGCATTCGCAGGATGGCCGCCCTCGGCCGCCTCTTGCCCAGCAGCTCAAGACGGGCGAGGACGGCCATCCTTCGTCCCCAATGCGGAATCCCTCAGGCTACTTTCCCTCGCGCTGGCGAGCTCTGTTGAATCACCGGATCGGCGGTATAGATTGGCGCGCAAATCAACCCACCAGCAAGTAGAGAGAATCAACATGATGAAAGCAGTTTTTCTGGGCTGCGGGGGCCGGGCAAAAGGCCACGCCACAGCGTACCAACACGTTACCAAAGGCAAGCTCGCAGCTATCTGCGATATGCAGGAAGAGCGGCTGCATCCGTTCGGTGAAGAGTTCGGCATTGACGCTCGATATACGGATATGAGGGAGATGCTCGAAAAGGAGAGGCCCGACCTCCTCCACATCGTGACGCCGCCGACAATTCGTCACTCGCTGATGAGCATCGCCGCAGAGTATGAAGTCCCAGCCGTAATCGTAGAGAAGCCGATAGCCATCCAGGCCGAAGACTCGCGTGATATCCGGTCCCTTCTTGAGTCGAATACAAAGTTCATCGTCAACACCCAACTGAACTTCCACCCGCGCAATCTCCAACTCAAAAAGGCTGTCAGCGACGGCCGGATTGGAGACCTCCGTTTCATTGACGCCAGTGCGCGGAACTCACCGGTGAATCAGGGCCCACACGTGCTTCAACTCGTCTCCTCTTACATCGATAATTCGCGGCCGGCCAGAGTCTTCGGTCAGGTCGCCGGCGCCAACAGTCTGAACAGCCGGGAGCCATCGCCCGATCACGCCACCGCTTCCGTCTATTATGCGAACGGAGTCCGTGCCCTGGTCACGTTCGGACATGATAGCGCCCCTCCAATCAGTGAGCGCGAGCACAATCACCGCCACAAGCGCATCGCCGTCTACGGCACCCGCGGCTTCATTCAATGGACAATGGACTGGTGGGAACTCAGCACTCCCGAAGGTTTCGAGCGCGGCGATCATGAATACGGAGACCAGGACGTCCTCGGCCAGGCCGGCCTGACCGACGCCGCCTTCGAATGGATCGAAGACGGTGAAAAGGTGCACCCGACCCACTTGGCGCAGTCGCTCGCAGAGTTTGATCTTCTGCTTGGTATCTACGTCAGTTCCATGACCCACCAACCGGTCGAACTTCCCTTCGACCCGCCTGAGCGGATCATTGAAGACCTCGGGAAGGTGCTGGTGTAGGGACGCAATCCAGAAGTCCTTTCCATAGTGCTGTCCTGCGGATTGCCGCATGTGAGGAGGTAAGGGGCAGGATGCCAGCGACCGCAGCTACACTCTCTCACAGCACGAGCCGCGTTACTTTATCGTTGAGGAAAACCTGCTTTAGGAACTACAATCCATGCTGAAATCGCCCACCCGAACTGGATGTGCCTATGACCCTTTTGCGTGTTGGTATCCTTTCGCTGATTTTGTCTTCAGCAGTTCATGCGGGCCTGATCGAACAGGCGGAAAGGCTCGTCCTCAAGAATGGATTGGAGGTCATCCTCATCCATCATCCTGCGAACCCGGTGGTCGGCATCACCACCCTTGTCCGTGCCGGCGTACGAAATGAGACCCAGGCAAGCAGCGGCGCTTCGCACTTTCTCGAGCACCTGCTCTTCAACGGAACAAAATCCCGCACACAGAAACAGCTTTACGACGAAACGGATTTCTACGGCATCTATAACAATGCCCAGACACGGGCCGGTTTCACCCTCTTCATGATGTTGGCCGGCAAGGAGCACCTGGCCAAGGGGCTCAATATCCAGGCCGACATGCTGTTTCACTCAACGCTGCCAAAAGAAAAATTCGACAAGGAACGGAACATCGTGCTCGAAGAGATGGCCCGTTACGCGCATCGCGGCGATCACGGCGCAGACGCATTCCATCGAGAGCTTCTTTATGCGGGCACGCCTTACCGGCAGCCGGTGCTCGGAACGGTCGAGAGCCTCAAGCAGATCAGCCGGGACGCGGTCTGGAAGTACTACAGAGCGCAATATCAGCCGGGCAACATGACCCTCATCGTCATGGGCGACTATGAGCGGCCAGCCCTGATGAAAATGATCGAAAAGGATTACGGCTCAGTGCCCGCAGGCAAAAGGCCAGCCCCGGCGAAGGTGGGCAGGCTCAACATCTCCGGACGGCAGTTCATCTCAAAGAAAAACGAAAAGCTGAAGAAGAATTTTCTTACCGTTTCGTTTCCAGGCCCTAAACCAGGCCATGCGGATTTCGCGGCAGTGACCGCGCTGACTTCTTCGCTCGGTGACCGGCTTCGTAAGAAGTATTCAAGCGCCGGGGCTCAGCATCTTTCTCTTGGCGTGGAATACAATCGCGATTTCTCGGTGATTCGGTTGAGCGCGCAGTTGGATGCAAAATCCGATGCCGCGGCCGTTGCGCAGGATATTCTTGCCGAAGTTCGAAATGAGAGCTCATACCATGTTTCAAATGACGAATTGAAGGGCATGCTCCGAGGGCTGGCTTCGAGTGAGATTTTTCTGAGCGAAAAGGTGCATTACTACACTTTTCAGAAAGCCGGAGCGCTCATTGCCGGTGGCCTTGGGTTTGTCAAGGGCTATGTACCCGCGCTTGAGTCGGTGACGCCATTCCAGCTCGAAAATATAGGGCGACGCTACTTTTCGAACGCCAACTTCATTGGCTCGCTGACCGGCCCCAATGTTAAGGATGCGAAGGTCACTGAATTCAAGAAAGCGAGCAAACCAACGCAGGCCGCGGCCGTCGCGGAGGAGGTGCGCGTGATTCGCGAGGTCTTGCCTGGCGGGCTGACGGTACTCATTCGGCACAACCCTG
>Ga0187827_10004936_pt1 | contig 16040 bp, 15 predicted proteins | sample ETNtaG_39_FD_167969 | JGI IMG/M metagenome (GOLD analysis project Ga0187827, IMG submission 167969) | Marine microbial and viral communities from oxygen minimum zone, Eastern Pacific Ocean - ETNP2014_SV_150_PacBio MetaG (Illumina Assembly) | ecosystem: Environmental > Aquatic > Marine > Hypoxic...
GCGGCTGAAATTTGAGTGCGAATACGTGCTTGTCCTTTAGGCACAACCGGAAAAGAAAAACCAATCACATAAATCCCTTCCGCCAATAACTTATTGGCCATATCGCTAGCGACTTTAGCATCGCCTAACATCACAGGTACTATGGCATGATCAGCGCCCGCGCAGGTAAAACCAGCAGCTTCCATTTGTGTGCGAAAATAACGAGCATTATCTTTTAAGGTTTTACGAAGATCATCACCATCTGCCAGTAACTTCAATACTTGTATTGAGGCATTTACAATCGCTGGCGCAAGAGAGTTTGAAAACAAGTAAGGACGCGAGCGCTGACGAAGCCATTCAATCACTTCTTTTTTAGCTGATGTATATCCCCCTGAGGCACCCCCCATGGCTTTACCCAACGTACCGGTAATAATATCCACTCTATCCATGACTTGGCAGTATTCATGACTACCTCGTCCTTGTTCACCAACAAAACCAACCGCATGAGAATCATCTACCATAACCATGGCATTATATTTTTCGGCTAAATCACACACTCCTTTTAAGTTAGCAATAACACCGTCCATTGAAAACACACCGTCTGTGGCAATCAATTTGAAACGAGCTCCCGCTTCATCAGCCTCTATTAAACATTGCTCTAAGGCTGCCATGTCATTATTGGCATAACGAAAACGTTTCGCTTTACACAAACGTACACCATCAATAATAGAAGCATGATTTAAGGCATCACTAATAATGGCATCTTCTGTACCTAATAGGGTTTCAAATAAACCGGCATTGGCATCAAAGCATGATGAATACAAAATGGTATCTTCCATACCTAAAAATTGACTGATCCCTTGTTCTAATTCTTTATGGATATCTTGAGTTCCGCAAATAAAGCGTACCGAGGCCATACCAAAACCATGCTCATCTAAGCCAGCTTTAGCCGCTCTAATCAGCTCAGGGTGATTGGCTAAACCTAAATAGTTGTTAGCGCAAAAATTGATCACTTGCTCACCCGTATTTACAGCTATTTGTGCTTGCTGAGCAGTCGTAATAACACGTTCAGCCTTGTACAAGCCTTCTTCTTTAACGTGTACTATTTGATCTTGAATATGAGTATAAAAATTTACAGAGCTAGTTTCTGACATGACAAAGCCTCAACACTAAAAGGGTAGTAATTCCAATCAGACTAATTAATCCGTTTGGTATAAATAATATTTTCGCTATTGTACGCATTTAATTTAATTCGTACAGGTAACTGCCGAACAGCAGTTAGTTAAAAACTAACTTTTCGTAAAATTATTCTTACTTTTAGACCTTCAGCAAGGTGCATTCATTTATCTACCGTTGATTTTATCCAATGCGCGATATCTTTTATCAAATCTTTTTTCCGTGCAATTAAACGATAAGCATAGCTATCACCTTTAAAAGTTTGGATTTTTGAGCGCTTATCTCCATTCCAAGCAAACAGTTCTTGAGCGATTTGATAACTTTCTTGGTGATGATAAGAGGTAACAAAATAACTGGGGATATCAATTAAATTTTTATAGCGCTCTTTATCGTTATAGCTCATTTTTGGCGTGATAATAACCATTGAATTCAGTAAAATCTTCTCTGCCAAGGCTACGGCATGAATACTACCGCAACCACTAGCAACAATAGAAATGCCTTGATTACCCTCTAATTTAGATCGTAAAAATTGATAAGCGGCTAATAAATCATCTTGCCAATAAGTGGTTAATAAGGCCATTTCGCTCTGATACTCAACAATATTGACAGACTTTTTTTTAATTTGTTTGCGTGAAAAACCTTCTGCAATGCTTTCACCATAACCTCTAAAGTCAAGCAGTAAGGCATGCAACCCTTGCTCGGCCAAGCTGCTCGCTATTTTTTTATAGCTTCTACGATCATTGTGACAATCGTGTAACACTATCACACCGCCACTACGTTTTTTTCCAAGATAATAATCTCCAGCTAATAAAAGATCATGTTCATCTCCCGTTTTAATTTTCACCGGTTGGGTTAAAATCTCTACATTTTCTATGGCCTGCTGTGCATTAACATGTACTGCCAGTAATAATGCCGGTAGATAAAAAATGATGGCAAAAATATTATTGCGTTTTGACAATATGGTTCGCAGAGTTAACATAATATTTCTAACTGTATGTATTTGATGAAACTTAGGTATAATCTACCATAAAATAACTATAGAGCAATTTATGCGTGCGCTACTACTTTATCGAATAATTTTTTTGCTGCTTTTGCCGATATTATTATTGGCTTTATTTATTCGCTCAATCAGCAACACACAGTATCGCCAACGATTAAATGAGCGCCTTGGCTTTTTCCCAAAGCCTTTCACACAAGGAGGCATTGTTGTTCATGCCGCTAGTGTCGGCGAAGTGATTGCGTTAACGCCTTTTATTGAAAAATTATTAACGCAATATACACTTTTACCCATTACTGTCACCACGTTTACTCCTACAGGCTCAGCCCAAGTACATAAGCAATTTGGTTCACGGGTACAACATAGCTTTCTCCCCATAGACATATGGCCTTGCACACAACTATTTCTCTCTCGTTTACAGCCTAGATTAGTTATTTTTATGGAGACAGAGTTATGGCCAAATTTAATTGCTATGTGTACCCAAAAAAATATTAAACTTTTGCTTATTAATGGACGGTTATCAAGACAATCTCTAAAGAGTTATCAAAAAATTACTCCGTTGATCACACCTGCCCTCAACCGTTTTGATAAAATACTCTGTCAAAGTCATGAAAGTTATGAGCATTTTATTCAGTTAGGTGCACAAAACCATCGTACTGAAATCTCTGGCAACCTAAAGTTTGATTTAAGTGTTAATCAAACAGCATTAAATAACGCCGCGCAATTACAACAACTATTACCTAGCAATCGAAGTATTTGGCTCGTTGCCAGTACACATGAAGGCGATGAGGCAATCGTACTCAGTGCTTTTAAAAAGCTTAAAGCGCAGTTTCCTCAACTATTATTAGTGCTCGTGCCAAGACACCCGGAACGTTTTAACTCGGTCGCTAGCTTATGTAAAAGTCATTATTTCACGCTAGTTAAGCGAAGTGAAAAAGTACAAGTGACCACAGAGGATATTTGGCTATTAGATACTTTAGGCGAGTTAATGGCAGCCTTCTCCCTTGCAGATATAGTTACCATGGGTGGCAGCTTTAGTCACATTGGTGGCCATAACCCGCTTGAACCCGCACTATTTAAAAAACCTATTATTGTTGGCCATAATATGAGTAATTTCACCGAAATTATGCAACAACTACAGCAAGAACAAGCGGTTGCTCAACTGCCTTCACCAACAACCTGTGGTGAGAATAAGTCAGCACAATTACTTGCTAAAAAGGTAAACTTATTACTAAAAGATCAACCCAAAGCAGAGTTGTTAGGTAACAATGCCCATAAAGTAGTGTTAGCTAATCAAGGAGCAAGCGCCAAAGCATTAGCTCAAACTCAGACATTAATCAGCAGCTAAAATAACAATGATAAAAATACTCCAACAAGGTAACATTTACTGTCAATACGACCAAAATGAAATAAAAGATTTTTCTCCTGTTATGCTAAATGCAGACTTTTGGCTGCAACAAAATGCTGTTACAGGCAAAGCTCAAGGGCGAGGCACCACTTGGTTTATTTGTTATCAAAGTACTAAACATTGGGTACTTCGCCATTATTATCGTGGTGGATTAATTGGTAAACTTATCCATGACAGTTATTGGTTTAGCTCACAAAAAAATACACGAGCAGCCAAAGAGTTTGCTTTGTTGGGTACTATGCAACAACTTGGCTTACCTGCACCTAAACCCATTGCTTATCGCGTTAAAAAGCAAGGAGTATTGTATCAGGCTGATTTACTCAGTAGTCGCATAGAAAATGCTCAAGACTTAGTCGCAATATTATCGAAACAAACATTAACAGATAATGTATGGAAAAAAGTAGGCGAGACTATCAAACGTTTTCATGATAATGGCATATATCACCACGACCTAAACGCTCACAATATTTTAATAAATAGCAATCATGAGGTCTTTGTTATTGATTTTGATCGCGGAGAAATAAAAGCTAACAACAACAAAAGTTGGCAACAAGCCAATATAGCAAGGTTACAGCGATCCTTTTTAAAAGAATTCAATCAACTGCCAACATTTCATTTTAACCAAGACAACTGGAAATCACTGTTAAAAGGTTACTCTGAACAGTAGAACACACATATCTCATTTAGTTTTACACTTCACTGCACCATAAGTATTGACATGGTCATGGGTATAAATAGAGTAAATATGAGCGAGTAAAATTTATACCTTGGCCGACTTACGCAACATCTAAGGCGTCTTGATAACGTTGTTGGTACATGTCTCTTGCTTTGATTAGTTCAGGTAAAGCTTCTTGTGTTGTATAAGGACGTAAAATAGCTAATATTTTTAATACACCTTGATAAAATACCGAGTCATTAATTTCAGTGACAATATTTTGCGTTTGATAAAAGCTTAACCAAAAGGTATTGATTAAACGTAAAATACTCACCATATCAGTAAGCTCTTCATCAGCAAAATCAATAATATTAGCTCTTCGTAGCGAAAGCAGAAGCTGGCTTACACGTTCAGCAATGGAGTGTTGAACCTCAACATATTTTTCACGTAAGCTTGGGTTTTTATCCAGTAATACAGGTAGGTTGCTATAAAAAAAGCGAAATTTCATCATCATCTGAAATACCGCATCCATATATAAAATAATGGTATCCAGAGGTTTTACTTCGCTGGTAACCTTTGGAATAGTATCTAGCAGTAAATTACGCGCGTATTCTTCATAAATAGACAGAATAATGTCTTCTTTATTGCGAAAATGATAATACAAATTTCCCGGACTAATCCCTAAATAAGCAGCAATATGATTGGTCGTTACATTGCGCTCTCCCTGCTCATTAAATAATATAATACTAGCTTGAATGATCTTATCGCGGGTCTTCATACAAATAACTTCTTTCCTTTACTAGAGGTAAACCAAGAGGAACTTGACTTCCGAGGCTTCTATCATACTATCAAAAATCATTAAACTTAAAGCTTTTTGAGTAAATACTTTAACAAATGTTGTCAATTAGTTATGCATTTACTATCACTTTTTAACCCCACTCCCTGTCAAAACGATGACCAAGTCAGTACAATATTAAAATCTTTTGTAAATAAAATAGATAAGTAAAGCGTAATCATATGACTATAAAAGCTATTTATCCTGGAACATTTGATCCTGTCACCAACGGCCACTCTGATTTAATTGTTCGGGCAAGTTATTTGTTTAGCGAAGTTATTATTGGTGTCGCTTCAAGCCCCAGTAAAAAACCTCGCTTCAGCCTAGAACAACGTGTTGAAATGATTAAACAAGTAACAAAAGATCTCGACAATGTTACTGTGGTTGGATTTAGTGGTTTATTGGTAGATTTTGCCCGAAACCATCAAGCTAAAGTCTTAATACGTGGTTTACGTGCGGTGTCAGATTTTGAATACGAGTTTCAACTGGCGAACATGAATAGACGTTTATCACCCCAATTAGAAAGTGTCTTTTTAACGCCTGCTGAAGCCAACTCTTTTATTTCATCAACACTGGTAAAAGAAGTCGCCCTACATAATGGTGATGTTAGCCAATTTGTTCATCCTATTGTCAAAGAGGCATTGGAGAAAAACTAAATGATTAAGCTTGCTGACAAGTTAGACAATATACAGAGCTGCGGCTTGCTTGTCTGACTTCTTTTAGTATCTCTCCACAGACAAAGCAAGCATCTCCTGCTCGCCCATAAACCAACAATGATTGTGCAAAATATCCTGGGCGACCATCAGCTTGAGTAAAATCTTTTAGCGTCGTTCCCCCCTGTTCAATAGCAGCGCTTAATATCTGCTTGATGATGTCTGTTAATTTGTCAAAACGTTTCGCTGAAATATCGCCTGTCACTGCAGTCGGTAAAATACCTGCTTGAAATAGTGCCTCATTGGCGTAAATATTGCCCACCCCAACAACAATTTGGTTATTCATTAAAAAGGTTTTAACCGCTAATTTTCTATTTTTTGCTTTAGAAAATAAATAACCATGACAAAACTCTTCGCTTAATGGCTCTGGTCCTAATTTACTTAATACTCCCTGTTCGTCTTTATGTTGTTCAAACCAGAGAACAGCACCAAAACGACGTGGGTCATTTAACCGTAATACCTTGCCATTTTTAAAGACTAAATCAAAATGATCGTGTTTAGCAACAGGGGTTGACTGGTCAATCACTCGGATAGTTCCTGACATACCTAAATGCAATAACAAGGTGCCTGCACTAAAGCGTATCAGCAAATATTTAGCACGTCTATCAACAGCCAGCACGGTTTGCTTAGTAAGCTGCTGCACGGCTTCAGGTATTGGCCACCTTAACTGGGCTTTTCTCACGATAACATCACTCACTTCAACATCAATAATATGAGGGCTAATTCCTAATCGACATACTTCTACTTCGGGTAATTCGGGCATATTCTACTCAACAGAATTTAAAAGGTTGGGATAAGCTGATACGCTAATGCTGCTGGCATAGCTAACCATATTGCTTTTTGATGATTAAACACCAAGAGTTGATCCCCAAGCGGATATAAAGTGAAAGCCTGCTCTGGCTCAACGCCAGCTAGCGCAATAATAACCTCAACTCCCTTGGTACTATCAATGAGTATTTCAGCCGCTTGTACTAAGCCACTACTGTGTTGCCATGAAAACATAACTTGCTCAATTTGTTGATTAGTTAATTCAGCTAATCGTCCCTGACTAGTCATTTGCCAAGCTTTCCCTATACGCTCAAAAGCAATGGTTGACTGTTCGGGAAAGAGCACAGTGAATGTTAAAATAACACTATGCTCAGGCAATAATAGTTTATTATTTACGGTTTCTCCTTCTGGAAAAAGGCGATCATTGGTGGTATTGATCAGTAAGATAATTATCATTACTGAAAAGATAATAACGTTATTCCAAGCAGAACGAGATAATTTCATAGTGCGAACATCAAAAGGGTTTGAGTGTATAATACTGATTTTTTCGCATAAAAAAACCCAGTGAAAACTGGGTTTTTTATTAATGTACTGTTAGAAGTAAAAATAATTACTTAATTTTAGCTTCTTTGTACATTACGTGTTTACGTGCCTTTGGATCAAACTTTTTGATTTCCATTTTTTCAGGCATAGTCTTTTTATTCTTATCTGTAGTATAAAAATGACCAGTACCGGCACTAGAAACTAAACGAATTTTATCGCGCATAATAATTTCCTTACTGTTTTAAAAGTTAACGCGTGGTTAAACTTTTTCGCCACGGGCACGGATATCAGTTAATACTGCATCAATACCTTTTTTATCGATAATACGCATTCCTTTCGGAGTTAAACGTAATTTAACGAAACGATTTTCACTCTCTACCCAAAAACGGTGAGATTGAAGGTTAGGTAAGAAACGACGACGTGTCGCGTTTCTTGCGTGAGAACGGTTGTTCCCTACGACTGGCTTCTTGCCTGTTACTTGGCAAACTTTAGACATTTGAGTCACTCCAAAATTAATTTCAGCTCGAGCTATATTTCCCCAAGACCGTCGCCTCAGGATCCTGAAAAAGGTGGCATATTATAGTGAAAGTGAATAATGAATGCTACCTTTAATAAAAAAAAGCAGGATTTTTTGCCTTACCCATTAAAAATCAATAAGTTAAGGGAACAGCAACAAGAAGAAAAGTAAGCAACGTGTGGTTTATTTACCTGCAGGTTGGTCATATTACCTCAAACAACCGAGCAAAAACCGCACAACAGGCGAGTATATAACCTAATTTTTAATGCAAATCATTGCTCAGTTTACTCCTGGTGTTTTTGGTTAAATAGCGCATCCAAGAATATTACGTTAAAGGGTGGCCGCATCTAATATACACAACCTATCGCGATAATATTTCACCATTTTCAGCAAAGGAATAACACTGATTTCCTGCCACTATCATATGATCAAGCACCCTTACATCAATAAGTTGCAAGGCTTGTTCAAGCCTTTGGGTAATTTTTTTATCGGCAAGACTCGCCTTTGCAACACCTGAAGGGTGATTATGAGCGAGTATGACTGCAGCGGCATGAAATTTTAAAGCCTGCTCTACTACTATGCGGGGATAAACGGTCGCGGCATCAATTGTGCCAAAAAAGAGTCGTTTAAACTTTAGAATTTGATGTTGGTTATCAACAAATAATACCGCAAACACTTCTCGGCTTTCATGACGCAACTCGCCAATTAAATAATTTCGCGTTGCCTGTGAGGAAGTTAGTACGCTTCCCTGCTGAACTAATTGTTCACCAAGATAACGTTTAGACATTTCTAAACAAGCTTGTAATTGCACAAATTTAGCTTTTCCCAAGCCATGATGTTGGCAAAATTCATCTTCGCTAGCGCGATAAATATTGGCTAAACTACCAAATTTATTGAGTAATTTTCTGGCTAAATCGACAACATTACAGCCTTGTACACCTGTTCTTAAAAAAATAGCTAACAGCTCTGCATCACTCAAACTTTGTGCACCAAGATGCAATAACTTTTCTCTTGGCCGCTCCATTTCCGGCCAATACTTCAAACTCAGGTTTAGCTCATTTTTACCTTCTAGTGATCGCGCCGGTAACATAAGTTGCCTCCTTGCTTTATTTTCGATCAGATTTTCCTTCACTATATTTTTCAATATTGATAATAAATGCTATCTTACTGCCACAATTATTTACATCATTAAGATTAGCAGCTTATGCAAATTTTACAGGACAAAAAAATTGTTCTTGGTATCAGTGGTGGCATTGCTGCCTATAAAACTCCCGATTTAGTACGTCGCCTCAAAGAGCAAGGGGCTGATGTACGGGTGGTTATGACAGAAGGTGCTAAGGCCTTTATTACCCCACTCACTCTTCAAGCGGTGTCTGGCAACCCTGTTTCCGATAGCTTGCTTGATACGCAAGCAGAGCTAGCTATGGGTCATATTGAATTGGCTAAATGGGCTGATATTATTGTTATTGCACCAGCAACTGCGGATATTATTGCCCGAATAGCTTGTGGTATGGCTAATGATTTATTATCAACACTGTGTTTAGCAACCACAGCGCCAGTTGCCATAGCACCTGCGATGAACCAGCAAATGTGGCACGCTCAAGCAACCCAAGAAAACATTGCTAAGCTCACAAGTCGTACTTACCACATTTGGGGGCCTGGCGCAGGCGAACAAGCCTGCGGCGATATTGGCTTAGGTCGTATGCTTGAAGTAAGCGAGTTGGTCACTTTATGTAATGATTTTTTTGCTGAGAAATATTTAGAAAATCAACATTGGGTCATTACGGCGGGCCCAACACGTGAGGCCATAGACCCTGTACGCTATATATCAAACCATAGTTCAGGAAAAATGGGCTATGCCATTGCACATGCTGCCGTAAGTGCCGGAGCTAAAGTGACCTTAATTTCGGGCCCTGTCGCTATTACTCCTCCCATAGGTTGCCATGTAATTCAAGTAAACAGCGCCGAAGAAATGCATCAACAAGCCTTGAAGTATGCTCCTGACGGCACCACCTTTGTCGCGTGTGCCGCAGTCGCTGACTATCGAGTCGCCAATGTATCCGCACAAAAAATCAAAAAAAATAATGACGCAATGCAACTTGATCTCGTCAGAAATCATGATATTGTCGCCGATGTCGCCAGCTTAGCTAACAAACCTTTTATGGTTGGCTTCGCAGCTGAAACACAAGACGTTGAACAATATGCTCGTGGTAAACTGGTGCGTAAGAATTTAGATCTCATTGCCGCCAATGATGTCGCTAAATCAGGCCAAGGCTTTAATAGCGACAACAATGCCCTGACGTTATATAGCACAATAGATAAAACGGATATTCCATTAGCAAATAAACAACTGGTTGCAAACCATTTAGTGTTATTGATTAATCAGCACTACACCGCTAAGAATTCAATAAAGAAACAATAACTTAAGAGTAAAAACATGATGACCACAAGCGAGAAAAAAAACGCCAAACCCAATCGTAAAGAACAAATTTTGCAATGCTTGGCGCTAATGCTTGAAGACTGTCCCGGCCAACGTATCACTACAGCTAAATTGGCCGGTGAAGTTGGTGTTTCAGAAGCCGCTTTATATCGTCACTTTCCCTCAAAAGCTCGTATGTTTGAGGGTTTAATTGATTTTATTGAAGAGTCTATTTTTACGCGAATTAATTTAATACTCAGCGATCACAAAGAAACATTAGTACGTTGTCATCATATTTTACATGTATTACTCGTGTTTTCTGAACGTAACCCAGGCATGTGTCGCATTTTATCTGGTGATGCGCTGATGGGCGAAAATGAACGACTGCGCACGCGCGTACATCAGTTTTTTGAAAAACTTGAATCTCAATTTAAACAAGTTTTACGTGAACGAAAATTAAGAGAAGGCAAGGCATTTTCAATTAGTGAGCAAGCGCTAGCCAATATATTAGTCTCTTTTGCTGAAGGTAAAATAAGTCAATATGTTCGCTCTGGCTTTGAAAAGAAACCTAGTGAGAGTTTTAATGAACAATGGCAATTTTTAATGGCAAGCAAATAGCCTTACAACCAACTTCAGAATATCAAGATCAAAATAAAGGACACCTCATGAACACATTATCACAACTACAACCAAACAGTTTATGGCAATTATTTGAAAAAATTTGCAGCATTCCACATCCCTCTAAGCATGAACAAAAAATCTCTCTTTGGATTCAGGATTGGGCGAAAGATCTTGGTTTAGCGGTCAAAGAAGACGACGTAGGCAACCTTGCCATAGCAAAACCGGCTACCAAAGGCATGGAAGATAGAAAAGGCATTATATTACAAGCCCATATGGACATGGTTCCACAAAAAAACAATGACACTAACCATGATTTTTTAGTTGACCCTATTCGCCCTTATATAGTAACAGAAAGTGACGGTGACTGGGTCACTGCCCAAGGCACCACGTTAGGGGCAGATAATGGTGTAGGCTTAGCCTCTGCACTTGCAGTCTTAGCCAGTGATGAAATTCCCCATGGCCCGCTTGAGGTTTTAGTCACCATTGATGAAGAAGCAGGTATGACAGGTGCTTTTGGTTTACAACCTAACTGGCTTGAGGGAGATATTTTAATTAATACCGACTCAGAGCAAGAAGGCGAAGTATACATGGGCTGTGCTGGCGGCATTGATGGCTCAGCCACATTTGACTTAAATTTTGATGAGGTACCGTATAACTACCAAGCTTTTAATCTATCTATCTCAGGATTAAAAGGTGGACACTCAGGTGTAGATATTCACACCGGACGCGCAAATGCTAACAAATTATTAGTGCGTTTTTTATTAGATGCCAGTAATGAATTTGATATTCGTTTAACTGAGCTTAATGGTGGCAGCTTACGCAATGCTATTCCACGTGAGGCGAATGCTAGTTTTGTTGTTAGCAACACACATGTAGAACCACTAAAAGCAGCTTTAACACAATATTTAACCACGATAAAAACCAATTTAAGCGCCATTGAAACTGATATTGATATGCTATTAATATCACCAGAGAACTTCGAGCAATGTTGGCAAAAAAGCATACAAAGCCGAATATTGCGTGCATTAAATGCTTGCCCAAATGGTGTAATTCGCATGAGTGATGACATTGAAGGCATTGTTGAAAGCTCCCTTAACTTAGGTGTTGTTCAAACACGAGGCAGTAAATTCAACGCACTTGCGCTAATTCGTAGTTTACATGACGATGGCCGTGTAGAGACTCAGCGAACCGTACAATCAGTATTTGAATTAGCAGGTGCTGACATAACATTTTCAGGGGCGTATCCGGGTTGGAAACCCAATACAGATTCAGCCATTATGCAAACCGTCAGTGAAACTTACCAAGAATTATTCGACAAAACACCTGCGGTTATGGTCATTCATGCGGGGTTAGAATGTGGTTTATTTAAAACAGCATACCCGCACTGGGATATGGTATCCATTGGGCCAACAATAAAATTTCCTCACTCACCTGATGAAAAGATCCAGATCAGCACCGTAGAGCAATATTGGCAGTTATTAACGGCAGTGTTAGCCAAAGCACCTAAAAAATCATAACCTTGATAATTTACTTGCGTTCATGCTTGCGCTAGTGTTGATAACAAAACAAATCAACCCTAGCGCTAATCAGCTAACACACCCCAAATAAGAACTGTTATCATTTACTTTGTGGTGTATTTACGATATTCTTTTCTCTATTATCAATATTACTGCCTGATATAAGGCTAAAGTAGGTTTAATGCTCCAAAAATTAATAAATTTTTTTTCTAAGACCATCATATCTATCTCGTTAATCATAACAACATTCTCTGCTTCAGCGATTGACGAAGTTAATGTGTACTCATACCGACAAGCCTTTTTGGTTGAACCTTTATTTGAACAGTTTACTAAACAGTCAGGTATCAAAGTCAATGTGGTTTTTGCCAAAAAAGGGATGGCTGAACGCCTAGCCCGCGAAGGTCAATATAGCCCTGCCGACATTTTACTGACTACAGATATCAGTCGTTTAATTGAACTACGCGATCGTGATTTATTACAAGCAAACAACGCTGAAGTCTTGATTGATGCCATTCCTAGCCAATACCGTTCTACAGACAATACTTGGTTCGCCTTAACAACCCGTGTTCGTAATATCTATTCTTCTAAACGTTTAGGTGATATAAATATTAGCTATGAAGATTTAGCGGACAGTCAATATAAGGGTCGTATTTGTACCCGTAGTGGTAAACACCCTTATACCGTAGCATTAGTTGCCTCAATGATAGCTGAACATGGTGAAACAAAAACACTCGCTTGGTTAGAAAGCTTTAAAGCTAATTTAGCACGAAAACCACAGGGCAATGATAGAGGTCAAGTACAGGCCATTCATCAAAACCTATGTGACATATCGTTAGGTAACAGCTATTATTTTGGCAAAATGCTTAAAGATAAAAATCAAAAAGTTTGGGCCGATGGGGTTAATATCAACTTTCCTAATCAAAATAATCGCGGAGCTCACGTTAATATTTCAGGTATTGGTTTAGCAAAACACTCTCCAAATTTAGACAATGCCAAAGCGTTGATGGCATTTTTAGTTTCCAAGCCAGCACAACAACTGTATGCTGAAACGAATATGGAATATCCTGTACGTCCCGGTGTAGCACCCTCAAAATTAGTCGCGTCATGGGGTGACTTTAAAGCCGATACTTTATCATTAGAAACAATTGCGAAAAATAGAAAATTAGCATTAAAATTAATAGATAAAGCTAGGTTTGACCTATAAATTATTTCAAATAATTAGATGATTCTTTGTGACAAAAATAGTCAAAAACAAACGTGGGCGAAAAGCGCTATTACGTAGCCCTATATATATAACATCATTATTACTGATGATACCTGTATTGGTGATGTTAGCCGCTGGCGTAAGTGTTTCAACAGATTTATTTAGCCATCTATGGCAAACAGTATTGCCTGACTATATTGCGAACACCTTATTACTAGGTGTTTTTGTCGTCATATTATCGATAATATTTGGAGTGATTAGTGCCGCGTTAATTGTTCATACCAACATTAAAGGTAAAGCCGTGCTACGCTGGCTTTTAATGTTGCCACTGGCAATGCCCGCCTATTTAGTTGCTTACCTTTATACCGATCTATTTGATTATGCCGGGCCTGTACAACGTACTATGCGTGCTTGGTTTCAATGGCAGTCACCCAGTGATTATGTTTTTTTTGATATTCGCACCTTAGGTGGCGCCAGTATTATTATTGCCTTAGTCCTTTTTCCTTATATCTATATGTTGGCACGAACCGCCTTTGAACAGCAAGATCAAAACCTATTGCGAGTAAGTCGGTTATTGGGCTTAAGCGCAACACAGAGCTTTTATAAGGTTGCGCTGCCATTAGCTAGACCTGCTATTGCCGTGGCTGCAAGTTTGGTCTTAATGGAAACCTTAGCTGATTTTGCCACCGTACAATATTTTGCTGTAAACACCTTAACCACGGCTATTTATGATACTTGGCTAGGGTATAGTGACTTAGCTGCGGCCAATGCCTTAGCCAGCGTGTTGATGTTGTTTATTTTTTTCACCCTAGTAATAGAGCAACGCGCACGGGCTGGCCAAGCACACCAATCAAATCGAATTAATAAAAATCATCAACTGATAAACCTCTCTATCTCTGCACAGTTTTTTGCCAGCAGTTTTTGCTGGTTGCTTGCCATTGCTGGCTTTATTTTACCTTTTATTCTGTTAGTTATTATGGCTTGGCAACACAGTAATTTTGAACAGTTTTTATTGCTTGTGCCAACAGGTATTAACAGCATTGAAATTGCAGTTTGGGCAGCAAGCCTGACCACTATTTTGGCTATGCTTTTCACCTTATTTAAACGATTAACCACCGGAAAATGGCGCAGCCTACCCATGCAAATTTCAGGTTTCGGCTACGCTATTCCTGGTACAGTATTAGCCATGGCAATGTTATCAACTTTCGCACCTATCGATTATTTCATTAATGACATTGCTCATTTGCTAGGGTTAAAAAGACCTGGGTTATTATTGTCTGGTTCAATCTTTGCGATTATTTTTGCGTATATAGTGCGTTTTGCCGCAATTGCCAATGGCACTATTGATAGCGGTATTAAACAAATCCCAAAATCTCTTGATTATGCCCCGGCCAGTTTAGGCGCTAGTTTAATAAAAACATTAACTAAAATTCATATTCCCTTACTAAAGTCATCCATTTGGGTTGCCTGGCTATTAGTCTTTGTTGAAGCAATGAAAGAATTACCGGCAGTATTATTATTAAGACCTTTTAATTATGAGACCTTAAGCACCCACATCTATCAACTTATTTCTGATGAAATGTTAGAGCAAGGAGCCTTAGGCGCCATATTCATTGTTTTACTAGGTTTATTACCTATTGTGTGGCTTAATCAACATAAAAATGACAGCCATAATAACAACACTGAGGAACAACCGTGAGCGAGTTATTAACGATCAGTAAACTGTCTGTCGAGCTACAAAAAAAGCAAATTTTATCGGGAATTGAACTTAGGCTCTGTGCGGGTGAAATTCTTGGTTTGGTTGGTTCTAGCGGTTGCGGAAAAACAACCCTATTAAACACCATTGCCGGCTTTATTGAACAAAGTCATGGGCAAATTCAAATAGCCAATAATCCCGCGATTACTCCTGAAAACATTACCGCCCCAGAGCACAGAAATATTGGCATGATATTTCAAGATTATGCACTATTTCCCCATTTGACCGTTGAGCAAAACATTTGTTTTGGTATCAATAAACTGGCTAAAACTGAACAACAAACGCGAATAATACAACTGCTAGCGCTACTCGAACTTTCAGGGTTAGAAAAACGCTTTCCCCATCAACTCTCAGGTGGTCAACAGCAGCGTGTTGCTATCGCAAGAGCACTCGCTCCGCAACCAAAATTATTATTGTTAGATGAACCTTTTTCTAATATAGACGCCCGACTACGTAATGAACTTATGCTAGAAATGCGTCTATTATTGAAAAAGTTAGAGATGACGGCAATTTTTGTTACCCACAACAAAGACGAAGTATTTACCTTTGCCGATAAAATAGCACTAATGCACCAAGGAAAAATTTTACAAACGGGTTCACCAGCTCATGTTTGCCAACAACCCAAAAACTGGCAAGTCGCTGACTTTCTACAGCTGGGCAGCTGGATCCCTGTTCAAATAAAGCAGATCAACACCCATAAAGTTCAATATATCACGGCCATCGGCAGCTTTTATTCAAACTCAATTGCACAGATTACCCAAGAGAACCAACAACTGTTATTAAAAAATAAACATATTGAGCTCATTGAACAAGGCAAGGCTAACGTTCAAGTTGACTACATTCAAGTTACTGAGCAAGGCTATCATTACGATTTAAGTAGTTTAGATAATACCGACAACTTAGCATTTCACAAACTTAGCTTTTATAGTGAA
>Ga0187827_10004940_pt1 | contig 16029 bp, 13 predicted proteins | sample ETNtaG_39_FD_167969 | JGI IMG/M metagenome (GOLD analysis project Ga0187827, IMG submission 167969) | Marine microbial and viral communities from oxygen minimum zone, Eastern Pacific Ocean - ETNP2014_SV_150_PacBio MetaG (Illumina Assembly) | ecosystem: Environmental > Aquatic > Marine > Hypoxic...
CGGAGGATCCAACTCCTGCATCTCGATCAAGCTAGTGTATAGTAGCTCGTCGGTTACCTGACTTCTAAACGCTCAATATTCTCGTATTATTTTGATTTTATTTTAGTAATTTTTTGAATGGTGACTAATGGGAACAAAAAAATAAACAATGATTTTTGAATGTTTCAAAACTCCTTGGTCACAAATGCTAAGGCAGGTAGACTACATAGGAGGACAGCCGTTAGGTAACCTCCGGAAAGATCATCTCCTAGATTCATCGTTACTCTATCTTAGTAGCTACATCTACTATTTTCGGTAAAGCATCATGGCCCACCGCCCCAACATCCTGATACTTTGTACAGACCAGCAACGCGCCGACAGCCTGGGCTGCTATGGTAACTCCATCGCAAAGACACCAAACATCGACGCTCTAGCGGGGCGAGGTCTACGCTTCGACAACCACTTTACACCAAACCAAATCTGCTGCCCCAGCAGGGGTACTATGATCACAGGACTCTACCCTCGCCACCACGGCATGACGACCAACGGTCGAACGATCCATGAAGGCCTGCCAACATTGCCAAGCTTTCTTAACAATGCAGGCTACGACACCCATGCTGTAGGTAAGCTACACTTGCAGCCGATCTTGGCCGATAAAAGCCTTCTTTATCCTGAATCGTTACCATTCTGGAAAGCGGGCCACAGTGCTAACTGGACTGGACCATATTTTGGCTATCGCTCGGTCGATTTCATGATAGGAGAATCACTGTTGGCCACCCAGGGCGGACACTATGCGCAATGGCTTAAGGAGCATCTTCCGGATGTCATCCCGCTTTACCATCCCGAGGCTGCACTCAATGGTCCACTTACAGATCTGAACGAAGCGTGGACGTCAGCCGTTCCGGAAGACGTGCACTACAACACCTGGATCGCGGACCGGGCGATCGCCTTCCTTGAGCGAGCAAAGCCACCCTTCATGCTTTTTGTTTCCACGCCCGATCCTCACCATCCCTTTAGCCCGCCACGCCCATGGGCCGACCTGTTCGACGCTACAGACATGCCAATACCGAAGGTCACAGACGGTGAGCTAGATCTGATGCCCGATTACCTCAGCTCTCGCTTGGGCACAGACTGGATCGATAACGACTCACCGCCCGTCGAACAGGGTGGTATGACCTTGACCGACAGAATCGCACCTGAAAGCCTAGCTTGCGCCATCGCCCTGACACGAGGGATGGAGGCCCAAATCGATCATCAATTCGGCCGCGTTCTCGCAAAGCTTGACAACAAAGGCCTTACCGACGAGACGATCATCCTGTTCACATCCGACCATGGTGAGTTTCTAGGCAACCACGGTCTGCTCCACAAGGGTCCACCGCCATACCAGGACCTCATCCGAGTGAGCTTTGTAATGACTGGTCCATTCGTACCCGAGGGTGAGGCCACCATGGCGCCATCATGTCACCTAGATATAATGCCAACTCTGCTCGACTTATGTGGCGTGAGTAACAGTGGATGCAGAAAAGATGGAGTGAGCCTGAGATCCGTGTTTGAGGGTCGCAGTCTTGAGCGTCAGGCACGGTTCCTCGAATTCCATCCACGGATCGACAACAGCGTATATAACCACTCTATTGTGACCATGGACTGGCGCCTGACTCTCTATCCTAACTGCGAAGACGGCTGGGGCGAGTTGTTCGACCTGAAGGACGATCCGGGCGAACACCGGAACCTCTTCAATGATACAAAACACCGAAAGATCCGTGACCACCTAGCTGAACAGCTCACATTGAACTTTCCCGCTCGCCAAGAAGCAGGAACTGAACTTATCGCAAAATGGTGAGCATACAGTAAAACAAGACAAATAATTGATGAATCCGACGAGTTTAAAATTGTAAACACAATGCTTCTAATCTTTGTATAGAAAGTTTTCGTTTACCGAATTCCTCTTAACCTACCGGGTGTAGCCGTGACTAACTACTTTATGTAAAAGGGGGTGGGGTAGGTTGCGCCCCCTAGGGGCTTACCCCGGTGCATCCTGTTCCTGCATCTCAAGTAGCCCCTGTGTAGAGGACTTCATCAGCTACCTGGCTGACGGTCATTCCTGTCAGCTCTGACATGGACACAAGAGTCCGCTTGATGTCAGGATGAATAGTGGCTGAGAGGATGGCCAAGGGTGCCTGTCCTAGGGAACTCTGTGGTCTCCTACAGCCCCTGCATCTGGATCAGGAGTGCATTTTGATGCTCGTGCAGGATTGCTGTGTCTTATGTAGCATGAGGTTAGTTGGGAGGATTATGGATAAATTCTACATACTATCAGGATGTCCATTTTTTGGGGAGAAGACCAGGACCGCTTTGGTCGTCCTTAGTCTTCTGGTCCTATAGGCCCAGACCAAAAAACTACTTTTTGAATTGATGGATAGGGCCTTGATATTGGTGGGTAAGGCTTCAACAATTAACAACCCTTTCATTCTCTATAGAACTGAATCTGCCATTCAAAGTGATGCACAACTAAATTATAACTAATTACATAAATTGATTTGGGCGCTTCTTTGTACTTTTTTTTCACGCCTAGTTTTCAAAGCTAAAAATTTTTCTTTATCATCCCTAATAGCTTGTTGGTAATTTAGATCTTGGACTCCTAAATCTCCAGTATCAGCCTGCAATTCTTTGAGCTTAAGTATCAGTTCATCCAAAATATTTTTATACTTAATGTCATCAACCAAGTTTTTGAGTTCAAACGGATCATTTCCCAAGTGGTATAATTCATTCATTTGTCCATGATTGTAGATATATTTATATTCACCAGAATGTATAGCACGGACAATATGATGAACACCGTAACCATGTCCAAAACTTTCTGTCAAAAGAGCCTCTCTCCAACTAGTTTCCTGATTCTTAAGAAGAGGAAGCCAACTTTGGCCATCAATAGGTTTAGTAAATTTTATTCCAGCCATATCTAAAATAGTTGGTGCAAGATCAATGTTGCATATTATTTCGTTAATTGTTTGGTGAGGAGAGATAGCTTCAGGCCAGCAAATTGCTAGTGGAACACGCATCACTTCTTCTGTAACATAAGTACCTTTATCAAATTGACCTCCATGACTAGCCAGACCATCTCCATGATCGGCAGTCCATATAACGATTGTATTTTCGTCCATTCCTAAATCAATAAGTTTGTCTATAATCATACCTCCAGCGGCATCAACCATTGTTATATGGGCATAGGCTAATACAATAATTTGTTGCCATTCTTCCCATGAGAGTGGACTTGGTGTGCGGAAATGATTGTTTTCGTCTGAAAGTGGTTTTTTAAAGTCATGAAGAAAAAGTTGTGGTTTCCTAATCAGAGTGTCACTAAAGCTACCATACTCAAAAATATCTGTAGAATTGTATAGATCGACGAATTCAGAAGTAGGAAAATGGGGATGATGAGGTCCCCAAAAATTAACACTTATGTGAAAAGGTTTTTCATCTTTGCTTTTTGCTAATTCCGCCAGAGCTTCACAAGCTAAGTTAGCAAGGAAAAAAGACTCATGGGTTTCTTTAGGTGTCTCTGTTTGGCCTACTGCCAATTCCCCACACCATGCATATTCACATCGGTAAGTTGTGTTATCTTTCAATTTTGGGAATTGTCGACGAAATTCTTCATTCCAAAAATGTCGAATTACATGATGTTGGGCCTGAGGTAGGGAATTCCTCTTTAAATATTCTTTATAAGATGGGTGGATATAAGGATTTCCATAGTCTGTATCACTAAAACCTCTACAATTGAAATCAAGAGCAGTTCCTGGACCAGCATGCCATTTACCAAAATAAAAATTTTTATATCCTTCCTTTGCAAGCAAATCCAAGTAGATTTCATGATCATAAGGTGAATCAGTATAATTATAGTAATTATGATGGTTATGAGGATACAAGCCTGTAAGCATCGTACGTCTCGAAGGACTACATAACGGGGTAGTTGTATAAGCTCGATTAAATAAATATCCTTCATTGGAGATCCTATCGAAGTTGGGTGTCAGAGGCTTTATGCCCCCATCCCAACCATGTCGATAGTATGCCTGGTGATCATTTACTAGGAGTAAAATGTTAGGTTTTTTAAACTTCCTCATTCTTTTTATTTTTATGGTGAAGCACTTCAATAAGTGAATTTTTCAATACCAAGCCTTTTAAAAATTTCATCTGGAGCATCATGCAAAAGAAGTTGACGATGCATCTCTTTGCAAAGCCTTTCTTCTACTTCGTTGTTTGTAATTGAGTTTGCCTGTTTTGGGTCTGATTTGGTGTCGTAGAGACGTGTAAAAGCATCTTTAAAGCTGAATAATCCATCCATGGCTGAAGCCTCACCATCCTTGTTCTTCATAGGATAAACTTTCAGAGTTGGTACACCTTTGGTGAAATTGAAGGGTGGAGAAAGTGTAGCATCAATTAATTCTTCAATAGAGAATCGGCGTCCAAAACGTGTTGGCATAAGTGTATATTCGTAAAGCCCATCAGCACTCAGCTTTTTTGGATAGCGCAGATAGGTGTAACGCCCATCAGTAATGTTGCAGGCAGCACCGAAATATCCATAAATCGCTGTATCGCGGATTTTTTGGTCCCTCTCTAACACTAGAGAAAGAGATTTTCCTGTAGTTTCAGAAGGAATCCCAACTTCAAACCATTCTAGCACAGTTGGAGTAAGGTCTGTCACCTGAGTCAGTGAATGACGCATTTCCCCACCATTATTGGCGTAATCTGGATGGTAGATCATCAGGGGTATTCTAGCGAGTTCATCATAGACGGGCATTAGATTTTTACCCCACCATTCATGTTCACCTAATAGGAAACCGTGATCTGTTGTGAGAATCAGGGCAGTATCTTCCCATAAATCCAACTTATCGAATTTGTCCAAAAGTTTACCAAAATACTCATCACACATTGAAGTAATTGCTGCATAATTAGCTCGGACCTCTGCAATTTCTTCACTGGTTTCGTCTACCCTGTCATACATTGGCCAGTCAAAGACCGCGCCTTCATAGGAACAAGGGTATTCTTTTCTGAAACGCTTTGGTGCGTAAAAAGGTTCATGTGGATCAAAGCTCTCTATCTGAAGAAGCCAGTTATCCGCTTTGGAATTTACATCAAGGAAATCATCAGCTAGGCAAAATATCTGCGGACAAGAAAAATCTTCTTCACTATATTTATAGGTTCGGTTAATCAAATCATTCTTGGTAAAAGGCCGAATTTGTTTTTTGTGATAATTTTTGCTGATTTTTTCCATATTTGGCTCCACTATTCCTTTCCAGTCATCCGTTGAAGCTCCACGTATAATTTCCCAAGAGTTATAACGTGTATGATAAGTGGCACCACCATCATGGAAATAGTGATAGTGATCAGTGATTATGTGTCCGTATCCTCCGTTTGATTTTATAAGGTCCGGGAAAGAATTATCAAATGGCTCTAATGGCCCCCAATTTCTATGAAGAAAATTTATCCGTCCAGTGTGCATGTCACGCCGTGCTGGCATACACGGAAGGCTTCCAACATAGTGTTTGTCAAAGGTTATTGCTTTTTCAGCAAATCGATTAAAATTTGGTGTTTTTACATAGGTCCCTCCATAAGGTTCCAATGCTTTACGATTTAGTGAGTCAAAAAGCACAAAAACTAATTTCATCTAAAATCTCCGTTGAGGTAAATAAAACACTAATTTTGGTTTTAATATGACTAGGAAATCTAGTTAATAACCTATACTTATATTATTTATGTCATAGTGAAAATTTTTTAAACGGCGTATACCCGTGTTAATTCTTCCATTACCATAAAGTTCTACCCAACGATACCCTGGACCTATTGAGTCCAAAGCAAAAGAGTGGGATTGAGGTTTGAATTGAAAACAAGTGGATGGTGTGGAAATAAAACGTAAATTTTCTCTACCTTCATCGCTTTCTTGATGTACATGACCACAAAGCAATACTCTGACATTATTATGTTTTGAAACTATTTTTAATAATTCCTGACCATTTTTAATTTTTTGAGTATCAAGCCATTCACTATTTACGTTTTGAAGGTGATGATGCATTGCTACCAGAGTATATAATTTAGGTTCAACAGATAATGCATGCTCTAACAGTATTAACTCTTCCTCTGCCAATTGCCCAAATACTTTTCCTTGTACTTGAGTATTTAGAAGTACTATTTGCCAGTTTCCTAGTTTAAGTACTGATTGTATTTCACAATTGATAGATGCATTTTTCATATTTTGAAGATTATCATGATTCCCTGGTAACCAATATTGCTTTTTACAAAATTTGTTCAGATTAGTTTTAAATCGATTATAAGAAGTTACACTGCCATCCTGAGAAAGATCACCTGTGCAAAGAAAAAATTCAAAGTCATCTTCCTCATTTGCTATACATTCAAGCACAGCGTTTAGACTTGCTTGAGTATTCATGCCAAGTAATTCTCCATTTTTGCTGGAACAAAGGTGAGTATCAGTTATTTGTATAAATTTTATCCTCTTTTCATTCATATTAATTAAATTATTACAAACCTTTAATCATCAGGTATATTATTTATTTTAATAATTCACAAAGATTATTTTAGTTATCTTAACTGTTTGGCATTATTAACAACTGAGAAAAAATGATCAAAGAATCTTGTTTTATCAACCGATAAAGCCACATCATGAGACCCACCATTCGAATTCCAATGTGTCTTACCAATGAATTTTTTGTTTGTAAGTTCTACTTCGACTTTTCCTTTTTGAAAATCACAAATTGAACTTTCAAATATTGTAGTTGCTGCAAGAGGATCATGAAATGTTATTTCATCTTGTTTCTTAAACCAAACTTCAGCGAAGTCTAAGACGGGATGAAGTAGTTTTGATTGAAATATTCCTCGGACCTTTTTAGAATCCATTTTAACTTGTGTCGTAACATCAAGTCCTACTGAACGATGAATTTTGACTTTACTTTGGTATACCTTTGCCATTGCATGAGGATCACAAATGGCATTCCACTCAAATGGTCCAAAAATAGAATCTTCTTTGACAAACACCCCTGCCATTATTACTAATCCTTTAAGCAGATTCGGTATTAAAGGATCAATGGAAAACAAAAGAGCTAAGTTAGTCATTGGACCAATCCCCAACAGTGTTATTTCTCCAGGATGTTGACGAATTGTTTTACTTAGGAAGTTGATCGCTTCATGTTGTGGAAAATTTGATTCATTAGGCCATTTTTCCAGAGCTGATTTTTGTGGAGCATGAGGTTGGCGTTGCTTAACTAGTAGAGGGTCTTCTACTCCAGGGAATATAGGTATATTTCTCCCTGCTTCCATACAAAGTACACTTGCGAGTCTTGCACGTTCATAAGCTTCTCCACTGACAGTTGTAATACCCATTAATTCGCATTTTGGCTGGGATAGCAAATAGGCCAAACAAACTGCATCGTCAATATCTGAACCAATATCAGTATCTAAAAGGATTTTCTCCATTTTATATTGATAAAATTTTTTACTAATAGCTTAAAAAGAAACCCGTTATTTTGAACATCAAGACAAAATTCATTTGGTTTTAGGACTAAATTGTTGTGGGGATATTTTAAATTATAAATAATTCAATTAGTTAATATAACTTTAATTGTTAATCCATTCATGACCATTCCAAAACATTTTATCTTTAGCCCATGGTGAAGAATAATTTGAAGGTTCAGGATCATTAATTCGCATGCCAGATTTTTCTTCCGCCTCATATTGTCTAAAAAAAGAGTCCAAGTTTCTTTTCATGAAATTGATCCTATCTAGATGCATGTTTTCAGAAATGAGATTACATAGTTCATTAGGATCTTCCATGAGATCAAAAAAAAGATTCTTACCTTTTGGCTCATGAAGAATTAATTTATAACGGAAATCACGAGCCATTCTAACATTTCCATATTCGCAATATTGTACATTTTTCCAGGGTTTATTTAATATTTCATTCGTTATAATAGGTAAAAAACTACGTCCAGGATATGTTTTTTCATTTTCTAGGTTTCTTTTGATATCAGCATAGTCAAGTAAGGTCTGAAAAAGATCTAAATGATCAACAAACTCAATTCTTCTTATGCCTGTGAAAAGTTTTTTTGGATTATAGCAAATCAATGGGATTCGAATGCTTTCTTCAACCATATTGAGAGGCATAGTACCATTACCTTTTCCCCAAATTCCATGTTGTCCACAACACAGTCCATGGTCAGATGTATAAATAACCAAGGTTGAATCTGTTAGTTCAAGTGTCTCCAATTCATCCATTAACCTCCCCACAGATTCATCTAAGCATGAAACTGCTGCGTAATAATGAGCCAATCCTTCTTGAGGATCTAAACGAGAAGAGTTAAGTGATTCTAGATTCTGTTTTCCAAAAGGATAATGAGGTGTTTCATGAAGAGGTAATAGTTTTTTATGCCGATAATGTTCAACCAACCGCTCAGGATGATCCGACCATGGACTATGAGTTGCCGTATAACCCACAAAAAGAAAAAATGGTTTTTCTTGATCCCTATTATGGAGAAAATTTACAGCACGATCAGTTATCATATGTGTCTTATAACCTGAAAGCTCAATTATTTTACCATTCATACTGTAACGATATCTTCCCTTGTGACCTGTAGGGTAATCGCCACTTAGAGCAAACCAATAATCAAATCCTGGTTGACATTCAATGTCATTACCTAGATGCCATTTACCTGAGAGAGCAACTTGAAAGCCTGATGCCTTGAGCAGTTGTGCTAAAGTTACTTCATTTTTTAACCAGTCACGGTTCCCGTGAATTTTATCTGAAACTATATAATCATGAAGACCGTGTTGGGATGCTAGACGTCCAGTAAAAAAACAAGCTCTAGCAGGTGAACATACTGGTGTAGGTGTAAAAGCGTTTTCCATCAAAACGCCTTTTTGAGCCAGATAGTCTAAATTAGGTGTGTTTAAATCCTTATTTCCATATGCTGGAAGAGCCCATTGGCCATGATCATCATTGAAAATGACAATGATGTTTTTGAAATTTTCCATTTTATTTATTCAAACCATGATTCATTTCTATGGATGTGAATCATCAGGAAAAAAATAAATTAAAGAAAATAAATTAATACAATTCATAATTAATGGGTATTTATGCACCTGAAACTGGGAATTTTCCACTTAAATTTTCTATAAATATATTCTCTTCTTGTGGTGTTTCAATTCCTGACTCAATAACTTGTTGAAGGGCTTTAACCATAACTGGACCAACAAATTTTGGACATTCATAGTAGAATTCTGCCATTGAATCTTTACCGGTTCCACTCCAATCTCCTAAACCTTCAGCGTGATTGGAAACTATATTTAGTGATGCTAGACGGATATTAGCTCGTCTCAATACAGGCACTTCATGACCAAGTGTATGTCCGACAACATTGGCTCCCATCGAAGCAAAAACGTTAATCTCTATTTTGGTTTCAAAACGTCCCCATGGACTACAAATATAGACCCCATGATCGTGAACAGATACAAACTTACTTTCTTGGGATGCTGAATCAAGAAGTGAACGACGCAAAATATGACAGAAAGGATTTATCATCCTCGAAGTACGCGATCCTTTAAATGGTTTATCATCATCTGGTCTGAAAAACATCATATAATCTGTTGTAATGACTACACTCCATGGAGGTAAGGGGTTGTTAGGCTGGTCCGGATTATTAATACCACCAACTGAACCTTCTACGAGCGCCCACTGAACTCCAGCTTGTTCTAATACCCAAGCGACCTGTTTTGCTGCTAACCAAGGTGAAATGAGTGGTGTGCCATCATCTTTCCACATACCATGCATAGCAACCCGCATGACAGGTTGACCAGCAATCCTTAATAACTTGAATGGAGCAGATTGACCATGAGGCGTTTCAAATCCATTGCGATAAATCTCTTCAAGTTCTACAGTGGCTAGCTTCAAATCTTCTGGAAATCGAACACCCCATGTCCCAGAACCACCAATCAGAGCAAATTTAGCTTTTGGTATAGTTTCATTCATTTTTTCTATCCTGCTGGCTGTGTTAAAGACTGACTAAAAACACTTGGTGCTTTATGCAAACTGGATGTACATTTGCAACTTTCTCCTGTTGGAATACTTAGATTTTCCAATAGATCAAATTCAATTTCTGTTGCTATTGTAGGATAAGTTTCGCTATAAAGTTTATGGATGCTCTTAGCCGTCTCTTCCTGAGGAACTAGACCTTGAGCATAGTTTGATATCAAATGGTAATAGAATAGGTGAATCCCTAAATATCGTGCGAGAATTGGATTCAAACAATCACCGTGCACAGTTGCCACTGGTGGTAGGTGAGGTTGTAAATCTGATGCAGTTTTACCTATTGAAAGCCAATGAACTATGTCGAATTCTGTTTCGAAAGTGATTGAATTTGGAACAACCAAGGCAGCACGTACTTCTGATGGAGTGTGAATTTTTCTGATTTTGCCTTGATCCAAGAATGGAGTAAACTTGGAGAGAAGTGTCTTTTGACCATCTGGGCAAAAAGGATCCCCCAAAAGCAGATGAGACTTAGACCACATGGACTCGAAATCTGTACATGGTAAACCTCTGTGAACAGGTCGTGTATAAAAACTCCATGGTAGCACTACATCACCTGGTGAGATTGCCTTGTCCCTAAGGGATTTACTTTGTCCCCGCCAATCAGCAATTCCAGAAGTCCCTCCCACAAGAAGTATTTTGACACCAGCCTTCCACAAGATCCAAAAGGCTTTTTCAAAGTTGTAATGATACAGAGAATCTTCTCCAACTACCTCACCGTAAGATGGAATCCAAATCACATCACGGCCAGTTGGAGTAACAAAGTGATTAACCAAAGGGCCTAGCCCGTAGGGAGTTGGAAAACGTTCGTTGCTTTGAACATCCCACCCCCTATCCTTTGCAATTGCAATCACATTATCTACACTGTATCCCCAAATGGGACTACCGGTGAAAGTGGCAAAATCAGACTTAGGGCCATTGTATTGAACATCCAAATCAAACTCTGAAAACATGGCGGTTTCCTATACAAATGTGATATCTTGATGGAAATTACCTAAGTTAGTGTTTGATCCTGCCAGCGGGACAGACTTCTTTCCAAAACCTTGACCAGAATATATGCTCCTACTGCAAGTATGCTTGCTACCAGGGTAACAGCATATAATCTGTCCGCCCTATATTGAGTCATAGCTTGCACAATCAAAAACCCTAATCCCTTACGAGCGAATAACCATTCAGCAATGATGGCTGCAATGATGCTACCGGTAAAAGCAATTTCATGTGCTGCAATGTAATAAGGTATTGCACTGGGCCATCTCACCTTACAAAACACTTGCCAATGGTTGGCGTGCAAGGTCTTCATTCGATCAAGTAGAACTTGATCTGTTGATTGCAATCCTTTGGTTACATTGGCTAAAATCGGGAAAAAGGTTACTAGAACGACAATGATGATTTTAGGTGCAGGAGTATCGCCCATTGTTATAATCAAGATACTGGCTATCGTAACAAAAGGTATATTTTTTATCACTACAGTCCAGGGAAGTGCTAGAGACTCAAACCACGGAATGTAAAGAAAAGAAATGGCTAATGAAATGGCCAGAATGTTTGCGATTAGGTAACCAGATAAAGCCTCGAAAAGAGTTATCCAAGTATGTTCTAAAAATAATTCATATTCATCCCATAAAATTTCACCAACCATGCCTGGAGGGGGTAGAAGAAAATCAGGGAAACCACTAATTTCTTTAGCAACTATCCAGACTAAAGGAATTGTAATAAACATTATAATATAAGCTTTTTTTTCGGACATATTATTACTTCAAATAAGTGTATTATATAAAGATTTTCGAACTCGAGCCACATGTTTAAGATAAGCGTCTTTCATACGAACTTCGTTTGTCCGTGGGCGAGGCAAATCTATCTCCAATACATCTGAAATTCGACCAGGTAGTTTAGAAAGAACAACTACACGATCGGATAAAAGTGTTGCTTCCTCAACACTGTGTGTTACAAAAAGAACTGTCTTTGGAGTTGAAAGTAAAACCTGTCCCAGCCATTCACCCATTGATTCCCGAGTGAGTTCATCTAATGCGCCGAAGGGTTCATCTAGTAGAAGGATACTTGGATTGTGAACTAAAGCTGATGCAATATTTACTCTTTGCTGCATCCCTCCTGAAAGTTGATGGGGATAATGGTCTAAAAAATCTCCTAAACCAAAATCTTGAAGCAGCTTATTTGGAGACAGGTTGTTGGTATTTCCTGTTATCTCCAAGGTGAGTTTAACGTTGTTAATTGCTGTTCGTGAGGCTACAAGGGCAGGCCGTTGGAAGGCCACACCTACTTGATGTTGCCTGCAGGCTTCTTCAGGTGATGAATCATTTACACTTATTTTACCTGATGTAGAATGTTCCAACCCGGCCAAGATACGAAGTAGAGTAGTTTTGCCACAGCCAGAAGGACCAACTAATGAGACAAACTCACTGCTCTTTATTGACAAGTTAACATCTTGTAATACTTCGACTTGACCGAATTTTTTTCCTACTTTCTCGAATTGAATACCTGGCAACTTAAAGTATTTGCTTAAAGTTTTAAGTACTCGGATTTATTTGCAATTTTTTAGTTTTATTTGTTTGTATTCTATAAAATTAGCGAAAGTATCATTCCATCGCTCAGCCTTCATCTCCATAAGAATTTCATTAGGACCATCTGAAATAAGAGTTTCTTGCAATTCGAAGCGGCGTAATGCCTGTTTTTTAGTTAACTGTGCATCAACACCATATTTGACTGCAATCTCTGCAGATTCGTCTGGGTTTTCCAGAAGAAATTTTAATCCCTGATGAGTCGCAGCTAGATAACGTTTTAGCATATCTGGATTTTTGTCCACAGTTTCTTGTCTAGCTACAGATACATCAGAATATCCGTCATATCCCCAATCACTAAATTGAAAGGCTACCCAGTTCATATATCCCTTTTCTTCCAGTAAACGGGGCTGATTGACAATCCATGCTCCTATGTAGTCCATGGATCCGACCAAAACTGGATCTGGTGTAAAACCACCAGCCATGATTTTCACTGTATCTTTTGGAATATTATGTTTGTTAGCCATATATTCAAATAAATAATCATCCCCGCCTTGTAGCCCAATGCTTTTGCCAATAAAGTCTCTTGGCTTTAATTTTTTGTTTGAACGTTGATTTTTTGGAGTATCGTGATCAAGACCAAGCCATATATATGGCATGTGTTTGAGGAAAGCACCAATGGCAACAACTTTTGCAGGGGTTTTACTGTAAACCAAACTAAAAACTCTACTCCCTGCCGCTGAAACTGCTATATCAACTGCACCTCCTGCTAGGGTCATAACATGATCTTTACCAGGGCCACCACCAACCAATTCTACATCCAAACAAACATCTGAATAGAAACCCTTTTCAATAGCGTTATACCAAGGTGCCTCTTCATCATTCAGTACCCAAGGCATGCCGATTCGGATCTTATCCTTTTTCTTACAATCCATCTTCACCCATGGAGTATTTGGCCATGGTAAAAGATGATTAGTCATGTAAGTTCTCGCAGGATAATTATTTTCAACACATTTCATTATTTGTTTATGCCGTCCATCTGCGCCGGCTGCAGTAGCTAGTACCTCAAACAAGATGGTACATGAAATAGAGAGAAATAAAACAAATCCACCTTTTAGAATATACTTCATTTTCATTTTGACCTCATTCTTAATAAAAGTTAAATTATTTTTATAAAAAAATATATTTAATACAACAAAATCTAAATGTCGAGATCTAATTTGTTCACTTTAAACAACTATTCAAACTTCCATGAAAAAACTGATAGGTTGATTTAATTAAGATTTTTTCATTCTTGCAATATAATCCAGTTCTATGTTATTCATGAATTCTTATGAGTCAAAACATACATCAAACACCATTTGCCCTCATTTCAGGCACAGCAGGATGGGGAATTCGTTTCCCAAACGACCTTAATGAACCAGGTGTAAATGTATTAGAAAGTGAGTTGACTATAGAAACTCCCTGGGGGCCTACGGAAAACTGGCAGGTAATCGAATTTGACGGCAGCATCACACCCGATGGGAAACCAAGGACTGCTCTAAACGTGTTTGCGCATGGTTGGAGTATGGACAGTATTGACCACTCAGCTCATCGCCAAGTTTTTTGGGTGTTGAAGCAGGCTGGTGTTAAGAAAGTCCTTGCGGATAGCACCTGCGGTTCACTCAACCGGGCTATCCAACCTCGGGATTTCGTTATCGCGAGTGACATGCTGCATATAGGTCAAACGGAATACTCTGTCTTAGAGGGTCGATTTCAGCATTTGTGTCGAGGTAAGCAGATGTTTTGTCCCAGCTTAGGTCATACACTTGAGGACGTTGCAAACGATCTATGGCCAAATAGTGGACGGGTATACGGTATGGCTAATGCTTTGGTCGTGGGGCATACATGGGGTCCTCGTTTTGAAACACCAGCTGAAGCACGAGCCCTCCAACTGTTGGGCTCAGACTTTGTCAATCAAAGCATTTGTCCAGAAGCCACAAATGCTCGCGAAATCGGTGCATGCTTTATAAGTGCATCCTACGTTGTCAACTACGTAGACGGCATCATTGAGGGGACTTGGGGTGCACTCGATAAAATTCACGATGAAATGGCGAGCATTTCCCCACGAATCAGCCTGCGTACGATAGCACGAATGGAAATAACAAATGAATGCGGTTGCGAAAATTTACGTGCGACTCGTCCAGGAAAGTATACCCAGACTGTTTAAGAGATGGATTGACTTAATGTAATGAAAACTGCAGGCAGGATGATTAGTTATTGACTCGAGATTTGTTGATATAACTTTATTTCATTTGAATTTGTTCACAGTATAACACCAGATTACTTTTATTACTGTTAATTTTTAATAGGTTTTGAATTATTTGTGTATTTTTATTTAATCCAAATTTAGAAAGGTGATAAAAAGGATACCTTAAAAGTTATCCAGATTACCTAACAAGGAAATTGAGTAAAGATTCTGGGAAACCCCTAACTCATCTCGGAATTCAGTCAAGCGATCTTCCCGATAGAGTATTGGTTGTAGGCGATCCGGCTCGTGCACAAGCAGCAGCGTTAATGCTTGATGCTTATGTTGAGGTTGGGAGAAACCGTGAGTATGTGACTTATCGAGGCAATCACGGCAGCGTTCCTGTGGCAGTTGTTTCTCATGGGGTCGGGGCGGCAGGAGCGGCAATCTGTTTTGAGGAACTTTGTCAGGCTGGAGTTCAAAGAATTATCCGAGCAGGCACAGCAGGAGGATTGCAAAGCCAAATCCTTGATGGAAACTTAGTTATTGTTACAGGTGCTGTAAGAGATGAAGGGGTATCTCCGCGAATAGTGCCAATAAGTTATCCTGCGACACCGGCCCTAGAAATTGTAGGGGATATCGAATCTGCTTCTGAGGGACAAGATTCTGTCCATAAGGGAATTGTTTTATCTACTGACCTTTTCTACCCACATAAAATTCTGGGTAGCAATATGAAACTTTGGCAAGAGTCTGGAGTGGTAGCTGTCGAGATGGAATGTTCTATTTTGTTTGTGATAGCTTCCCTCCATAGAAAAAAATCGGGGGCAATCTTGGCGATTGATGGTAACCCACTTGCCAAGAATGATGAAGAGATGTCCGCGTACAATCCATATCGTAGTGTTGTAAAGGAAACGGTTGATATTGCCCTCAAGATAGCGCTGGATGCTTTGATAGGTGGTCAAGCAAGTTCAAAATAATATGAATCGTAACATCCTTCTCATTACGACTGATCAACAACGCTATGATTCGTTGGGTTGTACTGGAGGGAAGATATCACGGACACCAACTCTTGATGGTCTTGCATCCACTGGTATCAGTTACACAAAATTTTTTGGGCAGAACGCTACTTGTACGCCGGCTAGGTCAACCATTATAACAGGAATGCACCCTCACACTCACGGGGCGTGGGCATTAGGTGTTCCTCTTGCTGATGACACTCCTAATGTTGC
>Ga0187827_10004943_pt1 | contig 16021 bp, 6 predicted proteins | sample ETNtaG_39_FD_167969 | JGI IMG/M metagenome (GOLD analysis project Ga0187827, IMG submission 167969) | Marine microbial and viral communities from oxygen minimum zone, Eastern Pacific Ocean - ETNP2014_SV_150_PacBio MetaG (Illumina Assembly) | ecosystem: Environmental > Aquatic > Marine > Hypoxic...
AACAGATGCGCCAATCCGGGTACCGTCGGACGAGATGCGCCAGGCGTCAGTACCCTCGGCGGCGGAACCTAGCTCCCAGACCATCGTTTCTGCTTCCAAGGTAACCGGCACATCGGGGCGGTGTCCGGAAGTGTTCCAGCGCAGCGTGTTGGTTTGCTCAGCTATCGCGTCGATGTAATCGAGGCCGTAGTCGTCCCCGGTTGGAGAAAACCCGTTCACGTCGTCGTGGACAACGCGCTGTCCGGGTTCAATACATGAGCCCTCGTGCCACTCGTTCCATGTCTCGATCAGAAGGAATCGGGATTGCGCGGCCTCGGTAACGGTTTGTTCCCATGCATTTTGAAAGGCCTCGAGGTCCCGCGAGAGCACGGGAGCAGCATCCGTCACCCAGTAACCGGGCGAGACACTGGCGGAATCGTCACCTGCTTCGATCGTTTGCGTGAGCGTTTGACGCTGCGTGGGGTTGTACACGTGGATCGCATCCCACGGGTCGGGCATGTCCAGCGGTGAACCGCTGCCATACGCGTTGATATAGATGTCGTACCCTTGGTCATGAAGCATCTGCTTGGCTTGACGCCAGCGCTCTGCCGTATCCGGCTCGAAGGCAATGTAAACGAAGACTAGCCACTTGCCGTCAACCTTCGCGTAATTCTTGGTCGGACCGAGACGATCGATCACCCATTTGAGGTCGGTGAAGATCTGCAACGCCGACGGATCTGCATAGGCTTCCATCTCGTAGTAAATGCACCACTGTACGCTCTTGCAAATCCGCGCCGACGGCAGCAACAAATCATCCGTGGAATCACCGATGCCCCACCAACTGGAAATGGCAATGTCCAGTCCGCTCTGGGCCATGAGTTTATCCTGCCAGCGCAGCAAATCTACGTCACCGCTGTCGTAGAGCATGGTCGAGGGATCCCAAGTGGAATTCGGATAATTGGGGGCATAGTGCGCGGACCACGTTGATGGAGGGTTGTGTCCGTGAATTTGCCAATGAATCCACGCGCCGGATGTGGCTGGGTTGCCGTACCACGGGTAGGTGAACGCCCCGATGATGTTGTCGTCGGCCTCGTTCTGGTTGTCGACGAGCAGTGGTTTCACCGGGTCTGGGTACATGGCTAAGCGGCGGATGTCGTCAACGTTTGTGGCCCTCTCAGTGTGAACACTGTTTGCGTCGTAGGTCCGAACGAATCCGCGGTGCGTATCCCCATTTACATAGTGCTTGACCCATGCAGCAGGATAACCCGCATCATCGAAAGCCAGAACGCGGAGGCCACTCGGAATAGGCGCGGCCGGGCGAACCGACGACCAGTTTTCGGTCAGTCCCCATTCGAGGCCGTCGGCGGTGATGGACACATCGGTGCCACTTTCCCACGGTCCACCGGAGGCATTGAACCCGAGCACTGCCAGCGAGCCGGCCGTACCCCAAGTCGTTAGCGTGCCGTCCGCGTGGCCCTGATAATACAACGGAATATCCCCGTACCAGATAATCTTTCCGCCGGCGTTGAGGTACCGTCGCAGAGTGCAGTCGGGGTCCATGGATTCGGCGACGGTATCCGGGGCGACGTCTTGGCAGAAAACGACTACGCTGGGTTCTCCATCGTCGATCCGGGCGTCCATCCAGGATTTCAAAGCGTTGGCATCGAGAACCTGATATCCGTCGTAGGCAAGATGATCGACCATTGCCTGATCTGTCGCCCAGGTGCCTGTGTAGTTTTGGTCGTAATAGGCCGCGCGTTGCCACTGGACAGCATCTACCGCTGCTTGGATGTTGTCGAAGTCTGCGGGGCCGTCGTCGTCAACAGTCCAAGTCTCCGCAATCGCAGAGCAAGCAAGGCCTAGCACAGCAGCAGCAATCAGATGTCGCATGTCCCGCTCCAACAGGCGACCTGAGGCCGCACAAGGTCCATTAGAGAGGGTCTCATAGGGCAGGTCAACAACTGTTTCTATAGATGGTCTTGCGTACCGCTTCAGGAGCAATGCACCGCCATCTCAACAACAACACCCCCGTGAATACGGAGGTGCATGATCACTTGTGTCACACCCTATGCCCCGGCAATTGGGATTTATACTCCTGCTCGAATCAGGAATCTCCATTCGATGGCCAAGGGGTGATTTTACTTCTATTCAGCATGCTTGTTGGGTAGAATCAATGCCTGGATCGGCTTCTAGATCGACCTGTTGTGAAGGAGGCCTGATGTGAAGAGGATTGAAGCATTGACCAGACTGTGGATTACTGCGGGAGTGCTGGTTTCAGCTGTGGCAGTCAGCCCCAGTCTGGCAGGGCATATGCACGTTGACTTCCCAACGCTCGTGCACACGAGTCAGGTCATTGTCGATGGGCACATCGCGCACGTGCGGTCGCGTCGAGATGCACTGGGTCTGATCGTTACAGATATCACGCTGGATGTCCTGGATGTGTGGCATGCCGATGCCAGGGGCCATCTGGGCAGCAGGCTCACGTGGACCGTGCCCGGTGGCACTGTTGGCGCCAAAACGCTCAGCACCGGCGTTGCGCACTTTGAGCCAGGCGAGCGGATTGTGGCCTTCGCCATGCTGGACGGCCAGCGATGGCTGGACCCATTCATCGGCGGGGACCAGGGCGTGTTTCGTGTGTTGGAGCAAGGTCACAACGCGCCATTGCCCATGCGGACCGACGGTCGAGGCATTGAGCACATTGCCGATGGAAACATTTTCTGTTCGCCCATTGTTGATTGGTTCGAGGCGGACGGCACTGCGGTGTTTCGATCGCCTGTCGGATTTGCTCATGGCATTGCAATAGGCGGTGGTGGTGCAGTTGTTCACGATCAAGTGACAGCTGAGCGGGGCATGCTGATGGATCTATCTACGTTTCGCTCGCTGGTGGTTGAAGAAGCAGCCCGCCAGCATGCCGGCGCCGACTTGACGCAGCGGCCGGCATTCCTACAGCAAGCAGTTACAAATGCCCATGAACGCGTGCACCGCCAGGGGCCGCTTCCAGCGACGGACGCTGCCGATCAAGGCGCACCGCATGCACGGGGCTCAAACGGCGACAACCTGTGCTACTGCGGCACACAGGACTTGTTCATCTATCTCGAGATGCTTGATGAGAACCACTGGGCAAAGCCCTACGACAACATGGCAATGGGCTACTGGAACCGGTACATGGACATCTTCCGCGAGGCCGCGGATGACGGTACATACGGTCATGACAATGACGAAAGTGAGTTCTGCGGCTTTGTTGCAAACCTGCCGGACGACTACGACTTCTCCTGGCCGCCAACCGCGATGGGTGTGTGCTTTGTGATGCGTTCATGGTGGGACGACACATGCGATGCAGAAGCGATCATTGAATCAGACATCGTCTTCAATCCTGCATACACCTGGACGACCGACTTTGATCTGTCATTCGAGCAGGACAGCGACCCGGTGTTGTATCAATCGATAGTAGTCCACGAAGTGGGCCACTCGTGGGGGTACATCACAGGCACATGCGATGAGACTTATGCCTATGGCTCGCCTAGTGTGATGTTCGATTACTACGACGACATCGTCGAAGACGGGCGTGGCATTCATGCGTTGGATGTCTGGGCCGTGCGCGATGCCTACTATCCAGATGCCGACTATGAGTGGATTACCGATTTGGGCGTCGAGTCGTATGCAGTTGTCAATGGTGCCTTGGTGAATGCGGAGGCTTCGGCGCTGCTGTACTACGCCGGGTCTCCCATTACCGTTGAGGGGCTGACCATTGAGAACCTGTCCATCAACGTGACCAGTGGCGTTCGTGCAAGGCTCTACTTGTCTACCGATCGCGAGATCACCACCGATGACGTGCAACTGCCTGGGTGGATCGACCTCGAAGACATGAACCCGGAGATCTGGTGGGCCGGGGACTTCACGTCCACCATTCCAGACGTGCCCGCAGGCGAGTATTGGATCGGCGCGATCATCAGCAAGAGTGGCAACCTGTACCTCCAAGATGACTATCCATGGAACGACCGCACTTGGTTGCCGCAGCAGATCGTCGTGCTTGGAACGCCTCCAAGCAACAATAACTGCGCCGCGGCGATTGACATTGATCCAGGTGTCGTGGCCTTTGATACGACCTATGCAACAACAGATGGCTACGCCCACCTGAGCTGCGGCGATGGCGGGGCGCACAATGACATCTGGTACTCGTACATACCCCCCAGCCATGGCACGCTGCTGGTCAGCACCTGTCAGGCCGCATCATTCGACACCATGCTTGCGGTCTACCGGGATGAGGGCGTCTGTCCGCCACTGAGTGGGCACCTCATCACTTGCAACGATGACAACGCAGGGTGGAATTGCGGTCAGACGTCTTTCTTGGCGGTCGATGTGGAGCCATTTGAGCCGGTGCTGATCAGGGTCGGTGCTGCCACCATCATTGGCACGGGCGATGGGGAATTGACGACTGTGTTTAACGCATCACCTCCACCCAACAATGATGACTGCAATGAACCGCTTCTCATTCAGGCCGGGCAGCACAACTTCAATACGGTGGGTGCAACAACCGACGGCCTTGCAAATCTCGGTACGTGTTCAAACAATAGCCAGGCATTCAATGACATCTGGTTCAGTTACACCGTGATGTGGGACGGCGAACTAGAGGTATCGACATGCGACACGGCGGACTTCGACACCATTCTTGCCGTCTACGAGGACACCGGCGTGTGCCCTCCGCCCGCAAGTGACTTGTTGGCCTGTAACGACGACTGGGATTGCCGGGGGCTTACCTCGCTGTTGACGCTGCCGGTACAGGCCGGCCAGCAGCTGCGCATCAGAGTCGGTGGTTTCAATGAACCGGCTTTGGGCGAAGGCGTGCTGTCAGTGACGGAAACTGGTTCTCCGCCTATCAATGACGACTGTGCCAGTGGCGTACTACTTGCCGACGGCGACCATTTCTTTGACACCACGTGGGCGACAACGGATGGAGTTTCGCATTTGGGGACTTGCGATGTCAATGGTCAGGTCTTCAATGACATCTGGTTCAGGTACACGGCGCCGTGCCAGGGCACGCTTACGCTGGATACGTGCGGGCTTGCTGAATTCGATACTGATTTAGTGGTGTACGACGGCGCGGCGAATTGCACGCCCGACGACATCGATGTACTTGCCTGTAATGACTCCGGACCGAACTGCCTGCATTTCTCGTCGACTTTGATCATGCCTGTCACGACTGGCCAATCGCTGCTTATTCGGCTCGGTGGGTTCGCGGACGACGAGATTGGCGCTGGGACGCTTCGCGTCAGTCTGGAGGCAGATCTCCTGAACGACGCATGCACTGATGCGATTGCAGTCGTGGGGGGCACTTGGCCATTCGACACAACTTGCGCGACAACCGATGGCGTGCAGCACGATGTGTGCCAATGGGACGGTCAGGTTCACAACGATATCTGGTTCAGCACGGTTGCCACCTGTGACGGTCAATTGCTTGCCAGCACTTGCGACATGGCAGCCTACGACACTGATCTTGCTATCTACGAGGACATAGGCCTGTGTCCGCCGGGCGATGCTCAGTTGCTTGCATGTAACGACGATGGTTCGGGGTGTGGTGGATACACCTCTTTGGCGGTTACTGAGGTGACGCAGGGTCAGCCCATCCTTATTCGAGTGGGCGGGTGGGGGCCTGCCGATTCGGGGTCAGGCTCGCTGCTTTTGCGGTGTACAAGCGCTTGTCAGGCCGATGTTGCGCCGCCGGGCAATCCCGATGGCCAGATTGACATCATGGACTTGCTTGTCATTATTGAGCGTTGGGGCATGGTCGGCGACGTTGCTGATCTCGACGGCGATGGTGTTGTCAATATTGGTGATTTGCTTGCGGTCATGGGTGCCTGGGGCGAGTGCCCCGAGCCGTAGGGCAGGTCAACAACTGTTTCTATAGATGGTCTTGCGTACCGCTTCAGGAGCAATGCACCGCCATCTCAAGAACAACACCCCCGTGAATACGGAGGTGCTGTGGGGTGGTGGGTTGTGGTGGGGATTAGGGGCAGGGGCCTCAGGCAGAGAACGATGAGTAGGCCATTGATACCCACCAAAGTGGTGACCAAAGGCGGCTTCCTGAGGCCGATTCGGTGGGTGTCCAGTATTGGTCTTTGGTCCTTTGGAATCAGAATTATTCTAGTGCAGCATATTACTTCGCTTGATAAATTGTCTTGCCCTCTTTGATGGTTTCAAGAACGACAATGTTTCCGATAGTAGTTGGATCTACCGTCAGGGGGTTGTCCGAAAGAATTACAAGGTCTGCTAGTTTGCCTACCTCAAGTGATCCTTTGGTGTCCTCTTCAAAGTGTTGATACGCACCCCAAATCGTAAATGACTTGAGCGCTTCCATTGGAGTTATCCGTTCATTTGGACCCATCACTTTTCCGCTTCGAGATGTACGATTCACCGTCGCATCCATAACTCTCATGAGATTGGGCCTTGCAACTGGCGAGTCAGAGTGGCTCGTAGTAATCATGCCCCTGTCAAGCGATGAACGCATTGGTGAAATCTTTTGTGCATATTCGGGGCCAATAATTTTGTCGTACCAATCTCCCCAATAAAACGTATGCATTGGAAAGAGCGATGGAATCAATGACAACTTTGCAATCGAGTCGAGTTGGTCTTGGCGAAGAAATTGTCCGTGGATAAGAACGTGCCGCAAATCTTGTTGCCCGTAACTATTCCTTGTTGCTTGGGCAACACGAATAAGTTGGTCTGCCGCCGCATCGCCGTTTGCATGCGAGAGGACCTGCCAGCCATTTGCATTTGCTTTGTTAAATAGATCGATAACGACTTGGTCATCTGGAATTGCTGGATACCCCTTGTATCCCTTGCTCTGGTTAGCGGGCGGAAGTACGTAGGGCACAGTTCGCCAAGCAGTTCTTGCTTGAGGAGAACCATCTAACGTAATTTTCATTCCACCAATTCGATAGTGCTTGTTGTACTCCCTGCTGTTCCACGTTGAATCCATTGGTGACAAATCGCTGTAATCAATATACGAAACGACATCTATTTCTAAGCCCTGATTCTGGGCGTAGTTCGTCAAGATGTCATGCGTTGTTGGTAAACACCGGCCTTCCTGAGCAGTGGTGTAGCCAAAACTTTTTGCCATCTCTTCACCGCGCTTCATAAAGTAAATTTGATCTTCGACGGTTGGGGGCGCCATGAGTATCCGCATCATGGGTGGGATTGCTGCAAGTTCCTCGAGTACGCCATTTGGAATATCGCTGCCAGACTGTCTGCGAATCACGCCGCCAACGGGATCTTTCGTATCCTTGGAATACCCGAGTTCTGCAAGCCCGACTGAATTTACTGCAGCCATGTGCCCAGAAATATGAGTTGCCATGACAGGAATTGTTGTTGAAACTTTATCGAGTTCTGCTCTTGTGGGGTGACGACCTTCAGCAAGCATGGCATTGTCGTATCCCAGTCCGTAAATCCAACCAGTGCGTTTTACGTCTGGTCCATTTGCGAACTTTTGAAGTTCAGCCACAAGATCGTTTATGTTTTTGACCGTTCCATCTGGCGGTGCCATTAAATTTGCGCCAACAGCTTGTGCGCCGAAACCAACAAAATGGCAATGCGGGTCGATGAATCCTGGAAGCAGCGTTTTTCCAGCAAGGTCAACGGTGGATGTGTTGCTGCCTGCAAGTTGCATCACTTCGTTCTTTGAACCAACAGCCATGATGAGTCCATTCTGAACTGCAACTGCTTCGGCCAAAGGATTGCTTTCGTCAATCGTAAGAATCGGACCACCAAAATAAATAGTGTCAGCCACTTTGTTTTGTTTCGTTGTCGAACATGCGGGCAACAAAATGAGTCCTATGATGAATGCAATTCTAGTTGTCATACGCATTGATTTAACTCCTTAGAATCTTCTATCCTAGACGCAAAACAGGACATCCATAAAGTCCCCTTGCCAGTGTCAATCTCGCACGGGTCGGCTGGCGTGGGACGCGGGCAATAGTGGACACCCACCAAAGTGGAGACCAAAGGCGGCTTCTTGAGGCCGATTCGGGGGGTGTCCAGTATTGGTGAGTATTGGCCCCCGCCATCTGAGTGACGCGTCAGCCTGGCCACATCGCGGCGGTGCGGTTGCTACTTCTGGTCGGACTCTTCTAGCGTGTCACGCTTGGGTTCTGGAAGTGGCGACTTCTCCCAGAGTCGTTGAACCAAAGCTGCGCCGTCAGGGTCAGCCTTATGAAGCTCACTCCGAGTGTGTGGGTAGAAGTCGTTCATGCCATAGAACGCCTCCGTCGTCTCGGAAAACCACTCCATCTGATTGGTCAGGGCATAGTGTTTTCTCGGTTTTCCTGAAATGTGGCCTACCGAGTCGTAGACGCCGGAGTGCTTGATGCGCCGCCATGCATCGGTGATTGTGGGTTCGTCGTAGCCGAAGACTTGATCGTGATAGCCATGAGCGAGCTCGTGCAGCACCATCCAAGGTTGGTTCTTTGTCCATTCGAGAAACGTTCGGGCATTCCCGATCTCCACAGCGCCTTCCTTGTCAGCGTTGTAGCCGTTGGGAATCAGCCAGTCGCGAGAAACGTGGTAGCACATGCATGCCGTTTTGGGCATTTCAAGTTCAATCCAGATCTCGATTTGACGAATTCGTGCGAGAGCGAGAGGAGGAATCACCTCGGCGATGGCATTGAGTTGCGTGGCAAGTTCATTGAGTGTTGCAGCGAGAAGGTCCGGGTCCGCCGCTTCAATTGCGGGGTTGATCTTCAGCGTCCACCCATGAAGTTGAGTGGTTTGGTATTGATTTGTGGCTGTTGGCGGATCAATTGTGGCGGTGGTTTCTGCGACATCGTCTGCAGTTACGAACGCGGCCAGCGCGGGCAGCATGATTCCGAGTATGAGGCAAACTGCGGATCTCCTGCGGTTTTGCATCCAACATCCTTTCTGGAACTCGCGGGTGGTGTCATTGACCCGCCTCGTCGACGCACCCAATACGAGTCATCACATCGAGCATACTGTAGTCTCTGGATCAACAACACCCCCGTGAATACGGAGGTGCTGTGGGGTGGTGCCGCTATGGGCATTCCTTTCCTCCACACCAGCCGCATTGTGTGTCCGGTCCCCACCAAGTTCCATTCCACAAATCACATTCAGATTCAGTCAGCCCGTCTTTGCACCAGCATTCATCGACACAACAAGCGCCTGTTGGAGTTGCGTCGGTGCCATAAACACTGATTAGATAAAGCAGATCGTTAATACCCACGTCTCCGTCGTAATCAAAGTCGGCAACGTGGAATCCTGGTCCAGAGGATCCCCAAACTTCAATTAACTGAAGAACATCGTTGACGCTTACGACATAGTCGCCATCGATGTCGCCAGAGTGGCTCATTTCGCACTCCCCCAAAAGAACCGTCATGCCACTTTGTTCAGCGCCATATATTTGATATGGGCCACTGTTCCCACAAATTGCACTGTCAACAATGCCGCAGAAGTAGCCATCAACAAAGACGCCGCCGTAGTTGACGGAAGATGTATTGTCGCGAATGATGCAATCTTCGATTATAAATCCGGGTACACCAGCCAATCGCATTCCCCCGCCGTAAGGTCCAGAAGAGCTGTTATTCATGAACATGCAATTGCGGACTACGGAGTTGCTTCCGACCGCCCCAATGCCAGCACCGCCCCAGCTTGCAAAGTTGTTTTCAATGATGCAGGCTTCGATAGTAGGGCTGCAGTTCCAGCCCAGATAGATGCCCGCGCCGTCCTGGGCGTATCCATTCGTAATTGTGAACCCACTGATGTGCGTGTTGTTTCCTTCCCCATCGTCGCAGGTGATACACCGTCTTTGGTCCTCTCCATCAATGACAGTGGATTCAGGTGAACCAGCTGCGGTGAGCGTGATTGACTTTCCCATCAAACGAACGACTTCTTCTCCGTTGCCGGTGTAGATGCCCGGCTGGACATGAATGACGTCTCCATCCTGAGCCGCATTGATTGCACCCTGGATTGTGGCATAGTCACCCGGGACGTTGATGGTGTCCGCCAAAGTCGTTCCAGCCAACACCAATGTGGCTACGATAGAAGTGCAGATACAGCGCATGAGTCCCTTTCTCCTACAGGCGACCGGAGGCCGCACAAGGCCCATTAGAGAGGAAAGCGTAGGGGAGGTCAATACATAAAGAACAACACCCCCGTGAATACGGAGGTGCTGTGGGGGGGTATCCTCACATGATGGTTGGAGCCGATCGCCAAGTCAGTCTTTCGCGTTGCTTGGCCATAGTTGTAGGACTTTCCGGGCATGCTTACTTGGCCGGTTGCGGTCCTCCTGATCCGCCGCCTCATCCAGTTCCAGCCGGCACGGTCAATGCCCAGCGTGAACAGGATCTGGATTACTTGGTTGCCGCCATCGAGCAAATTCACCCAAAGCCATTTCTTCGGATCCAAGAGACGAACTTCGAAGAGATCGTCGAAGGGGTTCGCCTGTCAATTCCGGAACTAGATGATGCCGGGTTCCATCTGGCCTTATCGCGAGTGCTGGCCTCGATCCAAGATGCTCACTGCGGACTTGAGGTGTTTAACTCTTCAGCCTATCCAATTGTCTCGTCGTTAAATGCGGAAGCCTTTGACGAGGGTTGGTTTGTTGTTTCATGCACAGAGGACCACAGCGACCTATTGGCATCACGTATTGTCGCAATCGATGGACAGCCCTATGAGACCCTTGTAGATCGCTGTAGCGAGTACATCCCTGCCGCAAATGCTCATCGTGTTGTCTACAGGGCACCAAGGTGGCTGATGGTTCCTGGCTTCCTTCACGCACTTGGACTTTGTGCGGAGGCGGACAGGTATACGGTCGAGTTCGAGTTGCCCAGCGGCGAGCACATCTCACGAGATTTCCTATCCGGGAAACTTGACTCCGAATCCGGCGTGCATGTGTTGAGTGGGAAAGAGGATCTCCCTCGATCGATTCACCCGCAATCCCATGAGACAGGGGCCCCGTACTGGTGGACATATGAGCCCGACAATCGACTGCTTTACCTTCAGTACAACGCGGTTCAAACCCACGACGACTATCCCTTTGATGACATGGTCGATTCGTTTCTTGAAAGGATCGATCAGGGTGGGGTCGATGTCGTTGTCGTCGATGTTCGATACAACGGCGGTGGAAACAACGGGCTCATCGGACCACTTGATCGGGGGCTTACTGCGCGGGCTCAGGGTGGTGATCTTGACCGCATCTATGTTCTGGTCAGTGGCAGAACCTTTTCATCGGGAGTTGATGTAGGTGTTCGTCTTCGTGACAACGCCAGCGCGCCGGTTGTCGGCACGCCGACTGGAGGAATGCCCAATTCATTTGGCAACAGAGTGCCGTTTATCCTCCCCAATTCGAAAATCAAGGGGGCTTGTTCAAGTGGGTACTTCCGACTGGTTGATGGCGAACCTCCAACGCTGAATCCCCATGAGCACATTGGTCGGCCGTGGGCCGATTACAGCATTGGCCGAGATACGGCAATGGAATGGGTGCGTGCGCAGGGAAACGAGCGAACAACAACACCCCCGTGAAACAACAACACCCCCGTGAAACAACAACACCCCCGTGAAACAACAACACCCCCGTGAAACAACAACACCCCCGTGAAGACGGGGGTGCTGTGTTTTTTAGGGTTGTGGTGGGGGGTTACGGACAATCGCCCCAACTGCTCATCATGTTCAGCAGGATGAGCCGTAGTACGCCAAGACCTCAAGGATGTCCTCGACCCCATAGTCGGTGCCGAAGCCATCAATGGCAATGAGGATGTCGCTCACGTCAACGACGAAGTCGCCATTGAGGTCGCCTGGGCACACCGAACTGTCATCGCATTCGCGGTCAGTAATCAAGATGGCATCTACACCGGCTTCGACGACCGATTGGGTGTTGGATCCGATGTCGGATGCGACGAAACGCAGTTGGATGGTTCCGGCTCCGGGCGCGATATCGCTCAATTCCCAACTGACATCGACCCAGCCGCCATCGACATCGTTTCCACTGGGGCCTACGGACTCGAGGCCCGTCCAGCCGCCACCATCAACGCTCAGTTCGACCTCGAAGGTGTCGGTATATGGGGAACCCCCATAACTGTTATGGAACCAACGGGCATACGAGAGCGTCCCTGTCGGCGCATTGGACACAGAGATTTGGCCCGAGGTCAATGTTGTTGAACCTTCGTCGACATCGCTATTGCAGCCATCTGCAGAGGAATTGTCGGTGAGCCAGCAACTTCCAGAGCCGTCGTAGTCGCTTGAGGGATCTCCTCGGTCGCAGTTGATGGGGATGCCTCGGTTCCAGCCGCCATCGGCCGCATCTGTTGTAACTGTCCACTCGCCGTTGGTTTCGCATTTGTCGTCGTAGGCAACGATATTGCTGCCGATCGTGTACGCGTATGGGTTGGACGACCCCCCCGATGGGAGTGTCACGGTTCCAGCTGTTTCGCCTTCGCATGACAGGAAGAACCCGGAGGCCTGATCGCATTCATACCCCGGGACTGTGGCCGAATATGTGTCGGGGTCACCCGCGGTCATTTCTGTCGAGATCCAGTCGCCAAGTGTATTTCGGTAGAAGAGCATTACTGAGCCCGGTGTAATGACATCCTCGCGTGGATCAAGGCTCGCGGTGACATCAAGTGCTGTATTCGGATCCAACTCAGTGGGCACAGCGCTCGTCAACTCGAACTGTGGGCCGAGGAAAGACGCCTCTAGGGCAGCGTTCACATCAAGAATGCCACCCGTTGCAGTAAGGCCGTTCCATGCACTGACTGGCCTGGCCGTGGAAAGAATGATATCGATGATTTCCTCGGCAGAACTGTCACCCATGACTGAATACACCAAGCCAACGCCGCCGGATACATGCGGAGTTGCCATGGATGTTCCGGAATACGAGTCATAGTTATTGCCCGGCACAGAGCTCACAACATCAACGCCAGGGGCCGCAAGATCTACTTCAACCTCGTGGTACTGAGAGAAAGATGCTCGATTCTCGCTGCTATCTGAAGCGGCAACGCTGATGATGTTCGTACAGGAGAGGGCCGCGGGATACGAGGCCCCATAGGAACCGCCGTTTCCCGCCGCAGCGACAAACACATGGCCGAACTGATCGCCGGCATTCTGAATGCCATCGTAGAGCGCTTGGGAGAATCCGCCTCCGCCCCAAGAGTTGCTTGAGATTTTGAATTGGTTTGCAGCGCAATATTGCACGGAGGCAATCGCACCTTCGATCGATCCAGATCCGCCACCGCTGAGGAACTTCACGCCAACCAGTCGGCAATTCCAGTTCACTCCAACGACACCTACGCCATTGTCCCCTTGGCCGCCAATTGTGCCGCCGCAATGGGTGCCGTGGCTGTTGTCGTCATATGGGTCACTGTCATTGTTGTAGAAGTCGTACCCATGTACATCGTCTACATATCCATTGCCATCATCGTCTTGGCCGTTGCCCTGGATTTCCCCTGGGTTTGTCCATGCGTTGCTTGTGATGTCTTCATGGTTGTAGTCAAGGCCTGTGTCAATAATGGCAATGACAAAATCCTGGTCGCCGGTGTGCTCATCCCAAGCCAGATTGGCGCGGATCTGCGGCATGCCGTAGAGCTGGCCGTAAAGGGGATCATTCGGAATCGTCTCTAAGGCGTGGACAATGTAGATGGGTTCGACATAGTCGATGGCATCAGAACGCCTGGCCAAAATTGTCAAGGCCTCATCAACGGGAAGAGGTGTGTCAATGCTCACAAGACCCGGCACGAGCCAGAATGTCTCGCGTATTGAACCGCTGACTACAGCGAGCAGATCTTCCCGAACTTCGACCGATGCTTCTGAGTTGAAGCGGACGAAAAGTGCGTTGGGAATGTGCTCATGAGAGAGTGCATGCTCATCTGGAATGATTGAGTGTGTTGGATTGGCAGTTGCAAGCATCGTCGCGGCTGCTGTCATGGTGCCAATAGCCAGTTGCATCCAGGTGTTCATTTCTTGGTCTCTCCTCAGAGTTCATGTGGAGGCAGCATTGCCACTCACTTACCTCCCACACTTGCCCCCACAGGGAACCCGCCCAGTCTACACGCCGCCCACCGAATGGCCATGAAGATGTTCAAATGCAACGTAGTGGCACCGTGAGGGCAATTTCTGACGGCTGCCAGGGGGGGCGATTGGATTTGGATCGCCATCGCAAGTCATTTCTGAGCACCCACCAACCTCATGATTGGACCAGGCGATCCTCGAAGATTGCCCTGGACCGAAGTCGCGGTATGGTGCGGGGATGTCCATTGCCATGCTCGTCTTGACCGGGTTGCTTGCCGCCCCAGCCCCGCACACCGCCGATTGGCACGTCACGCCTGACCGAACTTGGATAGGAAAGGACTGGTGGGCGAATCGCCTGCAGGATTGGGCCATCGAGGACGGAACACTGGTGTGCCTGCAAGCGGGCAACAAAAAGCCGCTGCGCACGGCGCATTGGATTACTCGATCAATTGATACCGCCGACGGCCCTGTCGACCTGTCCGTGGACATCGCTCCTGCCGACCGCGGCAGTGTTGCGCCACCTTCGGCGTTCGCCGGCTTTCTGATCGGTACCGGTGGCGAGCATGTGGATTACAGGCTCAGTGCGTTGGCGCATCACCTGCCCGCCCCAGATGGCGGCCTGCTGGCTGTGGTCGATGGCGACGGTGTCGTGGCGCTGCGTCGCTTCGATCAACCATTTGCCGGAAAGGCGATCTGGTCCGTCAATACCGAGGTTGCCTTGGACAATCTTCCACTGCTTGAGGGCCAGACCCGCACCGGCGAAGGCTTTCAAGGCAATCGCACGCGTCGCTGTCGATTGGAGTTGCATGTTGAAGGAAAGATTGTGGCGATCAAAGCGATAGGTGATCACGGGGGCGTCATTTCGACCGCGGTCGCCACAGTTGGTGATGCCAATCTCCTTGACGGTGCTGTGGCGATGGTATCCAGCAGTGGCCCCGATGCCGCCAAGGGCCGTGGCTTTGCCTTTAGCCACCTGCACGGAAGCGGCGGGGGACTGCGGCACCATCCGGACCGCGCATACGGCCCCGTGCTTTGCACGCTGTACACCGTCGATCAGGAGGTGCTGAAACTCACCGCGCAGTTCGGGCCCATGGGTGAAGGGCACACGGCGTCCCTCGACTTGAAGAACCGTGACGGTTGGCATCAGGTTGCCACGTCGGACATCGATCCTGACTCGGACACAGCCACGTTTCGCGTCAACGGCATCAAGACCCTTGTCGATGCGCCATTTCGGGTGCGATTCCGCGAGCCCGCCGCCACAGTCGAGAGTACGTACGAAGGCGTGATCAAGGCTCACCCCGTTGACGGCCACTTGGATCTTGCTGCCTTGAACTGCCAGAAGGTCTACACCGGCGGCCTGCAGTGGAACCACAACGGCATCTGGATGCCGCATGTGGAGACAACCATGGCCGTGTCCAAACACGAGCCCGACTTGTTGTTCTTCGCCGGTGACCAGATCTACGAGGGCGACTTTGTACCTGTGGACTCTCGTGGCGGCAAGATCACGATCAATGACTACCTGTACAAGTGGCTGCGATTCTGTTGGAGTTTCGGCGATCTGACGCGCAGTACGCCTTCAGTGGTTATTCCCGACGATCACGATGTGAATCACGGAAACATCTGGGGCGCCGGTGGTCGAAAGGCCGTCAAGCGCGAGGGGATGACTGCTCAGGATTCCGGGGGGTACAGGATGCCTCCACGATTCGTGAATGTCGTGCATCGCACACAGACCAGCCACCTGCCCGACAGCACCGACAACATGCCCATTGAGCAAGGTATCACTACGTATCACTGCGACTTAGAACTCGGAGGCGTGAGCTTCATCGTGCTTGCCGATCGCATGTTCAAAGAGTCGCCTACAGTCGCATGTCCGGCGGGTACATTCAAGAACGGTTGGCCGCAGGCCGAGGGTTTCGACGCGAAGACGCAGAGCGACAATCCCGATGCGCCGCTACTGGGCGATCGGCAGGAGGCATTCCTGGAAGATTGGGCCACGCGCGAAGATGATCGTTGGGCGAGTTGCGTTCTTTCGCAG
>Ga0187827_10004944_pt1 | contig 16019 bp, 10 predicted proteins | sample ETNtaG_39_FD_167969 | JGI IMG/M metagenome (GOLD analysis project Ga0187827, IMG submission 167969) | Marine microbial and viral communities from oxygen minimum zone, Eastern Pacific Ocean - ETNP2014_SV_150_PacBio MetaG (Illumina Assembly) | ecosystem: Environmental > Aquatic > Marine > Hypoxic...
TAAATAGATTTAAAAAGCCTTCCCTAACATTCGGGAAGGCTTTTTTTGTGATTAATAATTGAGCTAGTCAATGAGTAATTATACCTATCTTTTTGATTTATATATATTTATGATTCACCAATAACTTATTATTATGAAAACAAAAAATATAATTTTCGGAGTCCTCTTACTAATCTTTAGCACCGGACAAGCACAACAATTTCAGAGTCATGACATTATGCCCTTTACTACTTCTATAGAGATTCAAACGGAATTTAATGAAGCCAGGATACATTTTTTAAACTATTTTGATGAAGCGAGCTATCTCAAGTTTGATGAACTAAGCAGGAAGGATCCAGACTTTGCAATTCTTTATTTGTGGAAATCACTTGCCCCAAACACCAATGATAGCATTGATGATTTATTAATCACGAAAGCCGAAAAATTAGGGCTTGAAGCTACTGATAGTGAACGTGCCTATATAAAGATATGGCGACTCTCATTCGATGAAAGAATAAAACTAAAAACACAATACAATACCCTTAAAACTGATGAGGAAAAAACAGCTTTTGACTGGTCATCCATAAATGATATACAATTAGAAAATCAGAAAAAGCTGGTAGCCCTTCATCCTAATGATGCTTTACTCCATATTGACTACGCTATCACTCTAGCCTATGGTGGATTTACTGAAGATGCAATTGAGCACTATAAGAAGGCTCTTCATCTAAATGAGGAGATTTATGGAGTTTACAATTTATTGGGATATCTATATTTAGACCTAGAAGATTTTAACCAAGCAGAAAAAGAATTCGACTCTTACATAGCAATGATGCCAGAGTCCGCAAACGCATACGACTCAAAAGGAGACTATTACTTTACCGTTAAGGATTATAAAAAAGCGTTTAAGAGCTACAAAAAGGCTTACAAAATAGATCCTAGTTTTGAGATCTCCAAAGAAAAAGCAAACGAGGCTAAAAAACAGTTAAGACAATAGAAAATGAAAGAGCCACGTGTACACGTGGCTTTTCTTTGGTTTTATTTTATAAAAAATCTAAATAGAAAGCCTTCTGACTGAAAAACTTATTTTTTCTAATAATTATATTAGCCTTCAACAAGCCAGATAGTTATATTCAGTTGGGCTTTGGATTATAATTCGTTTAGGCTAGTGATAATGATTAACTATTAAACAGCCAATAACTAACAACAAATTTATGACAACAATTCATCTTCGGTAACTTCTCTGAGTTGCCCTTCGCTACTAGCAATTACAGTAGCAACAGTAGCATCACCAGTAACATTTACTACGGTACGCAGCATATCCAGAATCCTATCAACAGCAAATATCAAGGCAACTCCTTCAGGATCCATACCTACTGCTCCTAATACGATAACCAGCATAACCAATCCTGCACCAGGAACAGCTGCTGCACCTATTGAAGCAAGTGTAGCAGTTAATACGATTGTCAATTGTTGAGATAAGTCTAAATCAACTCCAAAAGCTTGTGCTATAAACACAGCCGCTACAGCTTGATACAAACTAGTTCCATCCATATTTATAGTTGCTCCTAGAGGTAATACAAAAGAACTAATCTCTTCTGAAACTCCTAAATGATCTTCACACCGTTCCATAGTTACAGGTAAAGTTGCCGCACTAGAACTTGTGGAGAAAGCCAACATTTGTGCAGGCATAATTCCTTTGAAGAAATCAAAATAATTCATTTTCGTAAACAAGCGTAATATGATAGGGTAGACTATTAAAATCATGGTCATCAAACCAAGAATAACAGCCAAAGAATACAAACCTAAAGCAGAGAACAACTCGATAACATTATTCACATCGCCATCTGAAAAATCAACCATGAGTGAGGCCAACAAGGCAAAGACACCATAGGGAGCCATCATCATTATTAGGTCAACAATCTGGAGTATTACATCGTTAACTCCATCAAAAAAACCTTTTACATATACGGTTTTCTCATCCGGTAGCATAATCATTGAAATCCCAAAAAGAATTGCAAAGAAGATTACTTGCAGCATATTCTTGTTGCTGGTACTCGCCTGCATAAAATTTTGAGGCACAATATCTACTAAAAACTGCAAGGGCCCCTGATCTTTCACCTGAGCTGCAGCTTCCATTTTAGCTTCCGTTTTTGAAGCATATTTTTCTTTAAACTCAATTCTTTTCTCTTCAGAGAAATACTTTCCTGGCTGTATGGTATTCACAATTGCTAGCCCTGTAGTTACCGCCAAAACGGTAGATACTAAATACAAGGCAATGGTTCTGGAACCAATCCTGGAAAGCTTTGAAATATCACTTAAACTAGCAACTCCTTTAATAAGAGATGCAAAAACTAAGGGTACAGCAATCAATTTTAAGAGATTGATAAAAATGGTTCCAAAAGGCTTTATCCAATCGCTGGTAAATTGATCCCAACCAATGGTGATGGCTAATAAACCAAAGATAACTCCTAAAGTCATCCCAATGATAATTTTCCAGTGTAGTGCTAAATTCTTCATTTCTATATTAAAGTTTAGTGCTTTTGTTTCTCAAATAATGATCTAATAATACCATGGCGGTCATAGCCTCAACTATGGCTACTGCTCGTGGGACTACACAAGGGTCGTGACGACCTTTACCCTTTACTATTACCTCTTCTCCTTTATCGTTTAGATACTTTTGGTCCTGCATGATGGTAGCCACAGGCTTAAAGGCTACCTTAAAATATATATCTTCTCCATTTGAAATTCCACCTTGAATTCCACCAGAATAATTCGTCTTTGTTTTAAACCCCTCTTCATCACTAATAAAAAGGTCATTTACTTCCGAGCCTCTGCGCTTACACATTTCAAAACCGCCACCGTATTCAAAACCTTTTACAGCATTAATGCTCATCATGGCTTTTGCAAGATCGGCATGTAGTTTATCAAAAACAGGCTCTCCTAATCCAACTGGAACATTTAAGGCTAAGCCTGTGATAACACCACCAACTGTATCACCTTCTTTTCGTATAGTATCGATATGGGAAATCATTTCTGTTGCGATTGTCTCATCTGGACAACGAACGATATTGGAATCGATTTTAGAAAGATCTATATCGCGGTGACAAATATCCATCTCAATTTCTCCCACTGCCGACACATAAGCATGTGTTGCAACTCCAAGCTCCTTTAAAATTTGTTTTGCAATAGCTCCAGCGACAACTCTAGCGATGGTTTCGCGTGCTGAAGAACGACCGCCACCTCTATAATCACGAATACCATATTTGGCATCATAGGTATAATCGGCATGCGAAGGACGGTATGCATCCTTAATATGGGCATAGTCTTTCGACTTTGGATCACTATTAAGAATTTGAAATGCGATGGGAACTCCAAGAGTTTTACCTTCAAAAATACCAGATAAGAATTCTACTTGGTCTGCTTCTTTACGTTGTGTAGTAATCTTTGACTGTCCAGGCTTGCGTCGGTCTAACTCAAGCTGAATAGCATCTAGATCGATAGTTAGGCCTGCAGGACAACCATCAATAATACCACCAATAGCTTTGCCATGCGACTCACCGAAGCTGGTTAAACGAAATATTTCTCCGAAGGAATTTGAACTCATAGAGAACAAAAATAGGAAAATGTAGAAAGTAGCAAGTACAAAGTAGAAAGTATCTGGTATTGGTTACTAGTATTAATCACAAGTAATTGGCTAAATAAATTAATTCTAACACTTTTTGTTCTTTACCAGTTACTAGATACTAGATACTTTTTCCTTATTTTTGGCTTGCTTAAAGCTATACTATGAAAGTCATCATAAAAAACATCGCTGAGTTAGTTCAGGTTGAAGAAGAAATACAAGAAAAAGTATCGGGTGCAGCTATGAAAAATCTAGCCACCATCAAAGATGCCTTCTTGAGTATGGAAGATGGAATCATTACCGACTTTGGTTCTATGAACGACTGGGCAGGTATTGAGAACTTGAATAATACGGAAGTAATAGATGCTGAAGGCGGAATGGTTTTCCCAACTTGGATAGATTCTCACAGTCATTTAGTATTTGGAGGGACTCGCGAAGGTGAGTTTGTTGATCGTATTAATGGCCTGACTTACGAGGAAATTGCCAATCGTGGTGGTGGAATATTAAATTCAGCTCAAAAATTAGCGGAGGCCACCGAAGACGAATTGTATGAAAGTGCTTCTGCTCGTTTAATTGAGCTCATCAAAATGGGAACTGGAGCTTTAGAAATTAAGAGTGGTTACGGATTAAGTACCGAAAGCGAATTGAAAATGCTTCGTGTTATTAAGCGGCTAAAAGCTAAGTTTCCGATTACCATAAAATCTACTTTTCTTGGAGCTCATGCCCTTCCCTTAGCTTATAAAGACAATAAAGAAGGTTACCTAAATTTAATTGAGGAGGAAATGCTTCCTAAAGTAGCTGAAGAAGGACTTGCTGAATATGTAGATATATTTTGTGAAAAAGGTTATTTCTCAGTAGAAGATATGGAGCGTGTGGTAAATGTTGGTAAGAAATACGGATTAATACCTAAGGTGCATGTCAACCAATTCAATATTATTGGTGGTGTACCTTCAGCAGTAAAACTTGGAGCTCTTTCAGTTGATCATTTAGAAGTAGTAAACCAAGAAGATATTGATGCTTTGAAAGGTTCTGCAACGATGCCAACCCTACTTCCTTCCTGTTCTTTCTTCCTAAAAATTCCTTACGGACCTGCCAGAGATATGATGGACCAAGGCTTACCTGTTTGTTTAGCTACGGATTACAACCCAGGTTCTACTCCATCTGGGAACATGAATTTCGTGGTTTCTTTGGCTTGTATCCACATGAATATGAATCCTGAAGAAGCAATAAATGCTGCTACGATTAATGGGGCTTACGCAATGGGAATCAGTAAATCGGAAGGAAGTATTGCCAAAGGGAAAAAAGGTAATATATTTATCACTAAGAAAATCCCCTCTTATGCGTTCTTACCCTACAATTTCGGACACAACATTATAGAGAAGGTCTTCATTAACGGTAGCGAATTCAGTCGATAAACGGATAACAGATGAAAAAAACACTCACCCTTATATGTGTACTTTACCTAAACACAATTGTTTTTGGTCAAACACAAATGAATTGGTTTTCAGATATTAATATCTGTGAAACTGAAGACAGTATAATTAATTTCCCAATAGGAGATTATAGCTTATACTCTTTTAATTGGTTTTTTGAAGGCGATAGTTTAACAATCGATAGTTCTATTACGATTCAAAATTCAGGTATTTACAGTTTAGAATTATATGGTGCAGATACTCTTACAGGAAACTTTGAGGCTATCGTAGACATGGTCGATAATGAGTTCATGCTTACCCTAACAGATTCAGACTTAAATGTAGATTCACTTATTAATATTTGTCTTGAAGATAACCCTACGCTTATCACAAATCAAGTTGGGTATACTCATACATGGTTTTTAGATGACCACTCTATTGGAGATGACACACTTACCGAGAGAACTCTTGCTATAGACGAAATCATTGATGAGATTAACTTCAATCAAGAATATGAATATTTTGTTGAGGTAGAAACTGCATGTGGTATCTACCCATCTAAAAATGCAGTAACAATGATCGTAAATGAATGTCACTGTGCACTAGACATGCCTAATGTATTCTCTCCAAATCCTGAAGTAGATGATATAAACAGCGTATTTAGACCTCTAAATAATCATGAATTGGAGACTGAACCAGAAAACATTTGTGAATCTACCAACTTCACTATGGAGATTTACAGTCAATGGGGAAGACACATTACTACTCTTAATTCAGGTGATGATTACCCTTCTTGGGATGGACTTAACAAAAGAGGAAAAGAAGTGCCCGCAGGAGTATACTTTTATCAAATTGATTATAAAGTAAACATCTTCACACTACCAGAACAAAAAGAAATTACTGGATTCTTTCACTTGTATCGTTAGACCTTAGACAAAATTAAATTTTCATTACTAGAACTAATAATTCTATTCGTAGGAATTCTCACTCCTTTTACGAATTAGTTCTTCTGATTTTCGTTTCAAGATTTTCCAAAAAAGTCCTTTCATAGCCATAAGTCTATTCTTATCTTAGCCATCTAAATTTTAGATTCAGATGAGACAACTTATAGAATGTGTGCCTAACTTCTCGGAAGGCTGCGATATGGGAGTGATTAAACAAATCACTGATGTTATTGAAACCGTTGATGGTGTAAAACTTTTAAATGTAGATCCAGGAAAAGCTACTAACCGAACAGTAGTAACTTTTGTAGGGACTCCAGAAGAAGTTATCGACGCTGCATTCTTAGCTATAAAAAAAGCTTCTGAATTAATAGACATGAGTAAACATTCTGGTGAACACCCTCGTATGGGAGCCACAGATGTTTGTCCTTTGGTACCAATTGCTAATATCGAAATGGATGAGGTTGTAAAATACGCTCATAAATTAGGTGAACGTGTGGGTCGAGAACTAGGAATACCTGGTTATTTCTACGAAAATGCTGCAAGCTCTGAAGAAAGAAGAAACCTTGCTGTAGTACGCAAAGGAGAATACGAAGCTTTAAAAGCGAAGTTAGTTGACCCACAATGGAAACCAGACTTTGGTCCTGCAGAATTCGTGAAAGCTGAAAATACTGGAGCAACTGCAATTTCTGCTCGCGATTTCTTAATTGCATACAATGTAAACCTAAATACTACTTCTACCCGTAGAGCTAATGCTGTTGCTTATGATATTCGCGAAAAAGGTAGAATAAAACGCGAAGGTGAAACACTTTCTGGAGCTATTGTAAAAGATGCAAATGGAAATACACTTTGGACTCCAGGTACATTAAAACACGTTAAAGCTATTGGTTGGTATATCGAAGAGTACGGAGTTACTCAGGTTACCATGAATATCACGAATATTACAGAAACACCTTTACACATAGCCTTCGATGAGACTGCAAAAGCAGCGGATGCACGTGGAATTAGAGCTACAGGCTCTGAGCTTGTAGGGTTAGTTCCTAAAAGCGCTATGCTAGATGCTGGTAAATTTTTCTTGAGAAAACAAAATCGTTCTACGGGTATCCACGAAAGTGAAATCATCAAAATTGCCATTAAGAGTATGGGATTAGATGAGTTAGGAACTTTCGACCCTAAAGATCGTATTATAGAGTATATGCTCGAAAGTGATGGCGACAAAAAATTGATCGATATGACTTTGACCGAGTTTGCTGATGAAACTGCTTCTGAAAGTCCTGCTCCGGGTGGAGGTTCAATTTCTGCTTACGTTGGCTCTTTGGGTATTTCTTTAGCTACTATGGTTGCTAACCTTTCGGCTCACAAAAGAGATTGGGATGATCGCTGGGAAGAATTTTCTGACTTCGCTGATCAAGGACAAATCTTAAAGGATGAGTTATTACACTTAGTAGACGAAGACACCAATTCTTTCAATAAAATCATGGAAGCTATGCGTCTTCCTAAAGGATCGGAAGCTGAACAAAAAGTTCGCAAAGAGGCTATGGATGCAGCAACAAAATATGCGATCCTTATTCCATTTAAAGTAATGGAAACTTCCTTAAAATCTATGGACATCATTCAGCAAATGGCTGAAATAGGAAACCCTAATTCGGTTACAGATGCTGGTGTTGGAGCTCTATGTGCGCGTACAGCAGTTATTGGTGCTTTCTTAAATGTAAAGATTAACTGTAAAGATTTTGATGACACAGAATTTGTTACAGACATCCTTACTAAAGGTGAAGTAGTAATGGCTGAAGCGATCGCAAAAGAAACTGAAATTCTTAAAATCACTAACGACAAGATTTAAGAAGAATCTCGAAATTATAGAAAGCCGTCCCGAATTCTCGGGACGGCTTTTTAATTCTTAATTAATAATTAAACAACTGTAACAGTTTCTCTGTAAACCTCTTATTCGCCAAGAAGTCTTCTTCCAAAGCTGCAGCGAAAGGTACAGGCGTCTCTAAACTACCACAACGCATCACCGGTGCATCAAGCGCCTCAAAGCACTCTTCGGAAATAATTGCAGAAAGCTCGCCTCCTATTCCACCATAAACCGTGTCTTCATGGAGAATAATGACCTTTCCTGTTTTGCGAACCGAATTCAATATGGCATCCTTATCTAAAGGGACTAAAGTTCTTAAATCAATAAGGTCAGCAGAAATAGTTACGTTTTCATCTAATGCTTTTAATGCCCAGTGAACTCCCATACCATAAGTAACGATTGTTAGGTCATCCCCTTCTCTATGGAGCTTAGCTTCTCCTAAAGGTAAAGTGTAATAATCCTCAGGCACTTCTTCATACAAGCTTCTGTATAGAGCCTTATGTTCGAAGAACATTACTGGATTTGGATCTTCAATCGCTGCTGCTAGTAAACCTTTTGCATCGCTAGGGAATGCAGGATAAACTACTTTCAAACCAGGTGTATGGGTAAACCAAGCTTCGTTAGTTTGTGAGTGGAAAGGACCTGCACCTACTCCAGCACCACAAGGCATTCGCACAACCACATCGGCATTTTCGCCCCAACGGTAATGCACTTTTGCTAAATTATTTATAATGGGATTAAACCCTGAAGTTACAAAATCGCTAAATTGCATTTCTACAATGGCTTTGTAGCCAGAAACTGACAAACCTAGAGCTGCACTTATAATAGACGATTCACAGATAGGTGTGTTTCGTATTCTATCTTTTCCAAAATGCTCTAAAAATCCATCGGTAATTTTAAAGACTCCACCGTATTCGGCGATATCCTGTCCCATTATAACAGAATTCTCAAAACGCTGCATCGACTGACGAAGTCCATCTGAAATAGCGTCTATTAAACGAAGCTTCTTTGTTTCAGTACTCGCAGGTTTTTGCTCTACAAAATCATGTGCAGCATAAACATCAGCTAATTCTAATGCTGTTGAAGACTGAATAGTCTCTTCAGCATCAGCAATTTTCAACCCTTCTTCTATTTCTGCCTTAACTTCTAAAGTAAAAGCATCTATAAACTCCTGATCAATTAGACCTTCAGCTAATAAGAACTCCTCATAATTTCTCACTGGATCCTTCTCTGCCCACATATCCATCAATTCTTGAGGAACATATTTTGTTCCGGAAGCCTCTTCATGCCCACGCATTCTAAAAGTAAAACACTCTAACAACACAGGCTTTGGATTCTTCTTCATCTCTTCACTAAGTTTAGAAATGGTAGAATGAACTTCAAGTATATTATTTCCATCAATACGGTAGGCATCCATTCCATAACCAATCCCTTTATCAGCTAAACGCTTACAACGGAATTGTTCGCTTGTAGGAGTAGATAAACCATAGCCATTGTTTTCAATAACAAATATTACAGGTAAATCCCATACGGAAGCCACATTTAATGCTTCGTGAAAATCACCCTCACTAGTACCACCATCTCCAGAAAAAACAGCGCAAATCTGTTTATTATCCTTTAATTTATTAGCCAAAGCTATACCATCAGCTAAGGCTAATTGTGGACCTAAGTGAGAAATCATTCCGACAATATGATGCTCCTTCGTTCCGAAATGAAAGGAGCGATCTCTACCCTTAGTAAAACCATTCGCTTTTCCCTGAAACTGTGAAAATAATCTACTTAATGGAATGTTACGTGTTGTAAAAACACCTAAGTTTCGGTGCATAGGAAGTATGTATTCATCTTGATCTAAAGCATGGGCTACTCCAACGGCAATAGCCTCCTGACCAATCCCTCCAAACCATTTAGAAATCCTTCCTTGTCTTAATAAAATGAGCATCTTTTCTTCTATAATCCTTGGTTTAAGGATAGATTTGTAGAGCTCTTTTAATTGTATATCTGTAAAACCTTTACGGTTGTATTGAATTTTCATGCTAATTCTGAAATTTAAGACCACCAAAGTATTGAATAAATCCTTAATTTGGCATCATAGAACTCTTATTTTATATACTTAATTATATTAGAGACGTACTATAATGAAAAACCACGTCAAGCACATTCAATTTTTACTGCAATCATCAGTGATTGCACTATTTTTTTACGGCATTAGTCGACTCATTTTCTTCTTTTATACCTCAAGTCACTTCCTTATGCTTTTTGAGGATGGCTTTGTGGGCGCCTTTTGGCAAGGTTTACGATTTGACCTTTCTGCATTTGCTTATCTGAATATCATCTTCATATTAATGCTTGTTTTTCCGAGTAGAAAAAGAGAGAATCCAGTCTATCAGAAAATTTTGAAAATCTTATTCATAAGTTTTAACAGCTTCGCACTATTGCTAAATCTTACAGATGTAGTAAATGTACAGTTTACCGGTAAACGTATGACAGCAGATATCCTTTCTTTTATTCTGCAGGGAGATGATGCAACAAATGTAGCTGGTGATTTTATTAAAGATTATTGGTCACTTTTTGTTGTTTTTGGAATACTGATTTTCACGATGAATAAGGCTTACTCTTGGATCGAAAAAAATCAGTTTTTCTTACATCGATCAAAAGTAAATTGGAAATGTTATCCTATTTCTATTCTCGTATTAGGACTTACAGTAATAGCAATGAGAGGCGGAACACAATTACGTCCAATAAAAAACATCCATGCTAGTTATTATGGTCAAGGTAAATATGTACCGCTTATATTAAATGCTCCGTTTAGTATTATTAGTACAATTGGCGAAAAAGGGATACAAGAGAAGAAGTATTTCAAAACTGAAGAAGCCTTAGCTATTTTTAATGCAGAACAAGATTTCAAAAGTGATTCATCGATTGAGAAAAATGTACTTGTTATTATTCTCGAAAGCTTCGGAAAAGAATATATAGGAGCTTATAATGATTTTGAGGGATACACTCCTTTTTTAGATAGCTTAATGAGTCACAGTTTAGTTTGTGAGAACGCTTATGCAAATGGGAAAAAATCAATCGAGGGAATTCCTGCAGTCATTTCAGGTATTCCAGCTTTAACAGATAAACCCTATATACTATCTCAATATGGATCTCAAAAAGGGAATAGTATTGCGTCTATACTCTCTAATATAGGGTATCACACAAGCTTTTATCACGGGGGACATCCTGGCACAATGGGTTTTGACGCTTATGCCGAAATCGCTGGCTTTGACAGTTATAAAGACTTAGCATCTTATCCTACTTATGAAAAGGACTACGATGGGAAATGGGGAATTTTTGACGAACCTTATCTTCAATACTATAAAAACGAATTGGATCATATTTCTGAACCATTCTTTTCTTCTATTTTCAGCTTAAGCTCACATCATCCATATACAATTCCTGAAGAACACAAAGGTAAATTTCCTCGGGGAGAAATACCAATACACGAAAGTGTATCCTATAGTGATTATGCCCTTAAACAGTTTTTCCAAGCAGCTAAAACTAGTGACTGGTATGCTAATACTTTATTCATCATAACAGCAGACCACACTTTTAAAGCTACTCATAAAGAATACCAAAACTCTAAGGGCCTTTACGCAGTTCCTCTTATTATTTTCGATCCATCAGATAGTATATCGTCTAGAGTAACCAAAGTTTGTCAACAAGCAGATATCTTACCTACTGTAATTGATTATTTAAAGTTAGACACCACTATTGTTAGTTTTGGAAATTCTATATGGGATGAAACAGGATTTGCTGTAAACTATCTAAACAATGTATATCAGTATTTTAAAGATGGGTATTTATTACAGTTTAATGGTGAAGAAAGTCTGGCACTATATCATCTAGAAAATGATGCTTTATTGAAAAATAATTTAATCCTGAAGTTTCCTGAAATAAGTACCGACTTAGAAACAAAATTGAAAGCCTATATACAAGAGTACAACTACCGTATGATAAATAATAAACTAGAATTGGATGTCTAAAAAAAGTCTACATTTTATTATCAACCCTATTTCTGGAACTGGAAAGCAAGAAAATATTATATCAAAAATTGAGAACGTAATCGATTCATCAGTTTTTGAAAGCCATATTCATTATACCGAAAGGAAAGGTCACGCTACAGAAATAGCTAAAGATCTACGAATCAATAATGCCGATATAATTATTGCTGTAGGTGGTGACGGTACAGTAAATGAAGTCGCTCAGTCTTTAGTTAATAGTTCAATAACTTTAGGTATTATCCCTACGGGATCAGGTAATGGGCTCGCGCGTCATTTAGGTATACCACAAAATGTTACTAAAGCACTGCATTTACTAAACACATTAAACTATAGAAAAATAGATTCCTGTACAGCCAATAATAATTTCTTTATTAATGTTTCGGGAATGGGTTACGATGGACATATTTCTCATTGCTTTGCAAAAATGAGAAAGAGGGGTATGAAAACTTATGTGAAGCTCATTCTTTCGGAATGGTGGACTTATAGTGTGAAAAAATATCAAATTATTATTGATGGGGAATCTGTATTTAATGGTGATGCTGTACAAGTAAGCTTTGCCAATGGTACTCAATTTGGTAATAATGTTATCATTTCACCTGAATCGGTCGACAATGATGGTCTCATTGAATTGTGTATTCTTAAGCCATTTCACTTTTACGAAATCCCACATATGTTATTAGCTCTTGCTACCCGCAGATTCCACCTAAATAACAGAATGCAAATTATAAGTTGTTACAAAGCTTTAATAACAAGTAATAATGCCAAAGCTCATCTAGATGGTGAACCAGTAGAAATTGGAAATTCAGTAAATTTAAAAGTGCTTCCTAAGAGTATAAACATTATTACGAATCAGTTAGTATAACAGCCTAAGTACAATTTAAACAAAAAATATCATTATTATTTAATTTCCATTTAATAACTTGGTATTGAAAAAAAACACTACAATGAGCGATTTTAAATATATTCCTAGTATAGATTTAGCATATTTCAATTCTGGTAATTCACAACTTAAAGCTGAATTTGTAAAACAATTAGGTAAAGCCTATGAAACAATAGGTTTTGTTGCAGTAAAGAATCACGGTCTGAGTGACGAGCTTTGTGCTTCACTTTACAAAGAGGTTAAAGAATTTTTTAGCTTGTCTGAAGAACAAAAAAGACAGTACGAAATTGAGGGGTTAGCAGGACAAAGAGGCTACGTATCTTTTGGTATAGAACACGCAAAAAATAAAAATGAAGGGGATTTAAAGGAGTTTTGGCATTTTGGTCAAAACATTGAAGATGGGGATCCAATTAAAGCGGAGTATCCGGATAATGTAACTGTAAATGAGTTGCCTGAGTTTAATCAAATCGGTACTGAAGTATACCAAAGATTAGAAAAAACAGGAAGGGATATGTTAAGAGCTATCTCTCTATACTTAGGCTTAGATGAGAATTATTTTGATGCAAAAATTCACAATGGAAATAGCATTTTAAGACCCATACACTACCCGCCTATTACCAGTGAACCAAAGGGTGCAGTTAGGTCTGCGAAGCACGAAGACATCAATTTAATCACCCTTTTAATGGGAGCCTCTGCCGATGGTTTACAAGTACTCAACAAAAGTGGCGAATGGATTGGCGTTACCGCTTTGCCCGAACAGATTGTGGTAAATGTTGGTGATATGCTTCAACGATTAACCAATAATAAACTAAAATCTACAACGCATAGGGTGGTAAATCCACCAAAAGAAAAATGGGAAACACCCAGATATTCCATTCCTTTCTTTTTACATCCTCGTTCCGAAGTATCTCTTACCTGTCTGGAATCTTGTATCAGCAATACGAATCCGAAACAATATTCAGACATGACTGCCGGAGAATATTTGCAAGAACGCATCAAAGAATTAGGTCTAAAGTGATTGGATAAATGTATGATAGTAGGTTGGTATTTTAGTAGAAACCAAAAACTGCTCGCTCATCTAAAAACAAAAAAGCCCCTGCAAATGCAAGGGCTTTTAAATTTTTCACAATTCTTATTGCTTTACAACAAGCTGGCTAAAACCACCAACTCGAACGATGTAAGCAGCTGATTCAAGACGATGAATAGGAATACGGGTTTGAGAATTAAAAACACCTCTGATAATTTCTTCTCCAATGATATTATAGATAACAAAATCTTGTTGCCCTCTAATTAAACTCTCTATTTCTAAAACGTTAGATTTCATCTTAATTGTTATTTCAGGGTCAGCTACCTCAGCGATAGAGATTTCAGGCTGAACATCATCAGAACTTCGAGGGCAAACTTTGTATTCACCAAAGGAGTATTCTACAATTCCTGTTATTTCATAGTAAGTTAATAGTTGAAAATCATATAAGAACATTAAATCGTTTGTCTTAAAGTTTTCACCTTCAAATCCAGCCATAAATTCTGCTTCACCATAAGAATTATTTGCTACAGAGCAAGAACCTACTATCGTAACTAAACATCCTTCAAATTCCTCGGTAATTGGTGGAGATAAATTAGTTATAGGAGAAATTATTAGTGAATTAGCAACGGATAAAACTTCAAAATTAGTAACATTTTTTAACTGTGTCATGTCATAAAATTCTGTTACCTGTGCCTGCAGAGCTATTTCATACCCTATAGCTACCCAATTCACGGAGTCGTACACAAATATCCCAGACCATTCCTCACTTACATCTTGTATAAAATACCCCAAGTCGGTAACCGCAGTAACAGTACCAGAAGTACTCACTTCTTGATCCTCATAAGGAGAGCTGTCTGCCATACCTTGAATTTCAGCAATCGTAAGATTTAATTCCGGATAAACACAAGAACCATCATCTACAATAGCCTCAGCGTTGTAATTCGTAGCTAAGGAGTCTGTACAACCTGTAATAAAATCTTCACACGACGATTCTAATTCCAAAGTAGCATCAGAATTATAATTACTCATGGTCGAATCCATACATCCCACAATATACTCCAATACATCAGATTCAAATCGTGGGTTTACTTTATAATTACCATAAGAATAATGAATCACACCCGTAAGCTGATAATATGAACCGACACTAGGAGTGAATGCATAAAACAAATCATCCGTAATTATTGTGTCCATTTCAGAAACAAACTCGGACTCGCCATAACTGTTCGCTTCCGAAACACACTGGACAACATCTATTGCAACCAAAACACCTTCATAATCCTCAGTATTACACATCGCTGGAATAACTTGAGTAGGCGTATTTGTAAATTCTGTTGATAATACAGAAACCGAACTAACCGAATTCAGTTGTGTGGCGTCATAATATTCGGCTACCACTGCTGTAATACTAATCCAATTTCCGATAACAAGAGTATCATTAGAATCATATACATAAATACCATTCCATGCGCCTAAACTATCTTGTAAGAAATAACTTGACTCTGATTTAGCAACAATTAATCCACTCGTAGTAACCGTAGAACCAATATAAGGCGAGGCTTCATCCATTCCTTGTATTTCAGAAATAGTAAGGTTCAACTCTGGGTATATACAAGAACCATCATCTACAGTAGCCTCAGCATTGTAATTAGTGGCCAAAGAGTCTGTACAACCAGAAATGATTGAAGTTGAAAAATCTTCATGAGAACCTAAATAAGTCCAATCATTTTGCTCCAAGACAATCCATTCACTGTCTTCAGTGCTAGTACCCGCTGAACTAGACCAATCAACGTTCCCGTTAGTGACACTATACTTTCTAACTAAGGTGTGGTCTTTTGTAGCATTTGTAATACCGGCAACATCCCAAGCAGATCCAGGGTCATCACCAAAGTCTCCAATTAAATCTAATAAAGTAAATTCGGATTCAGTACCATAAGCAAGTCCGTAGCCATCATCACCATTACTCAAATACAAATGGGTTTGATTTGCCTGTGCCAAAATAACTGTATCTGCATCAGGATGTGTAATTATATATACGCCCTCCGAAGCAATAACAGCTCCCAATTCAAAGGTGTTCCAATATTCATAATTCCCATCTGAACCATTACTGACACTAGGAAAAGCGTACCCATCTAATGATACTGTAGAATCTGTTGGATTGTAGATTTCTAGATATTTATTGTTTGAACTTCCTTCAGCATATTCTGAGAAGAATAAAGGTGCTTGTGCATGTAATAATCCTATCCCCCCCGAG
>Ga0187827_10004954_pt1 | contig 16004 bp, 14 predicted proteins | sample ETNtaG_39_FD_167969 | JGI IMG/M metagenome (GOLD analysis project Ga0187827, IMG submission 167969) | Marine microbial and viral communities from oxygen minimum zone, Eastern Pacific Ocean - ETNP2014_SV_150_PacBio MetaG (Illumina Assembly) | ecosystem: Environmental > Aquatic > Marine > Hypoxic...
TATGGTTAATCCTCACGGTGCGGACCATTGCTGTAACTTGCACGACCATATGTACTTGGAAGAAGATGATTGGCGGTCAGTAGAGGTCAAGCAGCTGGGAATGCCCGGATCGGTACCTGTTGAGGATATAGGTCCGGATAAAGTGCGATTGGTCCGTCATGCCCAATTAAGGATGATATTATATGATTCTCTGGTAATGTGCCAGTTCTTACCCTATAATTTGACTCAGGTTAATGACTTGTTGATCTCAGCCGTGGGGTGGGACACCAGTGTCAACGAGTTATTGGAAATAGCAGAGAGAACCTTAACTACTCTGAGATTAATTAACATGCGTGAAGGTTTCTCCGCCGATGACGACTGTTTACCTAGGCGTTTCTACCAACCGAAGACAGACGGTATCTTGTCGGACAAGCCTCTGGACCCGGTAAAGATGGAAAAAGCCCGGCGGCATTACTACTCTTTAATGGGCTGGGATGAAGAGACCGGTGTACCCAGGCGAGAAAAACTAGCGGAACTAGGTATTGCCTGAGTAGCTACGGGCAAGACTTTTAATACCTAACGGTTAAGTAATAAAGGTATAGTTTTTGGAGGGCAGGTCAATCCCAGTACGTAAAGCGCACTGAGCATACAAGGTGTGCCTCAAGTGCATCGGGCTTATCCTGTTTCTTCGGTATATCCGGTAGCACTAATCTTGCTATGTTAGCACCTGGCTCTCTGGAGAGTTAATGTAGTCAATGGCAATATAGTAATATCCAGGATCAGTGACAAACCCCCGAAGTTGGCTGACATCAGGGACGGATGTCTGGTAATCTCTGCCAGACCACGAATTGCGGTGTGGGCCAACAGGGTGCGTAAGTTATGAACCAACAACGCTCAGGCCCAGGCTAATAGCCACGGCGCTTATAATAGAAGCCAGTAACACGACCAACAGCAATATCCGGAAGTCCCAAGAAGAAAGAATCTTGCGGACCAGCGACTTTGAGAGGGCTCCTTCGGCTATGGTTGTAGCTTCCAAGGCTGCTTTGGTCGCGTCGGCCGTAATCTCTTTCATTGTCTGATCTACTTCTTCGATTTTCTGGTTGGCCTCTTCGGCGGACCGTGTTGCCGCCCGGGCCGCTTCTTCGGCTGACCTAGTCGCCTTTTCGGCCGCTTCTTTGGTGAATTTAGCTATTTCTTCCGGGCTGCTTATCATTTCTTGTAGGGTCTTAATCGCTGCCTCGATAGCTTCGTCTCCAGCGGTATCCGCCATGTCCGCTTGCTGGCGAGTCTTTTCGGCCATTTTTCGTCCGGCAGTAGCTATCTCTTTGGCTTCGCTACCGGCTTCTTCAACTCTCTCGGCGATTATTCCTGAGGCATCAGCCGCGGCTTTAATCGCTTCGTCTCCGGCTAGGTTTGCGGTCTCCGTTTTCCGGTCAATCTCATCGGCGGCGTGTAGGGCTGCGGCCGCCATCCTCTTCGTTTCCCGGCCCGTTATTTCTGCTTCTAAGGCAGCTTCGGTTGATGGCTTCGCGACCGCTTTAGCCCCGACTGCCCTAGCGGCCCGCGCTCTTTCATCGGCCTGCTTCCCGGCCGTGCGCGCCGCTTCCATGGCCTGCTCGGCGGTTTCTCTGGCGGAACGGGCTATTTCTTCGGCTCTTTCCGCGGCTTCCTCACCCGCTTTCATGGCGGCGAGGGCCGCTTCCTTGGCGGCTAGGTCTGTTTCTTCGGCTTTGACGTTGGCTTCTTCCGCGGCGTATTTGGCGCCTCTGGCCGTTTCTTCTGCTTTTAGTGCGGCCTCCTCAGCTCTGCCGGCTGCCTCCTTGGCTAGGTGGGTGGCCTCTTCGGCGGCTTCTCGGGCGGTAGTACTGGCCTTCTCGGCTCTTTCCGCGGCTTTCTCGGATGAGCGGGTTGCCACATCAGTCGCTTCTCGGGCGGTAGCGCTGGCTTTCTCGGTCTCGTTAGCGGCTTCGGCGGCGGCCTCTTGAGATATTTTTATGGCGGCTTCTGCTGCCTCGGCGGCCATGAGGCTCGCTCCTTCCGCCGCTTCACGGGCGGACCCGGCCGTTTCTTCGGCTTTGGCGGCTGCCTCTCGCGACACTTTCATGGCTTTTTCCGCTGCTTCACGGGCGGACCCGGCCGTTTCTTCGGCTTTGGCGGCTGCCTCTTGCGACACTTTCATGGCTTCTTCCGCCACTTCGGTGGCTCTGGCACTCGTCTCTTCCGTCGCTTTTTCAAACGAGGCGATAGCTTCCCGGACGCTTCGATTAGCTTCCTCAGCTTTTCGGGCGGCTCCTTCCGCCGATTCCCGGGCGGTCCTAGCGGTTGCTTCGGCTTTGGCGGCAGCTTCGGTCGCAGTTTGCGTGGCACTTTCGGCGGCCTTCTCTCCGGCTTGGCGAGCCTCTTCTGCTCTCTTGCCGGCTTCCCCGGCGGATCTGGTGGCTGCTCCGGCCGCCCCGGTCGCTGACCTAGCTGCATTTTCGGCCTTCTTGGCAGCTTCCGCCGCTGTCTTGATGTTGTCTTCCATTTCATCTAGGATTTGCGGAAGTGGCTTGGTTAATATCTTGGGGGGCTCCGCTGGCTGGTCTGCCATGGCGAACTCGGCGTTCTCGTTAACCATTTCTCACTCCTTCCCGAGAATGTTATCTCGGCTAATAAAAGTTTAAGACCTTACGTTTCAGGTCGTAAAAAGGGCGCCAGCCACCGCGTTTCGTTTGCTGGCGGTTTCCAGCATCTCCCCATTACCAAGTTTCTAATCAAGGACTTTAATTATCAGCTCTATTCCGGTTTTTGTCAATATCATAGATTGGCATGCCTCTGCCGGCAGATGGATGATAAATCAGGTCGTTATAATCCATATTGGTTCTGACCTGACAATAGGTTACAATAAAAACGCCGGCGGATGTGAAGTAGCCCTGTCGTTTTACTCTACCGTGGCTAAGACTCATCGTATTGGGCTGGAATCTTAATGCGTATCTTTCTGCATCGCTGGTTTTTGACAAAAACCGGGCAACTAGTTAGAGTGTTCAGAGTCGTGTTATGTCTGGGTTACCGGGGTGGTAAGGTGACTTGAAGTAGTAAAGGTAAAGGTGCCATGTCGGTTCCTCTGAAACCATTCAAATGGTATAAAAAACTGGCCACCAAAAAAGGGCGGTGGGAAGCCGGGGTATTTCTAGTGGAAGGGGACAGGGCCATCAAGCAGATAATCAGTAGTCAACCGGAGGGAATAATCGAGATTCTAACTGTTACCGAGCCACCGCCGGTTTACCGTAATTATGCCGTGCGAGCGCTTGACGAGAGTCAGTTCCGCTCCATCTGTCTTACTAGGACACCACAGGGTACGATGGCCGTTGTCCGTCTACCGGCGGACATAGGCGCTGACTATCTTCCGGAGGAGGCGGGCGATAAAATCTTACTGCTGGAAGACATTCAGGATCCCGGGAACGCGGGCACTCTTATTCGTACGGCGGCTGCCTTTGGTTTTTCGGGAGTTATTATGACGGAGCACTGCGCTGATGCGCTGTCGCCAAAATGTGTCCAAGCAGCGGCAGGTACGGTATTATCGGTCTGGATCAGAAGAACGACACGCTATTTTGAGCTTACCAAAGCGTTGCAAAAGAAGGGCTATCCCCTGATAGCGGCCGAGATTAGCGGCGTGGCCGGGCCGTCAATTCTTTCCCGTCGGGGTAAACTCCTGCTGGCGCTGGGTAACGAAGCGATCGGTCTTTCGAAAACGCTGCTGGAGGCGGCGGATTACCGTTTACGTATTCCCACTGTCCGGGAAAAAGCGGAATCGCTGAACGTGGCTGCTTGTGGCGCCATTTGTATGTATTTGAGCTCACAAAATTTTTGACTGGGCTGATGCTAAAGATACTGCATACTATTGATGCTGTTAATGAAAGAGCGGGTTCAATCTCTAGCTGGCTCGTGGCGGTGCTGATTGCCGTAATCCTGTACGAGGTTACCGCTAGGTATGTGTTTAATGCGCCAACCGCCTGGGGGTTTGGTATTTTGCGCATGCTGGGTGGTGCTATTGTTGTTCTGGGCTGGGTCTATGCGCAGCGGCATAATTCACATATCCGGGTGGATATCTTCTATATCCACCTCTCCGCCTGCCGTAAAGCCCTCATTGATGTCATTGGTACGGGCATATTCTTTTTCCCTTTATTCGGGGGTTTGATCGTGCTGGCCGGGGAATCAATAGGGCATACCTGGCTCGGCCTGGTAGGAGGCGGTCCCCAGGAGATATCGATAACCGCCCTGCTGTATAGAATAATTATTTTCACGGGATTGTGTCTCTTTTTTTTACAATTCGTAGCTCAATTTATTCGTGACGTACATATTCTCGTCGAAGGTAGACGGCGGTGATTGAAGTAAGTCCGGAGCTTTTTACGGCGATATTTCTACTGGCGATACTGGGTGGGGTCCTTACTGGTTATCACATTGCGCTGGTGATAATAGGTGTTGGCACCGTAATCGGCTATTTTCTGATAGGGCCTAAGATATTCTTTTTAATGAGTGGACGCGTTAATTATATGATAATGAATTACAACATGCTGGCGATTCCACTCTTCACTTTTATGGGGCTTATACTTTCCCACTCGGCCATAGCCGATAAGCTGTACGGAGCCCTGCATCTGTGGTTAGGACGGTTGAGGGGAGGGCTGGCGCTGAGTACGGTGGTAATGGGTACCGTTTTGGCCGCCAGTCTGGGCGTGGTTCAGGCTTCGGTGAGTATGCTGACCACCGTTTCCCTTGGCGCTATGGTGAAAAGAGGTTACAGTAAGGAGCTGGCCACCGGATCCATTTGCGCCGGTGGCACCCTCGGCATTCTTATCCCTCCCAGTATCATGCTGGTGATTCTGGGTATGTCGGCCTCTTTATCTATCGGTAAGTTATTCTTTGGCGCCTTCATCCCCGGCTTGGTGTTATCCGGTCTGTATCTGACTTATATTACTGTTCGCTCTTGGCTTCAGCCGCAAATAGCACCAATAGCTCCCATTGAAGAAAGGCAGATGCCCTTTACCGGTAAGGTAGCTCTGCTGCTTACCTGGATAGTGCCGCCCCTGATTATTATGCTGTCCGTCCTAGGGACGATATTTCTTGGCATTGCCACGGTCTATGAGGCAGCTGGTGTAGGGGCGGCGGCCTCGGTTATGATTACTATTGCCTATCGTAAGTTTAGCTGGAAGATGCTGAAATATGCTATGTGCGAGACATTGAGAGTCACCGGCTTTGTCATGCTGGTCACCGCCTGTGCTAATGCCGCGGTGGGTATATTTTTTTACTTCGGTGGCCGGATAGTAATTGCGGATATGGTTATGGCGATGCCTTTCGGACAGTGGGGTGCCTTCGTCGCCATAATGGTGGTCACTTTTATCTTGGGCATGTTTATTGACTGGATAAGTATCATTCTCATCGTCGTCTCCATTCTGGTGCCCATCGCGCCTATGCTGGGGTTTGACCCGATATGGTTTGCCCTGATGATATGTGTTAATCTGCAGATGTCCTTTATGACCCCTCCCCTCGCTCAGTCCATCTTTGTCTGTCGGGGTAGTGCCGCCCCTGAGTTGGGTGTAACCACGGCGGATATAATCCGGGGAGTAATCCCGTTTGTCATCCTCATTATGGTGGGTCTTGGCGTGTTTGTCGCTTTCCCCGGGCTGATACTGTGGCTGCCGGGTAAGATTCTGGGATAGGCGGTAGCGGGATGGCCCGTGTTTCTGGTAAAAAGGCTGGTAAGATGGCCGGCTCCGTAAGAACCGGTCTGGGAAAGTTATGGGACTGCAGGTGGCAATGAGCCAGGAGATAATACTAAATCCGGAGGATACGCTGGGCATTCTCCACCAGTATCATCCGCTTTTCCTCATCGGTTAAAGGCAGTCGTATAATCTGTTCCAACTGTGATTGTGGGTCAATGCCTGGGAAATCGGTCCCGAAGATTATCCGCTCCACGCCAATCTTACGGAAAACCCGTACCGCGTCTTCTTCCGCCAGACCGCGATGGGCGACCACCGGTATCCGATCCGGAGCGGCAAAGCCCTGTGAGGTATCAAAATACACGTTGGGATATTTCTGGGCTAACTCTAGCCTCTCATCCCACCAGGCAGAGCCAAGATGAGCTAGAATGAGAGTCAGGCGAGGAAAAGCCTCCAGTACCCGGGCAAAGTTATCAGGCTCGGCGAACTCTCTTTTTGTCTTGTGCAGCTCGAGTCCCAGAGGGTTAGGGTACACCATCATGAGGTGGGAATGAGGCCACGGGCCGGAATCAGACAAGACCGGTAGACTCAGCTCCTGGCATTTCTCGTACATCGGCCAGGACATTTCGTCGTTCGGGAAATAGGAAAACTGCCCCGGATGTAGTTTTACTCCTTTGGCTCCCTGGCTGGCCCTCAAGGTTACCTCTTTGGCCATAGCCTCCCCGCTGCCGAAGTCGTTCGACATGCCGATGAAGGGAAGTAACCTAGGGAAACTCCGACCTATCCCGCAACCCCACTCATTCATTTCGCGCATCAGGGAAGCGATTTGTGGGCTGAGTTTCTTTTCCTCTTGGCGGCGCTGTTCCTCAGGCAGCTCCCATAGTTTCGCTTTCTCGTAAAGGGGTGCCCGAAGCTGGCGTGGTATTAGAATCATAAAGGCCATCTTCGAGATGCCCCTCTGATCCCATGTACGCAATAACCCTCTCTGGGGTTGCCCATCGGTCCTGCACCCTCCGCCCTGGGATAGGGAAGTAATTACTTTCTTCCTCCGGTGTCCGGCACAGGTGTATGTGTATGTCGATAATTTTAAAGTCTTCCATCTTAATCAGCTATTTGTGATGAATTAGCTAAATGACTCGCTGCAGATAATTCTTGGTATTGGCTGCTCTTCAGCTTGCAAGTTTCTCTGATCCAACCATTCCCACATGTTATGTTGGGAGTAAATGTCCCTCAATGCTTCAAACAGGTTCCGACCCATGATTCCATTCCCGTCGGATTCTGTTCAGCTCCTTAGTGATAGCCACGGTCACTGGATCACGAAATTGCCTGAGGAGGTTATGCACCGATTGCTGGCGCCCCGCATCAACCATAAACACAACCCCCGATAATACTCCCTATTTTCAAATACGGTTTATAATTGTATGAAATATGTAGTCTATATCATTAACGTCCATCTTACACCTCAATAAGGATATAATTCAATACGGGATAGTTTTAGCGAATGTCACCAATGCTTGGCGTGTAGCTACTCAAGAACAAAGAAATAAGTTGGCCAGGGTGCTCTTTGAAGAGATCAAGCTGGACAGTGGGGGCAAGGTAGTTACTGTAAAGCCGGAGCTTGAGCCTTTCTTCAGGCTATCCTACGAATGCCACACCAGAGATATTGGATGCGACCCCGGGGGGATTTGAACCCCCGATCTCCACCGTGACAGGGTGGCATGTTAGACCGCTACACCACGGGGCCATTTCAGACAACAAGACTCTTAATGAGTTACGGCGGCGAAGCACTATCTCTTGTTCAATAAAGTCTATCAGAGGTGGTGTGTAGTGTCAAGGTATGTTGGCCCCACCCATAGTAAATGGCGCTCTGCCAGTGTTGTTTATGTCTTGCGGTTGTGGTATAATAGGCAATAAAATTTTTCAGGAAGGCAGATGACGCCAAAAACAAAAGATAGTAAGTTGGAATTGAAAACAGAAGACCAACCACTGCACGACTATGAACTGATATACATCATTAGTCCAGAGGTTAGTGACGAGGCTCTGGAGATCTCGATAACCAGTGTGAGCCAGTTTATCACCGGTAAGGGCGGAAGTATTTCCGATGAAGAGCGGTGGGGTAAAAAGAAACTGGCCTACCCGATAAAGCGCTTTCTGGAAGGTAATTATGTGTTAGCCCGGTTTAAAATGTCGCCAGTGTGGAGCAAAGAACTGGAAGCTAATTTACGGATATCGGAAGATGTTTTACGGCATCTGCTGATAAGAATGGGTAGCTAATCAGGATGAGTACCCGGCTTCCGCGGATAGGTGAGGGAGAGTAAAAGGGGTCTTGCGCTAATGCCAAGTTTAAATAAGGTGATAATTATAGGTAACGTTGGAGGTGAACCTGAGATGCGGTTTACTCCTAACGGGAGACCGGTAACCTCATTTCGAGTGGCTACTAACTGGATGTCAACTACTCCGGATGGCGAGCGACGGCAGGAGACGGAATGGTTTAGCGTGGTGGCTTGGAATAAACTGGCCGAACAGTGTAACCAGTTTCTGGCCAAAGGTCGGCTGGTCTACGCAGAGGGTAGAATACACACTCGTTCCTGGGAGGGTCAGGATGGCCTGCAGCACTCCAAGGCGGAAGTAATCGCCAATAAAGTAATATTCCTTGATCGGCGGGGAATGGCGCCGCTGGCTGATGAGAGGTTGGAGGAAGGTGGTGGTGTTGAAGGTAAGCCAGAGGAAAGTGGTGGTGCCGAGGAGAAGCCGGAGGAGAGTGGCGGTGCCGAATTAGAGCCTGATGATATCCCTTTTTAGTTTAGATAGAAGGATGATGTATGGCAGTAGCTAGAGTAACTAGGGTTCGGAAATGGGGAAGGGCAAAATATGTGCCTAGGCGCAAATTTTGCTCGTTCTGTAAAAATAAAATCGAAGTTATAGACTACAAAGAGCCAGCGAAATTACGCTCCTACGTGTCGGATAGGGGTAAGATAGAGCCTCGTCGTAAAAGTGGCACTTGCGCCAGGCATCAGCGCCTTTTAGCTACCGCCGTAAAGAGGGCACGACATCTGGCCCTACTGCCATACGTCTCGGCTCATATTCGTGGAACAGAAGGCGTTGGTTTACGTGATTAGTGGCGATGATGCGTAAAGGGATGGATGTCTTGTATGCGCTTATCGCCTTATCTTCCTTTGCTCTTTGCTCTTTACCTTTGGATGATTATTGATGTAATTTGCAAGGCAAAGATAATTTATTTCAATTAGGGAGTTACCGTGCCAAAAAGGACTTATCAACCGAAGAGAATCCCCAGAAAGCGTGAGCATGGCTTTCGGGCGAGAATGAGTACCCGGGGTGGCCGTAATGTCCTGAAGGCAAGACGACTGAAAGGTCGCCAGCGGTTGACGGTGGTCTAGCGCCGCCATCCTGTCATTTCGGCCGAGCAGTTAATGAATTGAGAATGGTATCGTGAGGGGAGAAGAGTATCTGACCAAGACCGCCCAGTATGCTTTGGTCTATAGTAGAGGTAACTCAATAGTTAATGAGCGGGTAGTGATGAAGATTTTGCCGAACGGGCTTGACCTGTCCCGTTATGGCTTTTCCATAAGTCGGCGGGTGGGTAAGGCAGTGGTGAGAAACCGGGTAAAGCGTTTACTAAGAGAGATTGTACGGCTGACGCCGCTGCGGCCGGGATGGGACATTATCTTCATTGCCCGTTCTAAAGCCGCCGGTGCCGATTATACGGATTTGGAGAAATCGGTCCGGGGATTGCTGTCCCGAGGCCAATTATTAGCGCAGGGTTATGAAGAAATTTGCTTTGGGACTAATTAGGCTCTATCAGATAACACTGTCGCAGGCTACATTACCGTCCTGCCGTTTTGCGCCTACTTGCTCCCAATACACCTACGAGGCTATTTCTAAGTTTGGCTTTTTCCGAGGAGTATGGCTGGGCATAAGGCGACTGGCTCGCTGCCACCCTTTGCATTCGGGTGGCTATGATCCGGTATCGTGAAGCCCGTTCCCGCGGAGTTTGTCTCCGAGGATAATTTATTGCCTGGAGGGAAGAAATAGTTGTCTGGTAAATTGTTGATTGGTAAGGTATTACTCCTGCTGGTTATGCTGCTGGCGCTGGTCGGCGGGCCGGCTCTTCTCGGTTGTACCGGGGTTAACACCATACCCAGAGGGTGGTCAGGAGGAGTGATTGCTGATGACACTATCTTTTTAGGTTCTATGGAAGGTAAGCTGGTGGCCATAGATGTGTCGAGTCAGGAACGCCGGTGGCCGGATGTTCCTTTTGAGGCTTCGAAGAAGGCTACCGGCTTTGGCTGCGCACCGGATGCGGGAGGAGTAGCCATCTACGGCTCGCCCTCTTTGACCGAGGAACTGGTTTACATCGCCGCCTATCACGGGAAACTCTATGCGATTAATTCTGAGACGGGTGCCTTGAGGTGGGTATATCCCCGGGAAGGAGAGCTCGAGCCGATTGTTGGCGGGCCTGTTTCGGTGCTGGGTAAGGTCTATATCGGGAGCTCTGACGGGAAACTTTACGCCTTGGATGCGGCGACTGGCGATAAAGGATGGGAATTTGAGACCGGGGGGAAAATCTGGTCAACTCCATCCGTGAATGGTGATACCGTTTATATCGGTTCCTTTGATAAAAAGCTTTATGCCTTGGATACGGTTGACGGCCGCAAGAAATGGGAATTTGCTACGGAAGGGGCCATTGTGGCCACTCCCCTAGTCTATGATGATACGGTCTATATCGGCTCCTTTGACCGATACCTCTACGCCCTGAGTGAGGCCGATGGTAGTCTGCGGTGGAAATTCCAGGCGGAGAACTGGTTCTGGGGGCGCCCGTTGGCCGATGGCGGCGTGATCTACACCGCTTCTGTGGATGGCCGGGTCTACGCCTTTAATGCTGGAAACGGTGATAAAATAGCCGAATTTAACCTGGGGAGCCCGGTAAGCTCTTCGCCGGTTCTGTCTGAGGGCTCGGTGATGGTCGCCTCGCAGGCCGGTCGGATATACGCCGTAAATAGTGGTCAGCAAAAAAAGCAGCTAGTCGACCTGGAGGAAGAGATATATGCGTCGCTGGCCGCCAGTGGCGGGGTAGTCTATGTCCACACGGATAAGGATGTGCTCTATGCGGTAGATACCCGGTCTGGGGCGATACGGTGGAGCCTTTCCTTGGAGAGTGAGTGAGGTAATTTCCATTGGTTGGTGAAATCTGGAATTTAATTATCCTGTCACCGATGATAAATATCCTGATTGTAGTTTCAGGATATTTACTCCATAACTTCGGGCTAGCGATTATTGCCCTGACTATTATTGTTCGCGTAGTGACGCTGCCGCTCACTACAAAACAGCTCAGGGCGACCAAGGCTATGCAGGAGATGCAACCCAAGCTGGCCGAGCTTCAGAAGAAACACGGTAAAGATAAGGCCAAGCTAGCTCAGGAGCAGATGCGAATGTACAAAGAGTCCGGGGTGAGTCCGGCCGGATGCATGCTGCCCATGTTAGTCCAGATGCCCATCTGGATAGCCTTGTTCCAGTCGATTATCCGGGTATTGGCCACCAAGCCGGAAGACTTTCTGAATCTGTCCCAGCACCTTTATTCCTCCTGGTCACAGGTATTTTTCTTGGTGCCCCTGAACAGTCAATTCCTGTGGCTGGACCTGTCGATACCGGATCGGTTTCTCATGCTGCCGATTCTGGTAGGGGGTACCATGTGGCTGCAGCAGAAGATGGTTATGCCTACCACCAGCGCTGACCCTAAGCAACAGGCGCAGAGCCGGATGATGCTGTGGATGATGCCGCTGATGTTCGCCTTCCTTACCATGCAGTTTCCGGCTGGATTGGCCCTCTATTGGGTAATTTCAAACGTTATCACCATTGTCATCCAGTATTATATGGTCGGCGGGTGGGGTGGCCTGATGCCGGCGGGAGCGCAGAAGCCGGTCGGCCGGGATAAGAAATACATCACCCATATCACCCGGGTGGAGGAAAAGCCAGTGGACTTCGCTGACGTCGGGGCTGATATCGGGGCGGATGTCGGTGCGGATATTGCCCGGAAAGCCGCACCGAGCCTCAGGATGTTCAAGCGTCAGGCGAAGAAAAATAAAGGTCACCGTCCCACGCGAAAATAATGATAATGAGGCATAATTGATGGAAATGTCCGAACAGAAGGATGGTATCGCCGAGGTAGCTAGGGAAACCTTGGAAAAACTTCTTGGCCTGATGGGAGTATCGACTTCCGTGGTGTTGGTATCGGAACTCGCGGCGGAAGGAGAAGAGGGAGCTTTACCCGGCTTGATCTTTGATATCGAAGGTGATGATCTGGGCATTTTGATTGGACGGCGTGGGCAGACCTTGGCTTGTCTCCAGGTTATGGTGAGGTTGATTGTCGCCCATCGGACTAAAGTGTGGAGGCCGATAGTTATTGACATTGAGGGCTATAAGCGCCGCCGCCATGAGGCGCTGCAGGCTCTGGCTTTCCGTATGGCAGAGCAGGTGAAAGAGAGAGGTGTACCATTTGCTCTGGAGCCGATGCCGGCGGCGGACCGGCGTATTATCCACCTGTCTTTAGCGGAGAACCCCGATGTTACCACCCAGAGCAGTGGTGAAAGGGAAGAGCGTAAGGTTGTTATTCTACCCCAGGAGCCGCTGGATTGATTGATTTTAGATTGCTTTGCTTTGGTAAATGTGTTAATCTTTAGCCGAAAAAGCTGTGACGGAGACGAGTAAGAGAAAACACGGTTACCCAGCGAGTCTGGTAGGGTGAGAGCAGACGTAACCGGCTTTCCGAAAATCCCTCCTGAGCTGTCAATCGAAAGGTGAGCAGGCAGAACCTGGTACTGAGTAGGCTTGGCCGGTAGCGTCCGCCGTTATCCCGGGCGAAGGCAGGGTGTGCCTTTAAGGAGCGCCCCCTTATCTTGGGGGAAATAGGGTGGTACCGCGGGTTTAGTAATTCCCGTCCCTAGAGGGCGGGATTTTTTATAGTAAGGTGAGTTTGGTTATGTTTCAGCCGGTAAGTAGTCAAATCAATCTACCGCAGGTCGAGGAAAAGATACTTGACTGGTGGCGGCAAAACAATATCTTCAAGCGGAGCATTGACCAGCGCCGCGGTGGTACCCGTTTTGTCTTCTACGAGGGCCCCCCTACGGCTAACGGCAGCCCGGGTATCCATCATGTGCTGGCCCGTATCTTCAAGGATATTATCCCGCGCTATAAGGCTATGAAAGGCTACTCTACTCCGCGTATTGCTGGCTGGGATACCCACGGCCTGCCCGTGGAGTTGGAGGTGGAAAAGGACCTCGGCTTTTCCGGCAAGGCGCAGATTGAGGAGTTCGGCATTGATAAATTTAATACCCGCTGCCGGGAGAGCGTCTCCGGCTACCTTAAAGAATGGGAGGCGATGACCGAGCGTATTGCCTGCTGGATAGATATGGAACATCCCTACGTTACCATGAAAAATGACTATATCGAGAGTGTCTGGTGGGCGATAAAACAGATATGGGACAAGGGCTTGGTGTACCAGGGCTACAAGACGGTGGCGCACTGCCCACGCTGTGGTACCTCGCTCAGTTCCCATGAGGTCGCTCTGGGCTATAAGGACGATACTGAGGACCCATCGGTTTACATAAAGTTCAAGATTATCCCGTCGTCATTGACCGGTTCCGTGGCGCGAGAGCGTCTAGCCAGACTTTTTGCCGGGAAGCCTGCCTATTTACTGGCCTGGACGACCACGCCGTGGACCCTGCCGGGTAACACCGCTCTGGCCGTGGCCTCTGAGGCCGAGTATGCCGTGGTAGCGATGGCCGATGAGTACCTGATAATGGCCTCGGCGCTGCTGGCTGCGATGGGTTTTGGCCGTAATGAAATGGTTGACCAAGTAGAAGGCGAGGAACTGGTCGGGCTACGCTACGGACCGTTGTATAACCCCCACGAATACGGCGTGGAGAGAAGGCGTTTTACTATGTCCGGGAATGGCGCCGGCGTGCCGGTTGACCTCAAGGTACAGCCGCCGGACCATGAGTTGTCTTACGCGGTTATCGCCACCGATTTCGTCTCTCTGGAGGACGGGACGGGGATGGTTCACGTAGCGCCGGCTTTTGGCGAGGTTGATTTTGAGGCTGGTAAGGAGCAGGGACTTGACTTTGTTCAGCAGGTTGATCTCCAGGGGATGCTGACCGGGCACTATTCCTTTTCCGGTAAATTCGTCAAGGACGCTGACCCATTGGTGATTGCCGACTTGGGGAAGAGAGGGCTGCTCTACCGCCATGATACTATTCGTCATACTTACCCCTTCTGCTGGCGCTGTGAAGCGCCGCTCCTGTACTACGTTAAAGAGAGCTGGTATATCCAGACTACGGCGGTTAAAGAACGGCTTATCTCCGGTAACGGCGAGATAAACTGGTATCCGGAGCATATTAAGCACGGTCGCTTCGGTGACTGGTTGGAGAATAATGTGGACTGGGCCTTTTCTCGAGAAAGGTACTGGGGGACGCCGCTACCAGTCTGGCGCGGTGAGTTCTGCGGTCACCTGGAATGTGTCGGCGGCGTAACGGAGTTGAAAAAGAAGCCCGGCTTTAGTGGCTTACCGGAACCGCTGGACTTACACCGTCCGTTTATTGATGAAGTGACCTTTGCTTGTGCTGAGTGTGGCGGTACGATGAGACGGGTGCCGGAGGTCATTGACTGCTGGTTTGATTCCGGGGCTATGCCCATTGCCCAGTACCACTATCCCTTTGAGAGTGAGACCCTGCTTGAGGACGGGCGTTTCCCGGCCGATTATATCTGTGAGGCAGTGGATCAGACCCGCGGCTGGTTTTACAGCTTACACGCTATCGCCACTCTGCTCTTCGATCGGCCCTGTTTCCAGAATGTTATCTGTCTGGGGCATATCCTTGATGTCAGAGGAGAGAAGATGAGCAAAGGTAAAGGGAACGTGATTGAGCCTTGGCAAGTGATTGATAAATACGGCGCTGATGCCTTACGCTGGTATTTCTTTACTTCCTCACCGCCGGGTAACGTGCGCCGCTTTGCTGAGGACATGGTGGCCGAGGTCACCCGCCGCTTCTTCCTGACCATGTGGAATGTCTATTCCTTCTTTGTGAATTACGCCAATATTGATAAGTTCACTCCGGACGGTGTCGGTGCTTCAACGCAATCGGAGCTTGATGCTTGGATTATTTCCGAGTTGAACCAACTTATCGCCGATGTTGACGCGGAACTGGCAAATTACAGCCCGACCGAGGCGGGCCGGAAGATCGAGAGCTTCGTCAGCGACCTGTCCAACTGGTACGTGCGGCGGAGTCGTCGGCGCTTCTGGAAGAGTGAGAATGACGCCGATAAGCGGGCCGCCTATAACACACTTTACCGGTGTCTGGTGACGCTGTCCAAATTGCTGGCCCCGTTTACCCCGTTTCTGGCCGAAGAGCTATACCGGAACTTGGTCTGTCCGGTGTTTCCCGGTGAGCCGGAAAGCGTGCATCTGACCGATTTTCCGGCGGCGGAAACGGGCCGGATTGATCAGGAATTGGCCGCCTCGACCCGTCTGGTGATGAGGGCCTCAAGTATGGGCCGGGCGGCCCGGAGTGAGGCTGGTATTAAGGTGCGCCAGCCTCTGGCCAGACTGCTGGTCAAGGTGAACTCAAAATGGCAGCAGCAGGCTTTGCAACGTCTCGCTGCCCAGATACTGGAAGAAGTCAACGTGAAAGGAATGGAGGTGGTGGCCGCTCTGCCGGCGAAAGACTGGCCATCCGTCTCCGAGGGAGATTTGACGGTGATGCTGGATACAGACATTTCTCCCGAGCTTGAAGCCGAAGGGACGGCGCGCGAGGTTGTGCGCCGATTGCAGACGATGCGCCGCGCGGCGGGATTTGATATTGCCGACCATATTATGGCCTATTACCGGGGGGATGCTTATGTGGAGCGGGTAATGGCCGACTTTACCGATTATATTAAACAGGAAACGCTGTCCGAGCAGCTGGTGGCTGGAATTCCCGGGGCGGGTGTGTTCACCGAGAGTCACAAATTAGGTGGTCGGGAAATATCGCTGGGAGTGAAAAGGCTAACCTAGGGTGGTGGCGGACTTTCAGTAAGTATGGCCCCAGTGGTGTGCTGGGTATCACCCCGCCAGTAAGTTATTTCTAGCCTCTGACCAATCTGTGAAGTATGGAAAATGCGTGTCAGTTCTTCGGCAGTGGCTATTTCTTGGCCGTCAAGACTGACGATAATGTCACCCGCGGCCAGTCCGGCATCCGCCGCCGGACTGGCGGGAGTAATATGGGTGAGCAGGACGCCTTCCTCTACGGGTAGCTGGTACCTCATGACGGCGAACTGGTT